>ERZ1034878.480-NODE-480-length-18502-cov-6.055781_pt1 | contig 18502 bp, 25 predicted proteins | sample MGYA00520593_ERZ1034878 | MGnify/ENA primary metagenome ERZ1034878 (study PRJEB33766, sample SAMN09781724) | gut metagenome | biome: gut microbiome | host: Homo sapiens | place: Madagascar | study: EMG produced TPA metagenomics assembly of the PRJNA485056 data set...
ATCAAGAAGTTGCTGAAAAGTGAAAACTATGATTTTTTAAGAACGAATGAACACTTAGGGAACAACATAATTCTATTGGGGTTAGGCGGGTCTTATGCGTATGGTACAGATACAGAAAACTCCGATCTGGATATTAGGGGTTGTGCTTTAAATAAAAGAGAAGAAATCCTGATTCCTACACATAATTTTGATCAGGTAACGGAAGAAGCAACAGATACAACAATCTATTCTTTTAATAAATTGATAACTCTATTGTCAAACTGCAACCCAAACACAATTGAGCTGATAGGATTGAAGCCAGAACATTATCTTTATATTCATCCAATTGGTCAAGAACTTCTTGATAATGCTGAAATGTTTTTATCTAAGAAAGCGATCTATTCTTTTGGAGGCTATGCTACAAGCCAGTTAAGAAGGCTTGATAATAAAGCTGCTAGAAAGCTAGGGCAAGAAGAAAGAATGCAGCATGTTCTTAATAGTATTATGAATGCTTTTTATACTTTCCCTGAAAAGTATTTCAATTTTCCAGAAGATGCAATAAAGCTTTATGTAGATAAAGGTATTCAGGAAGATTATGAAACAGAAGTATTTATGGATATCCAGTTGAAGCACTATCCTTTGAATGATTATCAGGGGATGTGGGCCGAAATGAAAAATATTGTTAAGGATTACTCTAAAGTTGGAAAAAGAAACAGACATGCCATAGAACATAATAAGCTAGGAAAGCATATGTGCCATTTAGTGAGATTGTATCTTATGTGTTTTGATATTCTTGAAAAAGGCAAAATTATTACATATAGAGAAGATGATCATGAGCTTCTTATGGCTCTACGTAATGGAGAATATTTGGATGCAGACAGTCAGCCCATCCCAGAATTTTTTGAAATGGTAAACGAGTTAGAGAAAAGACTTGAGTATGATTCAAAGAATACCTCATTGCCTGATAAACCAAATTATAAAGCTATAGAAGAATTTGTAATGTCTGTCAATGAAAGAATTGTATTAGGAGAGATTTAAGAATGAATTTTAATGGATTAAAAAGTAGCGAAGTAGAGGTTAGTAGGACTACATATGGAAGTAATAAGCTTCCGGAACCTGAATTGGAAAAATGGTATCATTTTGCTAAGGAAGCATTAACTGAACCAATTACTATGATTCTAATAATAATTGCTTTATTCCAGTTAGTTTTAGGAGCTATGGGAGTAATGTCTCTTTCTGAACCTATAATGATTATAGTAGTTTTAGCTATTGTTACTGAAATTGCTATTAAGACAGGTCTAGGCATACAGAAATCTGCAGCAGAGTTAAGAGCAAAAACGGCAGTTAGATATTGTGATGTTGTCCGAGATGGAAGCATACAGACAATTAATAAAGATGATCTGGTAGTAGGTGATTTAGTTCTATTGAGAACTGGACAAGAGATTTTTGCAGATGGTTTTATTGTTGAGGGAGAAATTTCTGTTAATAATGCCGCTATCAATGGAGAGACAAAAGAATGTAGAAAAATTCCTAGTGCTAATTATAAACATGTTAAAACAACATCTACTGCTGCATATACGGATCAGTGTTCTCTCTTTGCAGGAACAGTTATTATGTCTGGTGAAGGAAAAATGATTGTTACAGATGTTGGTGTTAATACAGTTAACGGTGATACTCTTGTCAAAATGCAGACTTTAGAGCCTCCTAAGACAGCTCTTGATATTGCTCTGGATCATTTATGTGATTTTATTTCAAAATGGGGAACAATTGCGGCAGTATTAGCATTTGTAATTATGACAATTACAGGTATCTTAAATGCTGGAAGTTTAAGTCAGTATTTCTCAGGAAACATTCTTGAAAATATTCAGAAAGTAGCACAGAATATCTCAAATGCATTAACAATTATTGTTGCGGCTGTACCGGAAGGTCTACCACTCATTGTAAAACTTGTAACTAAACAGAATGTATCGACAATGGAAAAATTCAATATTCTTGCGAAGAATACTGGTAAAATTCCTGAATTGGCATATGTTAATTTAATTTGTACGGATAAGACAGGAACTCTCACAACAGGTGAAATGACTTCTACAGTTATGATTAACGGTAACTGTCAGGATATTTTTAATAAGGAAAGTTCGCTCAACGAGCTAATTGATTTAAACATTTGCATGAATAATAGTGCAGTGTTCGATTCTAATGGGAATATCACTGGTGGCAATTCAATTGATCGAGCAGTACTTGATATGCTTTCTCCTGAAGACGCACAAAAAATACAGAATAAAGCTATCATGAAGAAACGTGTTCCATTTAGTAGTGAAAATAAATTCTCTGCAGTTACTTTAAATAATGGAGCAAATGATTTTACTATTTATAAAGGTGCACCAGAGAAATTAATTGAGAAGTGTAAATTTTATCTTGATAATGATGGCATTGTAACTGAGCTGACAGAAGAAAAAAGAAAAGCTTTAAAGAGCCATATTAAGGGATTAACAGAGAAGGCAATGAGATGTATTGCATTGACTATCTCAGATAAAACTGATGATGGTCTCCCCGATGAAATGAATCTCCTTGGAGTCATTGGAGTTGTTGACCCGGTTAGGAATGAAGTTCCAGAAGCAGTAAAAATTGCTCATAAAGCTGGAATTCAGGTAATTGAAATTACTGGTGACTGTATGGAGACTGCTAAGGCTGTTGCTATGGAAGCTGGTATTTATAAGCCTGGAGATTTAGCAGTTACCAATGATGAGTTTGAGGCAATGTCAGATGTAAAAGTAAAAGAAATTATTCCACAGTTAAGAGTAATTTCCAGATGCTCACCGAATACGAAGCTTCGCCTTGTAACATTAGCACAAGAAATTGGAATGTCTGTGGCAATGACCGGTGATGGTGTGAACGATGCTCCTGCATTAAAGAAAGCAGATGTAGGCTTTGGAATGCAAGACGGATCTGATGTAGCAAAAGAAGCTGCAGATATTGTTTTGACAGACAATAATTTTGCAAGTGTGGTAAAGGCAGTCGAACTTGGTAGAACATTTATGCATAACATTATGATGTTCCTTGAATTCCAGCTGCCTATCAATATTTCGTTGTTGATCTTAAGTATGGTATTTCCAATTATTTCTGGTGGCTCTGCTCTATTAGCAGCAGTTCAGATCCTTATTGTAAATATCATCATGGATTCACTTAACTCATTAAGCTTTGGTGGAGAACCGCCAAAAGAGGAATATATGAATGAAGAGCCTATCATGAAAGGATCCGGATTATTTATCCGTGGAGCGAAAGGGAGAATTGCATTAAGTTCAATTGTATTTATTGCTTTATTTGGTGTAATTACATTTGGTCCAGTTGGAAATATGTTTACAACAAAACTTTCGGCTATGACAGCGAGATTCGCTTTATTGTGTTTAATGGCAGTATTTAATGGATTCACTATTAGAACAGATAGTATGAATCTTTTCAAAGGAATTAAAAATAACAAATTATTTGTGTATATCGCATTGGGTATTTTTGCAATGACTGTAGTTTTGTGTAACTTTGTAGGAAATCTAGTACAGACAACTCCAATGGATGCTAAACAGTGGATTGTAGTCTTAGTGACAGCATTTATGGTTATGCCTGTAGATTGGATTAGAAAAGCAATTTGTAAGAAAGGAAGTAACTAAAATGGGATTTTTGGAAAAACTGTTTGGGAAGAAAGATGAGAATGCAGCAGTGGGACTATCCTCTGCTGTAACTCAACAGCCGGTGCATGAAGAGAAGTTACAGACAATTGATATGTCAAAGCACAGTGAGAATCTTGGCAAAGTTCTCATTGACATGTCTAAGGGAAGTAAAATTGACATGACAAAACATACGGCTAGAGTAGCTCTTGCAATGGATTATTCAGGAAGTATGGATTGGCTGTATGATAATGGATCTGTACAGGAAACCATTTCTCGTTTGTTGCCTATTGCTCTAAGATTTGACGATAATGGAGAACTTGAGAGTTGGCTGTTCTCAAATGGAGCAGAGCGCTTAAAAGCTGCCAACGCTGATAACTATAGTAGTTATGTTAAAAATGTTATGAAAAAAGCTCATATGTATATGGGTGGTACTAATTATGCTCCTGTATTGAAAGAAATGGTTACATATTATAAAGATATTGAGCCAAGTGAGATTCCAGCATTTATCATCTTTATTACAGATGGTGAGAACAGTGATACTTTTGCCACCAATGCAGTTATTAAAGAGCTTTCAGAGTACAACATCTTCGTGCAGTTCATAGGAATTGGGGATGAAGATTTTGACTATTTAAAATCTCTTGATGATATGAAAGGTAGAAAACATGATAACACTGGTTTTACAGCAGTAAAAGACATGAATAAAATGTCTGATGAACAGTTATATACAGAGATTCTTCGTCAGTATAAAGACTGGCTGAATAATAAATAAAAAGGAGATAAAGAGATATGGCAGTAATCAACATGAGTAAAAATCAGAAAATTAGTATGGTAAAAGAAGATGGTACAGGCATTAAGAATTTCTTTATTGGAGTCAATTGGGATCAGAACCGTTATGCTGGTGAAGCAGATATTGACTTTGATATCAATGGATTTTTAACAGATTCAAGTCGCAAAGTAGTGTATCCAGAAGACCTTGTAAATTATAAAACCTATGAAGATGGGTCTGCATATCCTTGGGTAGATTATTCAGGAGACAATAAAACTGGTGATGATTCTCAGGGAATGATTTTCAATGGAAAGCATTATGACGAATATTTTATTGTACATGCTGACACATTCCCGAAAGATAAAACAGAATTTACTATTTGCCTAACAATTTTTAGAGCATTACAGCGTATGCAGAATTTTGGAATGGTCTCCAATGCAATTATGACAATTTGTGATTACGACAATCCAGATGGTGATAAGTATGAATATGATCTGTCTGAGAATGAAAACTTTGAAAAATTGAATGCAGTAGAAATGGGTAAATTATACCGTTACGGAGATGGATTCAAATTCCAGGCATTAGGTTCCGGTTATGTGGGAGGTATGACAGAATTGTTTAAAAATTTTGGGCTTGATATTGATGAGGGGAGAGACTAATGAATATTACAGCTGGAGCAATTATTATAATTGTTATTTTAGTACTTGTAGGACTTTGTTTCTTTTTTAATAGTAGAATTGGAAAAAGAGTAAGAATAAGAGCATCTGGCACGGCAAACGAAGCGATTCAGAAAGATGCGTCTACACCTGAAGGAGCTAAAGCATATTATAATGCCGCTATTGAGAAGAAAGAAGATGAACTTCAGCAGGAGAATGTAAGATATCAGCAGATGCTTGGTAAGATTTCTAATTATGAAGATGATCTATTTCATTTGAAGAAAGATGCTATGAAAGCAGATGTAAATGTAAATGCATGTGTGGATCGAGGAGATGACGAAGCAGCAAAAGTCTACTTAAAAGAACAACAGGAACTGAATGATAAAATTGATTTTATCAAAAATACATTAAAAGAATGGAAAGAGAATGCTGACGTACAGAAAGAAAAAGTAGAAGTATTACAGCAACAGCTTAATGATTTAAAAGCAGAAAAAGAAAGTGCTGTTTTAACTCTGGAAACAGCTCAGGCATCAAAAGCTTTTAATGTAACACCGGGAGTATCTTCTAGTGAAGAGGAAAAGATGTTAGAGAAAGTACGTGACGGAGTTAAAAAACAAAAAGAAGCTGCTGATGGAGCTAGGATCGCTTATGAAAGTTCTACTACTGTACAGAAACAGCGTCTGGATAAGAAAATGAAAGATGATGAAATTGATAAAAAGCTGCAGGAACTGAAAGCAAAGAAAGGCAAATAAAATGATAGTGTTAAATGTAGGCGTGTTTGTGGTATGTCTATTAGTCTGTTTCTTAATTGGATTCTTTGTAGGGAAGAGAAAATAAGTGTAGTAACAAAAGGTTAAGGTGAGGTTCAATTCCTCACCTACACTTAAGGAGGTTAAACAATGAAATAAAATATGGAGGTGGTATTACGCAAAGAGGAAAAAGGATATTAAATAAACCAATTGATGATGCATGTGAAAAGGAAATTTTGATACCAACAAAAAGAGTGATCACTGTAGAAGCTGAATACAACTTGACTGATCCTGAATTAATTGGAACAAAAATAACTGACAGAGACATAGTAGAAGAATTGGTAAAAAATGAACTTATCACATCTTTTGAACAAAATGATGGATTCGTAAGTTTAACAGTAACTTGTAGTGATTATTAAGGTGAGAGATGAAAAATAAAGATAGAGTACAATATACACTTAAGCACAGAAAAGCATTCCGCAAAGTAGAAAAACAGTTATTGGGGTATAACACAATAAGAAGTCTATTCCATGATCTGGACAAAGTGTTTTTATATCCATTCTTCGATTATAAACAAGTACATAACTGGCATAGACATCATAGTAGACATCATCTGAGAGCCAGAACGCATAATGATTATGTTCAGATGGCAATTGATTGGGAATGTGCAAGGCTAACTAAACCAGATAAGCCGTTAAATGCCAGAGAAACTTTGGAAAAGATTCATCCAGAATTAAAAGAAAAAATGATTTCTGTATTAATGGAGCTAGGATTATGAAAAATTTCGAAATTACTTTCCATACGTTTGATAACCAACCACATATTTTTTTCGGTAAAAATGCCATGATAACTTCTGAATTTACAGGTAAAAATTGGGGTGCAAGAGATCATAATTTAATAAATCGAAAAAATAGAAGTAAATTATAGAAAGGAATGAAAAAATGGTTAATAGTTTTACTGGAGATTATTACTTTTTAAGCAACTTTTATATGGCACCGGTAAGTTATAACGGATGGGACTATACAAATAATGAAGCAGCTTTTCAAGCACAGAAAACAAAAAATCGTAGACTAAAATTCCAGTTATTTTCTCAAGCTAGCCCATCAGAGGCAAAGGCAGCAGGTAGAAAGATTGATTTGAGATCAGATTGGGAAGAAGTGAAAGATAAAGTAATGTATGAAATCGTACTGGCTAAATTCACTCAGAATCCAGACCTTAAGGAAAAATTACTTGCCACAGGTGACGAGCACCTGGAAGAGGGTAATACTTGGGGAGATACTATTTGGGGAACTGTAGATGGAGTTGGAGAAAATAGGCTTGGGAAGATACTTATGAGAGTGAGAGATGAATTAAATGAAACTTAACATATTTTTTATCATTCTTGATGCTATTTTTATAGCAGTATCATTGGTAGAACTTATTACTTATAAAAATTTACTTAGTTTAATGCTGGTAGTCTTTTTCACTTGGACATTTGTAAATGATATTAAAGAATATAAAGGAGACAAATAATATGGTAAAAACATTAAAAGAAACAACAGAAATGATGGTTAGCCCAGATTATAACGAGAGATTCAAAGCTGAATATTACCAGTTAATGCTTAGATTCAGAGGTTTGCAGTCTATACTTTTTAAATGGGACAATGGAAGTCTTAGTTTTGAGCCAACATGCCCAAGAAGCATTTATAATATTCAGATTGATGCTATGGCAAATTATTTAGCTATCTTAGAAGCTAGGGCTGTTATGGAAGGTATTGAATTATAAAGGAGAGAGTATGAATCCAGTATTTGTATTTTTAGTATTGGTTGGAGCAGTAGTTTTATGGTTTCTATTGTCTGCATTGTTTTACCCATTTGGAAGATTCTTACATAGGATCTGGAAAGATGCAACAGATGAAATAAATAGAGAAGATCAAAACAAGGAGAAGAAAGATTAATGAAAAAAGGATTTTTAGGTAGTATCGGATTAGCAGTAATTATTGTAGCAGGATTAATTTGCGTAGCAAAATGTAGCGTAAGAGTACCAGCAGGTTATGTAGCAGTAGAATACAAGATGAATGGTGGAATTTCAAATGACACTCTTTCACAGGGATGGCATTTAATTTCACCTACAGTAAAAACATCACTGTATTCAATTGGTATTGAACAGTCTTATCTGACTTCAGAAGATAAAGGGGATTCTCCAAAAGATGAGAGTTTTAAAACTCCTACCGCAGATGGAAAACAGCTTCTTGTTGATTTGGAATTCTCTTATAAATTCGATCAGGATCAAGTTGCTGATGTATTTACAAGATTTAAAGGTCAGTCCGGTGAAAGCGTAAAAAATACTTTCATCAAACCAAAGATGAAAGCGTGGACACAGGAAGTAACTGCTAAGTATCCGGTAACAGATGTATTTGGTGATAAGCGTCAGGAACTGAACGAGGCTCTTGATACATATCTGAAAAAGAAATTTGAGCCATATGGAATCATTATTGATACTGTAAACTTTACTTCAATTTCTACAGATGATGAAACTCAGGCTGCTATTCAGAAGAAAGTAAATGCACAGCAGGAACTGGAGCTTGCAAATATTGAAGCTAAGACTGCAAAAGTACAGGCAGATAAAGATAAAGAAGTTGCTCTCATCGCAGCGGAGCAGGATAAAGAGAAAGCCGCTATTGAAGCTGAACAGGCGAAAATCACTGCGGAAGGTAAAGCTGAAGCTACAAGAATTAAAGCGGATGCTGAAGCAGAAGCAAATAAAAAGATCGCTGAGTCACTTACTCCAGAACTTATTGAGAAACAGAAGATTGATAAGTGGAATGGTGATGTGCCGAAGGTACAAGGTGGAAATGCTGCAACAATTGTTGACGCAGGAGAATTAACATCAGGCAATGTAGCAACTGTTGAAAATAAATAATTAATAATGAGGGTAACGTATAGTGAGAACTGTGGACATATACCACACTGATGGTAGCGTAGGGATTTTGCGTCAGTAATAAAGAGGTGGCTGCGTAGGGTGAGGATAACGTTAACAACTACGAATTGTAATGTCGGCCCAAAGCAAGTAAGTATAGTTATGATATCTGCTGCCATAGGCAACACCTCCTTCAAAAATAATGTGTGATACAATCCCATATCACATTACCCATTCAGAAGATCCTCACCCGGTACAGACCTGGAATCAATAGTATTGTACTTTAGGTGAGGTAGTTTGTCAATATAAAGGAGGAGACAATGGTAAAAACTACGATTACGGAAACTACTAAGAAATATGATAAAGAAGGCCATCTTATTGAGGAGACGACCAGAACTGAAACTACTGATGATAATACTATAACATATGGTTCTTATCCCTATGGGATAACTTATCCCTATGGGACAACTCAGAAGGATTGGACCTTAACTACAAATGTAGGAGAGCATCTATGAAAAAGAAAGTATTAAGTATTTTGGGAGTTTTATTGATAAGTATTTCAACATTAACTGGTTGCGCTAAATGCATTGATAAAAAAGAGGAAAGCGTGAAGGTCACAGTTGTAAATGAATATTATAAACCTAAAGAAACCCGTTTTACAGGTATGGTTAATCATGTTCCGCAATTTCGAACTGATTATGCTGAATATGAAATTACGGTAAATTATAACGGAACTGAATATTCACTTAGTGATGAAAGTACATATCGTAAATATCATGGAAGAATAGGGCAAACAGTGTCTGCCGTATTGATTACAAAAACATACGATAATGGCAAGGTAAAACAATGGATTGATAGTTTAGGAGGAATTAAGTGATTAAGCAAACCATGGGATGGATTTCTGCTATATGTGGAGTAATTGGAGCTATATGTAGTGGTTGGAAGTTAATGCTTTTGCCAGTAGTAACAATATTAAATATGATTGCAGATAAAAAATTAAACCTGTGTATTTTACTAATTTCAATTATGAAAATGTTCTTTGCGATACCTATAGCATATTTCATGATTCTTGTAGGATTTTCATTTGCTACATATTGTTGGAGGTGGTGGAAATAATTTGGATTACGGGTGATACACATGGGGGTTGGATCCATAGATTAAATATGGACTCGTTCCCGGAACAAAGAGAGATGACTAAAGAAGATTATGTAATTGTTCTTGGAGATTTTGGGATATGGAGAGATTCACCTCAGCAAAGGTGGTATCTGAATTGGCTTGAAGAGAAGCATTTCACAACACTCTTTATTGACGGAAACCATGAGAATTACGATATATTAGATGCTTATCCGGTAGAAGAATGGCATGGTGGTAAGGTACATTTTATTAAGCCGTCAGTAATTCATCTTATGAGAGGACAAGTATTTGATATAGACGATTTAAAATTTTTTACTTTTGGCGGAGCTGCCAGTCATGATATTTCAGATGGAGTATTAGAGATTGACGATCCAAGAGTAAAGGAATGGAGAGATGATCCGGATAAAATGTACCGCATCAATCATATTTCATGGTGGGAACGAGAAATGCCAAATCAAGAAGAGATGAATGAAGGTGTGGAGAACCTGGTAGAACATAATAATAAGGTAGATTTTATCCTGACACATTGTACAGCTTCTTCTACAGCAGCATTATTATCACATGGATTATATAAACCGGATAAGCTAACTGATTATTTGGAAGAGATCAGATGTAATGTTGACTATGGACATTGGCTGTGTGGACATTACCATGATAGTAAAGCTATAACAGCAAAGGATTATGTCTTATATGAACAGATTGTGAGGATCGCATAATGGCAGAGCTTACAGAGAACGCTAAAGATTATATTGAATGTCTAAAAGATATATTACAAAGAAAGTATCTACTGTCATGTGAGAAAGCTTTAGATATGATTACAACTTCTTATATTATGGAGTCTCTTATTGATTACCCAGAAGAGACATTACATGATGATATTGAAGCACATGCAGATAATATTTATGAGGATTGGATAGGTGAGCTATGAAAACATTTTTATTAATCTTGAATATTCTATGCTGGGGCATTCTAGGAGCCTATTGTTCATCAATAGGGATACATGGAACAAGATTTTATATAATAATATTGATTGTTGGCATTATTGATTTACTTAGTGCTGTGGTGAGTAGTTTATGAATTATTATATTTCAGACTTACATATCGGTCACACAAATGTATTGGCATTTGATGTCATGTAAAATGTATAATGTCGGAGCAATGCTACTGAATTATACTCCTAGAACTTTAGAAGAAATAACAGGAGGAGCTACGTGTTTATAACTAGAAAAAAGATGAAAAAGAAAATTAGTGATACATATAACAAAGGATTCCATATAGGAAAACTTTATGGTGTTACTAAAATATATAATGAAGTAAAAGGAGGCAACACAGACGTAATTAATCTGTGCAAGAGAATTATGAGTGAGAAAGAGGTATTCAATACTTAATGTATTGTGCTTACATTACTGAGCTTAAGCAACTTCGTAAACACAGCAATGCTGATAGGCTCCAGCTTAGTACCGTTTTTGGAAATACGGTTATTGTTGATTTAAGTTATTACGAAGGGCAGAAAGTTGTATTCTTCCCGGTTGATGGACAGTTAGGAGAAGAATTTGCAAAAGAAAACAATTTACTGCGTATTAAAAATGAAGATGGAACAACTACAGGTGGTTATCTTGATCCTGTAAAACGAAATATTAAAGCTATGAGATTACGAGGTGAAAAATCAGAAGGACTGGTTTTACCAGTAGAATCTCTTAGCAAATGGACTGATATAAATAAGTTATCTTTAGGAGATCAAATTACTGTACTTGATGGGACAGTTATCTGTAAAAAATATATTCCAAGGTCAAATCATAAAAAATCTAATAATGGTCCGAAAGTAAAAACTCCAAATCTGAAAAACAAATTTCCTTATTTTAAAGAGCATGTAGATACTGAGCAGCTAGCATATAACTTAAATGCATTTAAGCCAGGAGACACTTGTTACATTACTTTGAAAATGCATGGTACATCAGCTCGTACCGGAAATTCTATTGAAATAGAAGAAGGTAAGAGAACTCTACTGCAGAAGCTATTCCATAAACCAGCACCTGTTATTAAAAGCTGGAAAGCTGTTTCTGGCACTAGAAGAGTCGTGCTTAATACATTTGAAGGCGGTTACTATGGAAATGATAAATTTAGACAGAAATATCACGACTACTTTATTGACAGACTGCCAAAAGGAATGGAAGTGTTTTATGAAATCGTAGGGTGGGTTGATGGTACAGAGCAGACCATTATGGGAACCTGTTCCAACGCTAAAATTAAAGATAAAGAAGTTAAGAAGCTTTACGGTGATGAAACAGTGTTCTCTTATGGGTGTACTCCTGGTACTTCTGATATTTATGTTTATAGAATGACTATGACCAATGAAGATGGGGTTATTACAGAGATTCCATGGGAAGAAGTAAAGAATTGGTGTGATCGTTTAGGAGTTAAACATGTACCTGAATTTGATAAATTTTTATTTACTACAAAAGAAGATCTAATGGAAAGAGTAGAGAAATACTATGACGGCCCTGATCCTATTGGACAGACACACGTTAGAGAAGGTGTAGTTGTAAGAATTGATAATAGAAGCAGCTTTAAGGCTTATAAACACAAGAATTTCACTTTCAAGGTCCTTGAAGGATTGATAAAAGATTCCTCTGATACACCAGATATGGAAGAGGCACAAGAAATTATTGAGGAGGAAGCTGTATGACATTAGCAGAGAGATTTTTTAAGGAAGAATTAGAAGTATTTGAAAATGATGATATTCAGGAATTTTGTATTGAATTACTAGATACTGCGCCTACATATTTCTGGCAAGTGTCTGCTTCAAGTACTAACAAGTATCACCCTGATTATACAGTTGGTTTTATGGGACTTGCTAAACATGTAAAAGGGGCAACTAGATTCTTAAATCATATGTTGTCAATTGATTGTATCAAGAGTCAGTTTACATCAAGAGAAAGAGATATGCTACGAACAGCTATTATGAACCATGATGATGAAAAACTTGGGCGTAATGGCAGTCAATATACTCTTTTTAAACACCCGTTACTTATAGCTGAGAGAATAAAATCCTATAAAGGATTTGAATGGTTGCCAGATGAAGAATTGGATTATATTGCAGACTGTTGCGCCTCACATATGGGTGAATGGAACACAGATAAAAGAAGTAAAGATGAGCTGCCATTACCAGAAACAAAAGGTCAGATGATAGTTCACTTAGCAGATTATTTAGCATCAAGAAAAGATTTAACAGTATCTTTTGATGAAACTGAAGTAGATGAACTGATGAAAGAATTCAAACCTACACCAGAAACATATCTTATGCCATTCGGCAAACATAAGGGAGAACCACTCTCTGAAATTCCAGATAGTTATTTAGGATGGTTGAATGATCAGAATCCATCAGAACCTCTGAAAACATTACTTGCTGAAGCCTTAGGTATTAGCGGAAGCATCTTTGAAGAGGAGGCATGAGATGGAAACACGAACAACATTATGCCAGTGCACTCGTTGTGCTTCAGTATTTGAATGGAATGAAAGAAAAAATAATAGATGCCCAGAATGCAAAGGCATATATACAGTTATTAGATTCGCTAATCCGTCAGATGAAGAATATTTAGATAGAGTTAGCATGAGATTTAGTGAATAAGTCGTTCAATCATGAACGCTTATCAATATACCAAACAATATTATTTATAAGAGGAGACATTATTTATGAGTGAAAAAACAAATTTAAGACAGGCAGACACAAAAGTAGAAGTAGTTGGTATTGTAAGTGAAAACACACTGGAAGAATCAGTAAGAGATGGTAAAAAAGTCATTAGTGGTGACATTACAGTGCAGACAGGAGACATTAATTTCGTAACATTTAGAGTATATGTGAATGAAAAGAAAAATGACGGTACAGATAATGGCTGTTATGCAGGCATTGAAACTGTAATGAGAGAATATCAGTCTATTGCCAAAGTTGGTAAAGATGCAGCTACAAGAGTAACTGTTACAAATGGTCAGATCAGACCTCGCTCTTATGTCGGAAAAGACAAACAGGTGCATGTAGGTGTCTCTTACCAGACAATGTTTTTTAACCGTTATGATGGAGATCCAGAGAAATTTGAGCCTCGTGCTTGGTTTGAAGTAGAAATGGCAATTGCTTCTATTACACCAGAACTTTATACATCTGGCGAGAATAAAGGTGAAGAGACAGGTCGTGCTATCGTAAAAGGATGGGTGCCTACATACGCAGGAATTGAGCCAATGACCTTATATGCTCCAGCAGAAGATGGAATTGCAGAAGCAATTTTAGATGACTATACACCAAATCAGACTGTTAAGTTCTATGGTGATATTGTAAATAGTCGTGCAGAAATCACAAAAGAAATTCCTGTAAAAATTGGTAAACCAAGATTTGAGAAGAAAACTATCTATAAAAATGAGATGATTATTACAAATGCTTCTGATGCTTACGGCGAGGATAGTGAAACACCAACTCCAGAACCATATGACATTGGTGCAATTTCTCAGGCAATTACTGATAGAGAAGTTCGCTTAGAGGAAGAGAAAGCAAAAGCTAAACAGCCAGAGACAGCAACTTCTGCCGCAACAACTAAAGCTAGACCAAAACTTCCTAATTTTTAATCTATAAACAAGTTTGTAAAAATATAAATAGTAAAATTAAAGGAGATTACATATGACAGATAGTATTTTTGAACCAGAAGTAAGCGTTGTAGCACATGGCCTTGAAGGAAAAGTAATTATGCTTTATGGCACAAACAATACGGGAAAAACTTATAATTGCGCAAAGATGAAGAATGCTTTGTTCTTCATGTGTGAGAATGGTTTAGGTGCTCAGGCAGGAGTTAAACATAAAATGATTAACAACTGGAGAATGTTCACTAAGTACATCAAAGAACTTACTGATCCTAAAACAGTAGAAAGAGCTAAAGAGATTTATTCCACTATTGTTATTGATGAAGTATATGCTTCCTCTCTGTTTTGCCAGAAATTCGTATGTGACACATATGGTGGAGGATGCATTTCTCTTGGAGCCAATGAAAACAGCAAAGTAAATCTTTATCAGATTTATGAACGTATTTATTGGGAACAGATTCAGAAATTAGTAACTTCCGGGTATACAGTGGTATTCGTTGCACATGCAGACGAAAAAGATGGCTTTATTCAGCCTAAGGGAGACAAGCGCTGTATTAAACCAATTGTAGATAATTGTGACGTAGTGGCTTACCTTGAGCCAAATGGCGTAGATGAAGATGGACATGTAATTAAATCTTCTGCTTATTTTGCACAGACAGATAAGTTCTTCGCTCGTTCAAGATATGATTTCATGGTAACTAAAATTGAAGAGTTTACAGCAGATAATTTAGAGAAAGCAATTTCTGATGCAATCACTAAACAGGAAGAAGCTGACGGTATTAAATCAGTATCCTATGATGAGCAGCAGTCTATGTATGAAGAAAAAGAAACAATGTCCTTTGAACAGCTTCAGGAAGAGATTGCCCTTTGGGGAGGTAAACTAGCTGCCTCAGATCATATGGAAACATTGACAGATATTGTAGAGCAAACTCTTGGTGTCGGGAAGAAAGTATCTCAGTGTACTAAAAAGCAGACTGAGGCTATGAGTATTATTCTCGAAGACATTAAGGATGCTTGTGCTGAATTAGGAGTGGCGTAATGCCAAGGGCAATGTACATTTGCCCGGTATGTCATAAAAATGTACTTGCTTCGAAAGCTATTCATATAAAAACCAGATACTATCATAAAGCTTGTCTTGATAAAAAAATCAAGAAAGAAAAAGAAAAGATTGACAATGATAAACTGACGAAGAAGCAAAGGGAACAATATGAGAGAGCGCTGAAACAAAGTGCTCTCCCTGAAATCCCTGAAGCAGTTCCAGAAAGTGAAGCCCAGGCAGCAGAAAAATTCTTTAGTAAAGTGGAGCAAATACAGGGTAAATGTACAGCAAAAAGTTCAGCAATGGCTTATAAATACAAAAAAATGTATGAAGGATTTACTTGGGAAGGAATGGAACAGACTTTAGAATATTGTTTTTCTATAGTTGGATTAGAAGCCAGGAAAGATGAAGATAGTGACATTGTTGGATTAATTCCTTGGTATTATGATCAAGCTCAGGCATTTTATGCACAGCTAGACAGTATAGAACCTTCAAAAGTAGATTTGGATAAGATTTATAAAAAGAAGCATATAAAAGTATCGCCTAAAAAGAAAAATGTAGATTTGATTGATATAAGCAAAATAGGGGAGTGAATATGTTAATTGACAAACACGCCACTCTTCAATGTTTAGGATGTATTATGAAGAAACCTTCCCTTTTGGAAGAATACACACTTACACAGTATGACTTTGAAGAAGAACAATTTTACGCAATATTATTTTCATGTGTGTATAACCTCTACAACCAAGGGGTAGAGATTATAGATACATTTGCTATAGATAGTTTTCTTTCAAGATATGAGAAACAATATAAAATTTTCAACGATAATCAAGGAATTGATTATTGTGACGATGCCATTCGTTTGGCTGAATTGGAAAATTTTAGTTACTACCTGGAACGTTTGAAGAAATTTAGTCTTTTAAGATACTGGGATTCATGTGGAGTAGACATAAGGAACATCTATGATCAAACAATCATTGATCCTAGCAGACAAGAACAGCAAGCAGCTAAATTAGATGCAACTTCAATAAATGATATGATTCTGGAAGAAGAGGATCTGCTCATTACGAAAGCAAAAATGCTCTATGGAATGGATTCTTCGAGAAGGGGTCAGCTTGCCGGTAAGGGAATGAAAGAACTGAAAGAAAGATTGAAAGAAGAACCAGAGTTTGGAATACCTTTACAGAGCCCTATGATGACTACTATTGCTAGAGGGGCGAGACTTAAAAAGGTCTATCTTCGTTCTGCTGATTCTGGTGGAGGAAAGACAAGGACTGCATTGGCAGATATCTGTAATATTTCAATCCCTTATTTCTATGATACAGATAAAAAAGAATGGATTTACACTGGGTGTGAGGAACCATCTCTATTCATCTCTACTGAGTTAGAGGAAGACGAAGTACAGACTATCATTATGGCATACGTTTCCGGAGTACCAGAGAACAAGATTCTTGATGGAGACTATGAAGGAGATGAGGAAGAACGAGTAGATAAAGCTATTGAATATATTGCTACTTATCCTTTATATATAGAAATTATTAATGATTTTGGTATAGAAGATATATCAAATATCATTAAAACTTATAAGAGAGAAAAAGGATGTCATTATTTCGTATTCGATTATATACATATGTCAGCTAAATTAATTGCTGAAGTTGCTTCTATGAGTAAAGGAATGAAATTGAGAGAAGATCAGACTTTGTTCTTATTCATGGACACTCTTAAGAATTTAGCTATGAAATTGGATATCTTTATTCTAACAATGACTCAGTTAAATGGTACATACAAAGATAGTCAGATTAAAGACGAAACAATGTTAAGAGGTGCAAAATCTCTAGCAGATAGAATTGACTTAGGTGAAATTTCACTGAGACCAACAAGTGCAGAGTTAGAGTGTGTAAAGAAACTTATGCACAATATGTATGGAGTACCGATACCCAATCTTGTAAGACACATATATAAAGTACGAAGAGGAAAACTGACAAAAATCCGTTTATGGCAATATGCTGATCTCTCTACTGGTAGAACTAAAGATTTATTTATTACAGACAACTATTATAACCTGATCGAAACTGAAGTGGCTGTAGCTCAAATTGAGAAAGTAATTGAGGAACATTCTGAGAGCCTTGATGATATCCAGATTACTGATGATGAGCAACAAGAAGCTACGAGTACTTTATTGGGATCAATGCCATTTGATTTTTAGGTGTACTGATGCCTTACTATGATAAAAATGCAATATTAAAGGCTCTTACAAAGGAACAGGTAATCAAGATAGTTACCGATTTAGGATCAAAAGGATATAGAACAGACTCATCTGGGAATCTTATCTTTCAAACAATCTGTCATGGTGGCGATAGTTATAAGCTTTATTACTATCATGAACCTACAGATCAGTATTCTGGAAGAACATTTCATTGCTACACCTCATGTAGCGAATCATTTTCTATTTTTGAATTAGTAATCAGAGCTAAAAGAGTACAAGGGATTACTTATACTTGGTATCAGGCGGTATCTTATATTGCTAATCAAATAGATATGAAAGCTGTTGAACATATTGAGAGACCAAAACATATATGTGATATGTCATGGCTTAAGAAGTTTGGCAAAAACAAATCTACAGACATTATAGACTGTGAACCTATAGATGAGCATGTGTTAGAAATGTTTGAATATACTCCTCATGAAGTGTTTTTAAACGACCATATTTCCAGAGAGACGTTATCTACATTTGAAATATCTTATTGGGGTAATACAAATCAAATAGTTATTCCTCATAGAGATAGACATCAAAATCTTATTGGTATAAGAGGAAGATATCTCGATGAAGAAGACGTAGAGAACATTGGAAAATATGTACCTCTCAATATAGAAGGAAAATTTCTAAGCCACAAGTTATCACATAATCTTTATGGTATTCATATTAACCAAAATAAGATTAAGACTTGTAGGAAATGTTTACTACTTGAGTCTGAGAAAGGAGTTATGCAAA
>ERZ1034878.482-NODE-482-length-18466-cov-4.024768_pt1 | contig 18466 bp, 20 predicted proteins | sample MGYA00520593_ERZ1034878 | MGnify/ENA primary metagenome ERZ1034878 (study PRJEB33766, sample SAMN09781724) | gut metagenome | biome: gut microbiome | host: Homo sapiens | place: Madagascar | study: EMG produced TPA metagenomics assembly of the PRJNA485056 data set...
ACCCTCGCATGCCGGAATCAAAATCCGGTGCCTTAACCAACTTGGCGACTCCCCTACACAGGTCAATTGTCGTCGATAACAATCAACCGGTAGCTTGGTTTATTCTGGAACCCAGTGCAGCAAAGGGTGTTTATCCAGATTTTTGCAAAGTTTGATTTGCCAGCTACTGCTTGCAGCTTGTAAATCAATGTCTTTACTGTCTTGTGCAAACACTGCACTACCTGAGCCCGTCATTGTAGCACGCAATCCTTGGGATTGAAGCCAATTGGTAACTTGCGTTACATCATGACACAGCGCTTCAGCAACTGGCTGCAAGTCGTTGTGGCCAAAGCCGTAGTGATCTGCAGCAAAGTCTGAAATTGTAGCAGACTTTGTGTCGCGTTTGAGCTCAGGCGAGCGAAAGATGCTGGGCGTGTCCAGCCCCGCCTGGGGTTTGATGACCCAGAAGCTGCTGGCGGGTAAGGCTGCATTGCCTTCCAGCGGCGTGATGTGCTCACCAATGCCTTCGACCCAGGCGTTGTGACCATGAATGAAGAAAGGCACATCGGCACCCAGACGCACGCCAATGTCTGCCAGCTGCTGGCGGTTCAACCCCAGCCTCCAGAGGCGGTTGAGCGCGATGAGTGTGGTGGCTGCATCCGAGGAGCCGCCACCCATGCCGGCCTGCGAGGGAATGTGCTTGTCAATCGCAATGCGTACGCCCTGTGTGCAGCCTGTGGCTGCCTGCAGTGCTCTGGCTGCACGCACGCACAGATCGTCAGTGGGCAGCTCCGGAGCGCCGGGGTTCAGGTCCTGGCGAGAGACTTCGCTGCTGCCCTGCAGGCTTTCAAAGTGCAGCTGGTCTTGCCAGTCGATCAACATGAAGACCGACTGCAGCAGGTGGTAGCCGTCCGCACGGCGGCCAGTGATGTGCAGAAACAGATTGAGTTTGGCCGGGGCCGGAACGTCGTACAGGCTGAGCATGAGAAAGTTTGGGGCAGCCCTGGGCTGCCGCTGGTATTTACTTCACTGAAGCGGTTGCAGCACCACGCGCAAGGTAGCCTGAGGTGGTGGGCTGATGCGCTGTGCCGTAATGCGGCCCTGTGCGTGGCGGCTGAGGTCCACCTGCCAGCCTTCAGCTGTCATGGGCTGGCCTTGCAGCCAGCTGAACAGTGCCTGCACTGGCAGTTCTGTGCCAAGGCTCAGGCGAAGCAGCTCCTGCAGGGAGTCGGAGTGGCGCATCTGACTGCCTTGTTGCAGTACTGCATGCTCCGGGGTCCACTGCAGCCTGGCAATCTGGGAGCCAAACGGATTGAAAACATCGAGCTGGCCTTGCTCTGCAGAGCCCTGCAACTGGAAAGAAGCGCTGAAGGACTGCTCCTGTGCCATGGGGTCATGCACTTGCAGACCCATGCGGCCACTCCAGGATGTGCGGGCGGTGTCCTGTGGGCGAGGTGGCGTGCTGCATGCCGACAGCGCCAATGCGGCCGCCAGTCCCAGCCAGCATGCTCGGCGATGTAGTAGGAAAGAGAGTGTGCTGGTGTGCATGGTGATCAGGGCCGAACTTGCAGACGTTCCAGGGTGGCACGCAGCACGCTGTTGTCAGCATCTGCTTCCATGGCTTTGCGCCAGATCTTGCGGGCACGCTTTTTGTCGCCCAGCTCCCACAACACTTCGCCGAGGTGGGCTGCAATTTCCACGTCATCGCGCTGGGCGTAGGCTTGTTCCAGCAGCTCCTTGGCTTTGCCGTGATTGCCCATGCGAAACTCCACCCATCCCAGGCTGTCAAGGATGAAGGGGTCATCAGGCGCCAGTTGCAGGGCCTGCTCAATCAACTCCTTGGCTTCTGGCAGTCGTATGCCACGGTCGGCATAGGAGTAGCCCAGGGCATTGAGTGCGTGGTGGTAGTCGGGTTGCTTGGCAAGAATGCCTTGCAAAATCTTTTCCATGACCTCCAGCTTGCCTGCACGCTCTGCCAGGATGGCAGTTTCATAGGCAATGTCCGCGTTGTCCGGATGCTGGTCATACAGCGTGCGCTGCAGCAGATAGGCTTCTTGCACTGCGTTGCTGTCGCGCAGCAGCGCAACTTCAGCCTGGCGCTTGCGAATGATCTGCTCCTTGGACTGAGCAGGTACAGCACGAATCAAGGCGCGGCCCTGTGCCAGCTTGCCTTGCTTGGCCAGTGCCAGTGCCTTGAGGCTCTGGAGGTTCAGGTCATTGTCACTGTCGGGGATCTTGTTCAGCCAGAGGGTGGCCTGTGCATAGTCTTTTTGCTGCATGGCGATGCGTCCGCCAAGCAAATAGGCTTCGCTGAGTACCTGCTCCTGCTGAGGGTCAGACGAAAGAGACTGCTTGCTGGCCAGATTTTCCACGCGGCGTACGGCTTTCAGCGCCTGCTTCCAGTCGCTTTGCAGTGCATATGCGCTGGCCTGTACCAGCCAGGCTTCTGCCATTTCCGGGTTGGACATCAGCAAAGTGTTGAGCTGCTGCTGTGCATCCGCGATGCGGTTCTGGCCGATCAGCACGCGCGCATAGGCAAGCTGTATCGGGGATGCAGGGTCGTTGGCCATGTATTCCTGAACCAGAGCCTCGGCAGCGAGCTCTCCGGCCTGCAGCAGTTCCAGCGCCAGCAGGGCAGTGGCGGAATCCATGGAGCCTGCGGCATGGGCATGCTGCAAGGCCTGCAGTGCCAGATCCTTTTGCTTGGCCGTCAGGCGCATGTGGCCGATGGTGGACCAGGCAGCTGCAGCGAGCTTGGGGTTTTGCAGATCCTGCTGCAGCGCTTGTTCTACGACGGCAGCGGCCAGAGCCTTGTCAGAAACGCGTCCATAGAGCTGGAGGATGCCTAGATATGTAGCGGTCTTGGCAGCGGGGTCCGTCCATGCCACTTCACGGGCCAGAGGCTCCTGCGTCTCGGAGACACGATTGAGCAGCAGCAGCACGTGCAGCAGAAAACGGTTGGCTTCACGCGAATCGGGAAAGTTCTGCTGCCATTCATTGGCGACAGACAGTGCACGAGGCCCGGCACGTGACTGCAGGGCCAGCTCTGCGGCACGCTGGTAGATCGCCTCGTCCTGGCTGTTGCGTGCGGCTTCCATCAGCAGAGCAATGGCGTTGACGAAATCCCCCTGTGCGGCAGACATCTCTCCCACGAGCAGCTCGTAAAACAGCTCGCCGTCCAGCGCGGAGGGCAGAGGTGTGCTGCTGGCAGGGCTGCCGATGGGCGGTGTGCTTTCCGCTGCCGGGGCCTTCTGGGCCTGAGCAGGCAGTGTTCCGAGAACAAGGGAAGTGATCAGGGCCAAGCGCCATTTATGAAGTATGGAAACCATCGAACCATAATAATCCAAGCCTTTACCTGCTGTACGCCAAACGCCAAGATGCCAGAACTTCCAGAGGTTGAAGTCACCCGCCGCAGTTTTGCCCGCGAGATCGCGGGAACCCACATATTGGCTGTCACCATGGGCAAGCCCTTGCGCTTGCCACTGGGCTGCGCGCCACAGCAGCTGGTGGGCGCCCAGGTGCTGCAGGTACGCAGGCGTGGCAAATACCTGCTGCTGGATCTGGATCGCGGCATGCTCATGGTGCATCTGGGGATGTCAGGCAGTCTGCGGTTTGCGCCTGATCTGCCGCCAGCGGGCAAGCATGACCACTTTGAGATGCGTACAGACCGCGGGGTGCTGCGTCTGCATGACCCACGCCGCTTTGGTGCGGTGATTGCCACGCAGGGCGAGCACGACCCTGTGGCACGCAAACTGCTTGATGGCCTGGGTATGGAGCCGCTGGACGAGCAAAGCTACAGCTGGCCACGCTTTCAGCATGGGCTGCAGAGCAGCCGCACACCCATCAAGCAATTGCTGCTGGGTGGCAAGCTGGTGGTGGGCGTGGGCAATATCTATGCGTCTGAAGTGCTGTTTGCCAGCCGTATTGCACCGACTGCACCAGCCAACACCATCAGTACCATCAAGGCCAGGCGGCTGTTTCATGCCATTCGTGAGACGCTGGCGCTGGCGGTAGAGCATGGGGGCACGACGCTGCGGGACTTTTCCAGCGCAGATGGCATGGCGGGGCACTTCCAGCTGCAGACCAAGGTGTATGGCCGTGAGGGCCTGCCCTGTGTGCATTGCGCACGCCCCGTCGTATTGCTGCGACAGGGGCAGCGAAGTACCTACTACTGTGCTTCTTGTCAAAAGCTCTAGCCAAAGCGTAGCCGGGCGATGAGCAGTCTGGTTATATTCAGAAGCTTTGAGAGGCAATCACAGCGAAGAGGGAGAAATCGTGGGCCCTTCACCTTCATTTAGCGAGCAGTTCGACCGTCTGAGCCACTGGCGCAAAAGCTTTGCGGCGCAGATGGCCAGTTTCCGGGAATGGCTGGCGGCCCATGAACTGCTGGATGCGGCGGTGCAGGAGCAGCTGCAGCGGCTGGAAAACCTGTTGCGTGGCGACAAGGTGAGCGTAGCCTTTGTGGCAGAGTTCTCCCGTGGCAAGTCAGAGCTGATCAATGCCGTGTTTTTTTCCCACTACGGCCGGCGCATCATGCCCGCCAGCCCCGGGCGCACCACCATGTGCCCGACCGAGCTGAGCTACGACACCGGCCTGCAACCCTGCCTGCGCCTGCTACCCATTGAAACACGTGCTCAGCCCTACAGCCTGGCCGAGTGGCGTGAGCGCCCTTCCACCTGGGTGCAGCTGCCGCTGGATGTGGATGATGCCGACCAGCTGGCGCAGACCATGGCCCATGTGGCGCAGGTACGCAAGGTGCCGGTGGACGAAGCCCGCCAGCTGGGTTTCTGGAGCGATGAAGACGGCGTGGAAAACCCGCTGGTGGATGCGCAGGGGCTGGTGGAAATCCCCAAATGGCGCCACGCCCTGATCAATATGGCGCATCCGCTGCTCCGGCAGGGGCTGGTGATTGTGGACACCCCGGGCCTGAACGCCGTGGGTATGGAGCCGGAGCTGACGGTCAACCTCATCGCCCAGGCCCATGCCGTGGTGTTTGTGCTGGCGGCTGATACGGGCGTGACCAAGTCAGACCTGGCGATCTGGAAAGGGCTCCTGCAGCCCTGCCACCGTGAAGGGGATGCGTATCTGGTGGTGCTCAACAAGATTGACACCCTGTGGGGCAGCCTGGACTCCGGCACGGAAGTCAAAGAGTTGCTCAACCGCCAGCGCAGGCAAAGCGCCCAGATTCTGGATATTGATCCGGCGCGCATCGTGCCGCTGTCGGCACAGAAAGGGCTGGTGGCCAAGATTGAAAGCAACACCGCACTGCTGCAAAAAAGCGGTCTGCCCTTGTTTGAGGATTTGCTGGCCCAGGGCATTCTGGCCCATCGCCAGAGCATTTTGCGCAGCGTGGTGGGTGAGGGCATGGCGCATTTGCAGCAGCAGGTGCTGCGTTCCATCCTGATTCGCCGCCGTGATCTGGATGAACAGATGCTGGAGCTGCGCAGCCTGCGCGGCAAAAACACGTCCATGATTGGTCGCATGCGCCAGCGCATTGAGCAGGAGCAGCAGGCCTTTGAGAACAGCACGGCCAAGATACTGGCGCTGCGCACCGTGCATCTGAAGCTGATGAACCAGGCCTTCCATCTGCTGGGCGCGACTTCGCTGCGCAAGGAGCTGGAGCAGCTGTCTGGTGCGCTGGAGCATTCGGGGCTGAAGGTGGGGGTGCGCAAGGTCTATGCCTCAACGTTTGAGCGCCTGCGTGATCTGGGGGCGCAGGTGCGTGCAGCGGCAGCCGAGGTGCAGACCATGCTGGCTGCCATGTTCCGCGAGCTGAATGCGGAGTTCGGCTTTTCGCTGCAGCCGCCAGGTGATCTGCAGCTGCATGACTTTGAGCGCGAGCTGGCGCAGATTGAAGAGAGCTATCTGCAGTACCTGAGCTTTGGCAACACGCTCAAGCTGGCCAACCCCATGTTCGGCCAGCGCATGCTCAAGGCGCTGGGCATGCGGCTGCGTGCGGTGTTTGAATCCGCAGCCAATGACCTGGATTTATGGAGCAAGAGCGCCACGGCACAGCTCGATGCACAATTGAAGGAGCGCAAGCGCAGCTTTGCCCGGCGCATGGAGGCGGTAGACCGCATCCACGAAGCCGCCAGCGGCCTGGCGCAGCGCATTGCCGAGATTGAGTCGGCCGAGCAGCAGTTGGACCAGCTGGAGCAGCGCCTGGCGCAGTGGGCGCAGCAGCTGCTGCAGGTACCGCAGGCGCAGGCCCTGGAGCTAGCCGTTGTGCCCGAGGCGGTCTGAGTGCTGCTGCGCTGACTCTCTGAACCTTCCTCTTTCCCCCGAGCTTCCTTTGAGCGTTCCGAATCCTTTGATTGCCACGCAGGTGGTGCAGTGGCAGGCCGTGCATGGCCGCAACCATCTTCCCTGGCAGCAAACGCGTGACCCGTACCGCGTCTGGCTGTCTGAAATCATGCTGCAGCAGACCCAGGTCACCACAGTGCTGGGCTACTACGAGCGTTTTCTGCAGGCTTTTCCTGATGTGGCCAGCCTGGCGGCTGCACCCGAAGACGATGTGATGGCGCTGTGGAGCGGCCTGGGCTACTACAGCCGCGCACGCAATCTGCACAAATGTGCCAAGGCGGTGATGGCCGAGCATGGTGGCGCTTTCCCGCGCAGTGCCGAGGTGCTGGCGACCTTGCCGGGCATTGGCCGCTCCACCGCAGCGGCCATTGCCTCGTTCTGCTTTGGTGAACGTGCAGCCATTCTGGATGCCAACGTCAAACGCGTGCTCACGCGCGTGCTCGCCTTTGGCGAAGACCTGTCGAGCAGCCGCAATGAAAAAGTGCTGTGGGCGATGGCTGAAGACCTGCTGCCCACGCAGGATTTGCAGCACAGCATGCCGCGCTACACGCAGGGCCTGATGGATCTGGGGGCCACCATTTGTCTGCCACGCAATCCCTCCTGCCTGGTGTGCCCGCTGCAGGCAGACTGCCGTGCTGCACAGCGTGGCAATCCGCAGGACTATCCCGTCAAGACGCGCAAGACCAAGCGTGGCTCACAGGCCTGGTGGCTGCTGGTGTTGCGTGATGTGGGAGGCAATCTTTGCCTGCAGCGCCGCCCTTCCAGCGGTGGTGACACGGGCATCTGGGCGGGGCTGTTCAGCCCGCCGGTCTATGCCGGCGCAGAGGCGTTGAACACGCAGCTGGCCGCGCTGGGCGTGCAGGTACAGGCGCGCCAGGACTGGCCTGCGCAGCTGCATGTGCTCACGCACCGTGATCTGTTTCTGCACCCTGTGGTGGTTGATGTGGCCGGAGTGCAGCCTGCGCTGGATGTGCAGGACGCAGGCTGGCAGTGGCAGTCACCGGCCGCATGGCCCCAGTTGGGATTGCCAGCACCGGTGCGCAAGCTGCTGCAGGATTTATAAAAAACAGAGCTGCCAGCGCTTGTCTAGCAAGTATTTCAGATACTTTTATATCTGAAATGCTTTATTTATAAGCGCTAGCAGCTATTTTTTAGTGATCGATGGTGACGGTATTTGCCAGCGCGCGGCTGTCCATTTCACGGTGGCGGCGCAGGGTTGACCATTGCTGCTGATAGCGCTTTGCCAGCTGTTCCACCAGATAGACAGAGCGGTGCTGCCCGCCGGTGCAGCCAATGGCCACGGTCACATAGCTGCGGTGGTTGGCGTTGAGCACAGGCAGCCAGTGGTCCAGAAACTGCGCAATATGAGCCTGCATGGTCTGCACGTCGGCCTGCTGCTGCAGAAAGTCCTGCACCGGTGCATCCTTGCCGGTCAGCGGGCGCAGCTGCACGTCGTAGTAGGGGTTGGGCAGCATGCGCACATCAAACACATAGTCGGCATCGACCGGAATGCCGTGCTTGAAGCCAAAGGACTGGAACACCAGCGTCATCTGGTTGGCCGGTGCCTGCAGCAGCTGCTTCACATAGCTTTGCAGCTGCGCGCCGCGGATGTCGCTGGTGTCGATGACGTGGGCGTATTCGCGGATTTCGCCGAGTAGCTCGCGCTCGTGGTCGATGATCTGAATCAGCGCCTCGCGTGCCTCCGGGCCCTGTGGCCCCTCGGCCTGTGACAGCGGGTGGCGGCGGCGCGTTTCAGAAAAACGCCGCACCAGGGTGTTGGTGGAGGCGTCCAGAAACACCACATGCAGGCGCAGGCCAGAGGCTTTGAGCCGCTGCAGCTTTTCCAGCTCGCGCGGCAGATTGGGCAGGCTGGTGGCGCTGCGGGCATCAATGGCGACGGCCACGCGGTTGCGCTGCTGTGCGCGCTGCAGGCGGATAAAGTCGCCCAGCAGTTCGGGCGGCAGGTTGTCCACGCAGTAGTAGCCTGTGTCTTCCAGTGCATGCAAAGCCACGGATTTGCCCGAACCGGACATGCCGGTAATCAGCACAATCTCCAAATTCTTCATATCCCTGCCTTCCCTCTCTCAAGCAGACGTTGCGGCCAGCAGCATCTCACGCGCGTGTGCCATGGTGGTGTCAGAAATCTTCTCGCCGCCCAGCATGCGTGCAATTTCGCGCTCGCGCTGACTGCTGTTGGTGGGGGTGACGGTGCTGAAGGTGCCTGCCTTGTCGCGCTTTTTGGACACCACATAGTGGTGATCGGCACAGGCTGCGACCTGGGGCAGGTGGGTGACGGCCAGCACCTGGCGGTCCTTGCCCAGGGCACGCATGAGCTTGCCGACGGTTTCAGCCACGGCACCGCCGACGCCGGAGTCCACCTCGTCAAAAATCAGCGTGCCAGCCTGACCCAGCTTGCTGGTGGTCACGGCAATGGCCAGCGACAGGCGAGAGAGTTCGCCGCCTGAGGCGACCTTGCCAATGGGCTTGGGCGTTGCGCCGGGGTGGCCTGCGACCAGGAATTGCACGCTGTCCAGCCCGTGGGGCGTGGGTTCATCCAGCTTGTCCAGCTGCACTTCAAACTTGCCGCCCTGCATGCCCAGCCCCTGCATGGCCTGGGTGATGGCGCGCGAGAGCTTGGGTGCAGCCTTGGTGCGCTGCAGCGACAGCTCGCGCGCAGCGCTGTGGTAGGCCGCAAGCGCTTGCTGCTCTGCATGGCGCAGGCGGTCCAGGTCCACCACGGCGTCCAGCTGGCGCAACTCTTCACGCCATGACTGCAGCATGCCCGGCAATTCTTCCGGCGTGCGCTTGTAGCGGCGTGCCAGCTGCATCCATAGCGACAGGCGCTCGTCCAGCTCGGCCAGCTTGTCCGGGTCCAGCTCGGTGCGGCGCAGATAGATCTGCAGCGAATGCTGGGCATCATTGATCTGCGCCAGACTGGATGCCAGCACATCTGCAATCGCTTTGAATTCAGGCTCCAGATGCTCTTTATCCTGTAGCAAATCCTGGGCGCGGTTCAGCGGGGTGCTGACGCCGCTTTCGTCGTTTTCCAGCAGGTACAGCGCATTCTGTGCGGCATCCAGCAGCGCCTGTGCGTGAGACAGGCGGGTGTGCTGGGTGTTGAGCTCTTCCCACTCATCCATGCCGGGGCTGAGCTTTTCCAGTTCGCCAATCTGCCACTGCAGGCGTTCGCGCTCACGCTGCAGTGTGTCCTGCGCTGCAATGGCGTGTTCCAGGTCTTTGGCTGCAGAGCGCCAGATCAGCCAGTGCTGGCGCAGGCTCTGGGTGTTGACACCGGCGTAGGCATCAAGCAATTGACGCACGGCATCCGCACGGGTCAGGCTCTGCCAGGCGTGCTGGCCGTGAATGTCCAGCAGCTCCTCACCCAGCGTACGCAGCTGCGTGGCGGTGGCCGGTGCGCCGTTGATCCAGGCGCGGCTGCGGCCCTGGCTGTCAATCACACGGCGCAGCAGCAGCACCTCTTCCAACGCAAAGCCGCCTTCTTCCAGCCAGTTGTGCAGGCGGGCGGGACAGTCAAACTCAGCGCTGATGTCCGCCTGCGTCGCACCTTCTCGCACCACTCCGGCATCGGCGCGGCTGCCCAGTACCAGCTGCAGGGCATCAATCAGAATGGATTTACCCGCGCCGGTTTCGCCGGTCAGCACGGTAAAGCCTGCGTGCAAATCCAGCTCCAGCTGCTGCACGATGACAAAGTCGCGCAGCGTGATCCGCTTGAGCGCCATGGTCAGTAACCTCCCTCGTTCCAGCCGAGCTTCTTGCGCAGCGTTGCAAAGTAGTCCCAGCCCACAGGATGGATGAAGCGCACGCTGTGTTCGGAGCGGCGCACATAGATGCGGTCGCCATGCAGCAGTGAGGCCAGTGACTGCATGTCAAAGTTGGCGCTGATGTCCCGGCCGCTGACCACTTCCATCATCACCTCGGTCTGGTCGGACAGCACAATGGGCCGGTTGGACAGCGTATGCGGCGCAATAGGTGCCATCAGCCAGGCAGGAATCGAAGGGTGCATGAGTGGGCCGCCGACCGACAGGGTGTAGGCCGTAGAGCCTGTGGGCGTGGCCACAATCAGGCCGTCTGCACGCTGGTTGGAGACAAAGCGTCCATCTACCTCGACGCGAATTTCCACCATGCCCGAGGTGCCGCCACGGTTGACCACCACATCGTTCATGGCCAGGGCTTCAAACACGGTGGCACCATCGCGCACCACGCGTGCATGCATCAGCGGGCGGGCTTCCTGCTCGTACACGCCCTGCAGCATGGAGGGCAGCACTTCTTCATAGCGGTCCAGCGCAATGTCGGTGACAAAGCCGAGGCGGCCTTGATTGATTCCTATCAGTGGCGTGCCGTATTTGGCCATCTGGCGGGCAATGCCCAGCATGGTGCCGTCGCCGCCGACCACAATGCCCAGGTCGCAGTGTTGCCCCAGCTGGTCCACATCCATGGAAGGAAAACTGTGCTGCAGGCCCGTGTGGGCTGCGGTTTCAGCCTCCAGGACGACTTCACATCCTTGTGTACGCAGGAAATTTGCAATACCGTGAAGCACTGTGCTGGACTGCTCGGTAGCAGAACTAGAATGGCTCGGAGACTGGTATTTACCTACCAGTGCGACATGGCGAAACTTGGACGTCATACCGGAAATTACATCATTAAAATCAAAGCATGCTCGATGAACGTGCCAAGTTATTGTTGAAAGCGCTGATCGAGCGCTATATCGCGGATGGTCAGCCGGTGGGCTCGCGCACTTTGTCGCGAGCTTCGGGGCTGGAATTGTCGCCTGCAACCATACGCAATGTCATGTCTGACCTGGAGGAGTTGGGGCTCATCGCCAGTCCTCATACCTCGGCCGGACGGGTGCCCACGGCACGTGGCTACCGCCTGTTCGTCGACACCATGCTCACGGTCCAGGGCAGCGAACTCACTCCCCCGGAGCTGCCCGCTGAGCAACCCCAGAAAGTGATTGCCAATGCGGCGCAGCTGCTGACCAACATGTCCCAGTTCGTGGGCGTGGTCATGGCGCCGCGCCGCAGCTCGGTGTTCAAGCACATTGAATTTGTGAAGCTGTCCGAGCACCGGGTGCTGCTCATCATCGTCTCTCCGCAGGGCGATGTGCAAAACCGCGTGCTGTTTACCGATGTGGAGTTTGATGCCTCGGAGCTCACCACCGCCTCCAACTTCATCAACACACACTACGCCGGTCTGGACATTGAAGAGGTGCGCGAGCGCATCAAGCAGGAAGTGGTGCGCTTGCAGGGTGAAGTGGTCAAACTCATGCAGTCTGCTGTCAATCTGGGCGCCGAAGCCATGATGCCCGGGCCCCAGGAACAGGTCATCATCTCTGGAGAGCGCAATCTCCTGTCTGTCAGCGATTTCTCCAGTGACGTGGGTAATCTGCGCCGTGCTTTTGAGCTGTTCGAGCAAAAGACCCAGATCCTGCGTCTGCTCGATGTCTCCAGCAAGGCCGAAGGCGTGCGTATCTATATTGGTGGCGAAAGCCAGGTCGTGCCTTTTGAGGAGCTGTCGGTTGTCAGTGCCCCATATGAAGTGGATGGCCAGGTGGTTGGCACTCTGGGCGTGATTGGCCCCACGCGCATGCACTACGACAAGATGATTCAGATTGTGGACATCACATCGAAATTGGTCAGCAATGCGCTCAGTCAGCATCGCTAGCCGTTACAATGCGCGGGTTTCGTCCTTCGCAAGGAGCGGCGAGGCCCGGTTGGGGCGTTAGCTCAGTTGGTTAGAGCAGGGGACTCATAATCCCTTGGTCGTCGGTTCAAGTCCGCCACGCCCTACCAATAAATTCAACGGGTTACGAGAAATCGTAGCCCGTTTTTCTTTGTGGCTGTCAACCAAGTGTCGACGCAGACAACGGGTTGAGCTTCACCACTTCTTGCAGATGATCTGGGGCCAGGTGGGCATAGCGCATGGTCATCGTCAGATTTGCATGTCCCAGGCTACGCTGCAGCACCAAGATATTTCCGCCATTCATCATGAAATGCGAAGCAAAGGTGTGACGCAGAACATGGGTGAGTTGGCCTTCCTGGAGCTGAATGTTGGCTCGCTCGACGGCTTCTCTGAATGCCGAATAGCACGGGGCAAAAAACCTTTGACCAGTCTCTTGCGGATCGTGATGAGCTTTTAGCTCCGCCGCAAGTTCTGCTGCTATGGGCAGTACTCGTACTTTGCCCGACTTCGTACCCGCAAATTGGAGCTGGCTATTCCTGAGATGGTGGACTTCCAAGTTTTCCGCTTCGCTCCACCGAACGCCTGTCGAGAGGCAGACTTTGGTAACCATGACGGCATGTCGGTTTCGTCCCTCTATGAGCGCACTGAGAAGCAGGCGTATTTGCTCGGGAGTGAGGAACGAAAGCTCGCGCTCTTCGACCTTGAATTGGCGAAGCTCTCCTAGAGGGTTTGGCCTTTTCCAGAGGCCCAGCCTGCGAAGTTCGTTGAAAACAGAGCGCAGGTAAGCGTGTTCGCGGTTAACGCTATTTGGGGCAATGCCTGCTTCCAGTCGTTGTGTTCGATATGTGGCGAATGTGTTGGCTGTGAAACTCTCCGCAATGGGGTTCCCCATGGCTGCACAGGCGCGCTTCAGGCGACCATAGGTATTTGACGCGGCTTTGAGGCCAGAGCCATGGTGTAACACGGGGATGAACAAATGAAGGTGAGCTACCAGACTGACGAGCGCTTGGTGCTCGAAGGCAAGAAGGTCAAGATTCTTTGTGCCGAGCGCGCCGCACATGCAGATGCCGGTGTCATCGTGGATTACTTCCGCTGCACCGTCCAGCGCGAAGCCTTGTTTGCGGCCCAGATACCCAGCAAGGGTGAGCTGATCGTGGATGGCCTGCAGCTCGACAGCGAGATCGTGCAAGACCTGGCTGTTCATTTCGCCAAGCTCCTTGGCTTTCTGCCTGGTGAAGCCCGGCCAGGCCGGGACTATTACGACCACTCGTACACCATCATCAACGAGCACGGCAAGGAAGTGGCCAGCGTTAGCGGTGGTGGTGCCAGCCAGCGCGGCACCTTCTGCTTCACTGTGAAGGGGGAAGGCTGCACCTTCGGGCAAGCAGGCTGGGAACAGCGCCTGTATGACTTCTTCCTGCCCTTGCAAGGCAAGGTCACTCGCATCGATCTAGCCCGAGATTTCTTTGATGGCAAATACGGGTTCGATGCGGCCTACGAGGCCTACCAGAATGACGAATTCTCCTACCGGGGGCGCAAGCCATCGTTCGATGACGCCGGTAGCAAAAAAGGGTTTGCCTCCACGTTCTATGTGGGCAAGCGCGACAGCGGAAAGATGTTCCGCGGCTACGACAAAGGCCACCAGTTCAAGCTGCTGGACGATCCCTGGTGGCGTGCCGAAGTCGAGCTGCGCAGTGCAAACCGCGTCATCCCGCTGGAAACGTTGATCCGCCCGGCCTCTTTCTTTGCCGGAGCCTACGGCTTCACTGCCCGCATCCTGGAAAACGTCGAACCCCAGGCCATTCCCACGCTGCAAAAAGTTGCGGAGTCTTGCGTCGAGCGCACGGTGCGCTGGTTTGAACGCACCGTCGCTCCATCCCTGGTGCATCTCTCCCTTGCTGCCGGCTTTGACTGGCTGATGGACATCGCGGAAAACCAGGCGCATCGACCACTCCCGAAATCACTCAATGGCCTGTCACTGGAGGCCATGCGTGCGGGCATCCGCAAGTCCCTCAAACGCTTTTCTTCAACGCCTCCCGAACCGGCCGGGTTGGCGGCTGCTTAACGCCGGAATCAAGGAAACACCATGAAGTTCACATCGCGCATCACCGTGTAAGGCATCAAGGGCAGCAAGGGGCAGCTGGAAAGCGGCCAGGCCTACGACAGCACCAAGATCTATGTGCAGACCGCGCTGGATGACAGCAAGGGCATGGGCAAGGGCTTTGCCACTGCCGAATACAACTTCGGCACCAGTGAGGAATATCACAAGTACAAGCACCTGCCGTTCCCCATCGATTGCGAAGCCGAGCTGGAAATCGTCACCAACGGCAAGACGCAAAAGACCCAGATCGTCAGCTTGCGCCCGCTGGAAATGACCAAGCCAGCCAAGGGAGCCTGATATGGACTGCCGCCCTTGCTGGTACGTCCAGTCCATTGATGACGGTGCCTTTCTTGCGCCGGATGGCGAGGGCGGTGTCGTGACCCAGAGCCTGCTGGTGAATGCGGTGCCCTTTGAAACTCGTGAAGCAGCGGTGCATGCCGCTGTCGATCACTTCGATGGCCGTGCCTCACTGATCCAGCTTTATCAACCGCTGAGCTGCGAAGAGTTTGTGCAGTGAGTCAGGCCTACGTTCTCTATTGCGAAACGCCGCATGGCAGCACGGCAGGCATCGCGCCCAGCCAATGCCCGGATGCCTATCGCAAAGAGGTGGCCATTGACCTGCAAGCGCTCCAGCAGCTCGGCAATGCGACTCCCCAGCTTGACCCCGGTGACGTGGCCCAAGCCTTTGGTATGGGCTTCGGTGTCGTCGTGCTGTTCTTCCTGGTCGGCCGTGGAGTCGGCGAAGTTTTGCGGCTCATCCGTCATGGATGAAGCCCACCGTCGAGCGGGCGGTTCCCGCTCAAACCAACCCAAGAGAGGACTTCATATGAAGAAGCAATTCAACGCCAAGACCGCTATTGCGGCGGCAGTTTCCACAGCCCTGGTGCTGGTCAGCGGTACGGCCGCCGCGCAAAGCACAGGTATCGACTTGACGCCCATCACTGGTGCTTTCAAGGCCGGGGACGTGATCACGGCTGTACTGGCTGTGGCCGGTGTGCTGGCCGCTATCTACGCGACCATGACGGCCGCCAAGATGGCCCTGCGCTGGATTCGTGGCGGCTAAGCGGCGCACCACGCATTGAGTGAACCGGGCGGGCCTGATCACCCCGCTCGTTTGCTTTCTGGAACGGAGTTTTTGATGACTTCTCTTTGGTACTTATTCATCTTTGCCTGGGGCATTACCTGTGCCTGGGCACTCATCAAGGGGCTGGAATGAGACTCTTCAAATCCTGGCTGATTGCCAAGCTGTGCTTGCTGCTGCTATTGCCGGTTCCGGCTTGGTCGCAGGCACTTCCCAAGCCTCAACCTGAGCGTGTTAACCGCGCGGTATCGGGTGTCTTGCAGGATGCGATGCGAGGGCGGGGCTTTGCCGCCAATGATCCACGGTTCGGGAATACGTTGGCGCGTGTTTCGCCGGGCCTGTCGGCTGTTGCTGGCACTTCGGCTGCTGCGATCACGGTGGGTACCGTGACGGCACCGGCATGGGCAACGGTTGCTCTTGCGGCGGGTATCGGCGCTGTGATCACCTATGCCGTGTCTCTTGGCATAGACGCGCTCGTGAATTGGCTTTTTCGTGATGATGGACTGATTGATCAATCGAGTGCGGAAAACTCGGCTTATCCGTCGGGATCTTTCAACGCAGGTGATCGTGTGTGGACTTATCGAGATTGGTCTGGGACGGATCACTACGGTGCGAATGCAGATGCCCTGGCACGCGAGTATCGGTACACGGACATGAAGCGGCAGGGGTATCCAACGGTTTCTGAGCCCACCTGTTTTGCGGACGGTACAACGGCCTACTGGTGTGGTAACTATCGGGTGACTTTGACGGCAAATGCGCCAGTGAGCTGCGGGGCCGGGATGCAGGCAGTCGGTAGTACCTGCATGTCATTCTCCTACCCGCTACCAAACAAATTTCCCGATGCGCAGGGCCTGACGCCACAAGAAGCAATCAACAATTTACCCGAAACAGAACTCAACAAGTCTTTGAATCCTGCCCTGGTCGCCGCACTGGCGAACCAAGCTTGGCAACAGGCCGCATCTCAGCCGGGTTATGACGGCTTGCCGTACCCGCAATCCAACCCCATCACACAAGCTGAAGCACAGCCCTGGCTACAAGCTAACCCAGAATATGCACCGACTGTGCGTGATTTCGTGTCGCCTAATCCTGTGTCCGAAGCGGGGTCCAATCCTTGGGCCTTACCGTCAAATCCGACTGCGATAGCCCCGACACCTTCTGTACCAAACACGGGCACCACGAACCCAGGGCAGGACAACCCACAAGCGAACCTTGGACCCGACCCTGGTATCGGCGCGCCCACCTTGGAGTCGATCCCCACAGCTCAACAGATCGCCAATCCCATCCTGCAGCTCGCTCCTGATCTGCGCTCGTTCCAGGCACAAGGCCAAGCAGGCGTTTGCCCCAGGCCGACCATCGAGCTGTACGGCACCCATGTGCTCGATGCCCACTGCAAGCTCATCGAGGACAACAAACCCATCCTGCAGATGGCGATGGCTTTCGCTTGGGCGGCCCTGGCCCTCTTCATCGTGTTGTCGGCGTGAGGAGGTGAACCATGTTTGGCATCTTGCTCTCTGCTCTCAACTCCGCCCTGGCCTGGGTGTTCCGTTCGCTGTTGGTCAAGTTCGCTTTGTTCTTCGCGCTGTACTTCATTACCAGTGAATTCGTGGGCTTCATCGTGGCGTTGCTGCCCAATGCAAGCTCCCTCAACAGCACGTTGTCTGGGATCTCGGCCGGTACCTGGTTCTTCCTCGATGCATTCCATTTGCCGATGGGGATTTCAGCTCTGGTATCGGCCTATGCCACGCGCTTCATCATCCGCCGCATGCCGGTGATCGGATAGCCCATGCCCATCAACACCTATACGGGCCTGATGGGCTCCGGCAAATCCTATGAATGCGTGTCCTCGGTGATCGTGCCCGCCGTCAAGGCCGGACGCCGCGTGGTCACCAACGTGGACGGTATCGACAGCGATGCCATTCGCGCCTACTGCCAAGACAAATTCAGCGTGCCGATGGAGCAGCTCGGCGAGGTCGTGCATTGCACCAACGATGATGTGTCCAAAGCCAGCTTTCTGCCGCACGGCCAGGACGTGGATACCTTCTGCTGGCCTGGCGACATCATCTGCATTGACGAAGCTTGGCGCTTCTGGGGCACGGACTGCAAGCTGCTGCCTGAGCACAAGATCTTCTTCCGCGAACATCGGCACTTTGTGCATCCCGATACCAAGGTCTGCTGCGACCTGGTGCTGATGGTGCAGGACATTGCCGACCTGCACCGCACGCTGAAAGTCGTGGTCGAAGTCACGTTCAGAACCACCAAGATCAAGACCTTGGGCTGGCAGAAGACCTACCGCGTCGAGATGTGGGAAGGCTACAAGCTCACGGCCAAGGGGCGCGTATCAGTCGAAAACAAGCGCTACGACGCCGAGATTTTTCCGTTGTACAGCAGCTACACCGGCGGCACGGGCAAGGAACTGCAGGTGGACAGCCGGCAGAACGTATTGCGCAACCCCAAGCTGTGGTTCCTGGCCGTGGGCGTGGTACTGCTGTTCGGTTGGGGTGTTTACACCATCATGGGCTTCTTCAATGGCTCGCGTGCAAAACCAAGCGGTACTGATAGCTCTAGCAAGACAATTTCAGCGCCCCCAGAGATCGTGCGTGAGAGCAATTCCAAGACAATTTCAGCGCAAAGAGGCATGCAAATTTCGGGTGCTTGGCGTCTCGTTGGAATGCTCCAGGCGCAAGGCAAACAGTTTGTTGTCATAGAAGGCGAGGGAGGTCGTTTGCGCCTAGAGCATCCCTCGGCCTTCATGCACGCGGGTGCAGCCATGGTCGGTGAGGTCGACGGGCAACGCGTCACGGTCTGGAGCGGCCCGCAACCCAGCGCAGGAGCCAAGCCATGAAGCGTATGCGAGCCTCCCTGGCGGCTTGCTGCCTGGCGATCAGCCTGGGCCAGGCACTGCCCGCCCGTGCGGCCAACCCGGCAGCCAGTTTCGATCTGCAGTCGGCCAACGTGGCCCAGGTGCTCCAACTGCTCTACGGCGAGGCCCTGAGCACGCCCTACGTGCTCGATCCCGAAGTCCTGAGCGACACGCGCACCGTGTCCTTCCGCTATAAGAGCGGGCAAGGCGATCTGCAAACCTTCCTGGACGGTTTTCTGGGCAGCTTGGGCTACACGGTGGAGCGCAAGGGCGGCGTAGACTTCGTGCGCAAGCGCAAGGCCGAAGAGGCTACACCACCGGAAACTCGCCTGTATCTGTACCGGCCGCAATACCGCGATGTGGCCTACCTGGCCCGGGTCATGGCGCCGCTGTTCAAGGGATCGTTCTCGGTCAACCGCAGTGTCCGAGCCTCGGGCCAGTC
>ERZ1034878.492-NODE-492-length-18307-cov-8.698718_pt1 | contig 18307 bp, 20 predicted proteins | sample MGYA00520593_ERZ1034878 | MGnify/ENA primary metagenome ERZ1034878 (study PRJEB33766, sample SAMN09781724) | gut metagenome | biome: gut microbiome | host: Homo sapiens | place: Madagascar | study: EMG produced TPA metagenomics assembly of the PRJNA485056 data set...
GTTAAAGGTGATACTTCAAAAGAAAAAACTCTTATATTTTTAATTAAAGATGAAGAAAAGAAACAAAATATTATTTCAGAATTGACAAAATAGTCTAAAAACTATACGATAAAAGAAAAAGGTGTTTGTATGTATAAACGTTGGTATGATGTAGATCCTACAGTTAGCTTAGCAGTTAGTCTTATGCGTAATGCGAATATCATGACGCAGTATAAATGCGCAGATTTGATTGTGAAAAAATCAAAAGATAATGGAATTGATTTGGCGGATAATATATTAACCGATGCTTTTACGTACGTTCTTAGACGTTGGTATGATACTGATCAGAAAATTGCAGAGTCTTTTGAATACCTAAAATCTCTTCCTGATGAATTACAAAAAGAAGTTGCTTTGGATTTAATAAATTTATTGCAGGAAGAAGAAGCAAGATAATGAATACACTTTTACAGCTATGTTTAAATCCCGCTCTTGTTGCTGTAATTTTATTATGTATTTTGTGTATCAGAAAAGTTAATGTTTTACTTGCAATAATTATTTCTACAATTGTTGCAGGACTTGTTTCAGGCATGCATATTCAAAAAATCATGGATGTATTTATTTCAGGCATGGGCGGAAATTCCGAAACAGCTTTGAGTTATATTTTACTCGGTGCTTTTGCTGCAACAATGGCTCATTCGGGTTTTACGGATGTTGTATCAAGAAAAATCACAGAAGTTGTAGCAGGTAAAAAGTTTGTTTTGCTCGGTATTTTGACGCTTATAGCTATGGCATCACAAAACATAGTGCCGATTCATATTGCGTTTATTCCCATAATCATTCCGCCATTATTAAAAATAATGAATAAACTTAAAATAGACAGGCGTGCAGTAGCTTGTGTTTTGGCATTTGGTTTAAAAATGCCTTATATTGCAATACCGGCAGGATTTGGCTTAATTTTCCAAAATCTTATTGCAGATAACATGACTCAAAACGGCGTACAAATTTTAAGAAGCGAAATTTGGAAATCTACTTTTATACTCGGTTTGGGCATGCTCGTAGGGCTTTTAGTCGCTGTTTTTATAACTTATCGTAAACCTAGAATATATGAAGATAAACAAATTGCAAATATGCCTCAAAGCGAAGGTAAATTCCGAAAACGACACTATGTTGTGATATTAGCGGCGATTGCTACTTTTGTAGTCCAATTATTAACTCAATCATTACCGCTTGGTGCATTAGTCGGCTTAGGTATAATTTTCTCATTTGGTGTTATTCCACAAGACAAAATGGATCATATGATGAACGAAGGTATCTATTTGATGGGTTATATTGCCTTCGTAATGCTTGTTGCAGCAGGATTTGCGTCAGTTCTAAAAGAAACAGGTGCGATTGATTCTCTCGTTAATCTTGTTATCGGAATTTTGCCAAACAATGTTATTTTAACATCACTGATAATTTTAATTATCGGGTTATTTATAACAATTGGGATTGGCACATCTTTTGGTACAATTCCTATTTTAGCGGTTCTGTTTATTCCGGTTTGTTCGCATTTAGGATTTAATCCGCAACAGATAGTGGTGCTTTTGGCTGCGGCAGCGGCTTTGGGTGATGCAGGTTCTCCTGCTTCTGACACAACATTGGGACCTACAGCGGGTTTGAATGCTGATGGACAGCATAATCATATTTTTGATACATGTATTCCAACATTCCTGCATTACAATATTGCGCTAATTGCATTTGCGTTGATTGGAATTTGGATATTTGGCTAATTTAAAGTTAATGGTGCAAAAAATTGCACCCTACTTTCTAAACACCAAAACCACTAATTTTGCCAGTTTTTTTATTAAATTTTGGCATTTGTGGAATATCATCAGAACCTCTAAAAACTTCATTTTTAATATATTCTTTTTCTGATTCTGATAATTCATTACCTTTATCATTCAAGTAGCCATTTAATAATGACCTTTCATCTTCTGTATCAACTTTTTTCTTATCTCCTCCAAGTGATGCTATTTTAGAAACAACATTCTTAATGAATTTTGAAATTTTATCTTTGTCTATTCTTTTATCTAATTTGTCTGCAGTATTTTGTCGTCCTTCTTCTAATTTTTGTTCAACAAATGCTCTATCGGCATCAGAAAGCTGTCCGTTTAATAGCTTTCCAAGTTCTGCCATTTCTGCCTTACTATCAATTTTTGTCTTGTCACTAAATTTACTGGCTATATTTGCGACCTGTTGTTTAATGTTTAATGATACGTCGTTGTTCATATGTTATCCTTTCTTTTTACTTAATTCGGTCTTTAAATACTAATAGTTTTGTTTTTCTTAAGACTTTTATTATTTATAGATTACTTCGTCACTCTCGTTCCTCGTAATGACTGGGCGTCGGAGTTCCAAGCGGGCTGTTATTGCGAGAAAAGCTTTGATTTTGTGGCAATCCATAAGTTTCTAAGCTTCAGCCTTTTGCTTAACTTAAACGGTTTTACCCATCAACTTATCTTCGTCATAAGTTCCGTTTGCTTTCATGTTGGCAATGACTTCTTTTGGAATATAGACATCTTGGTTATCGGCTCTAAATTTTTTATTTGCAAAAGCTCTTGGGTTGGCTTTTGCGACAGCACTTATGTCTTTACTATTAGTAATACCTAATTTTTTTAATGTTGTGAAAAAATCATCCCCTTCTTGTGCTTGTACCTTATAGTTACCACGTTTTGTAACAATAAATCCTCCTTTATATGTAAAATTTTTGTCATAAAAAATTTTTGATGTGTAACCTTTATCATAAGTTGTATTAGCAACAAAAGAACCATCTTCATTGTATTCACGAGTAGAATTATATTTTGTACCATCATCCATTGTACCACCATCAGCAAGCTTTAACATATTATCATTCAGAGTACTTGTAGAACCATCGTCATACGTACGTGTAACTGAACCATCTGAGTTTGTTTTTGTTGTTTTAATTTTTCTTAAATTTTCGTAACCAGTGTGTGTATTACCATCTTCGTCAGTGTACTTAAATTGCTTACCATCTTCATCATCAACACCGGTTCCTGTGTTGTCAGTGAAAATATCAACATTATTATCTTTAGCATACTTAATATAACTCAAGGCGTTTTGAATACGAGTTTTTACACGTTGCGTAATTGATTGAGCAGAGTTCGCATTACTGTTATCATAAGATATATCGTCTTTGAAAAATCTTGCGATACACCCAGTGAAAACATTTTTCAATTGGTCAGCAATACTTGCTTTTTGTTCACGAACAGTTACAACACCATCTTGGTTGGTATCGTATTCTGAACAATGCTGGTTCGCTTCTTTAAATTGTTCGGCAGTCATACCTTCTGCAACAGTCCAAATACTGCCATTCATTTTTGCGGTTTGACATTCGTCTGCATCAAGTTTGTTAGCGGAATCTCCGACTGTGTTTGTATTCAATTTTGCGAATTCTGCGTTAAAATTAATACCCATATTGTAGCCTTTCTTTAGTTTGTTATTTATGGATTACTTCGTCACTGCCGTTCCTCGTAATGACTTGTCGTGAAAACTTTCAGCGGGCTGTCATTGCGAGAGAACCTTTGGTTCTCGTGGCAATCCATACGCCGTAATTACTCGTCAATTCCTTCGCCTTCTTTTTCTCCGGCATTATTAGAAGTTTTTGGAGAGAAAACGTTTGATAATTCACTGAAAGCAGAGCGCACTTGATTCCAAGCATTGTTTACAGCTTTTTTTTGTTTTAAATGTGTTTTTTCCTCTTGACTCAATTGATCAAAAACGGAACCTCTTAGTGGGTTTTTATTAAGAGTAGTTAGTTGGTTGTTTATATCTCTTAATTCCGCAACTTCATCAGGAGTCGCTGTTCCTCTTTTGACTTTCTCTTTTAATACATTTGCTCTTGCTTCATAGGCTTTTCTATTGTTTTCGCTCGGAATTGGAGTTGTTCTCTCAGAGAATGTGAGTGGGTGGTTTCCATTAATTGGTGCCATATTTTAGTTCCTTTCTTTAGTTTGTTATTTGTGGATTATTTTATTTCCTCCCCTCGCCCCCTGCGGGAGAGGGGTTGGGGGTGAGGGGTAATTCCTCGTAATGACTGGGCGTCGGAGTTTCCAAGCGGGCTGTCATTGCGAGAGAACCTTTGGTTCTCGTGGCAATTCATAATTACTCGTCTATTACTTTTTATTTTTATTCAAAGCATCAACCAAAGCTTCAACAGAATTAATATATTGACCTTTGTACATAATACCTTTTTTCAAAGTATACAAACCGTCTTTTTCGGTGAAGAATTTTTGAATATCTGATTCTGATAAACCTTTTTTAGTCAACATGTAGTGGGTTCTTGTTGTATCTGTGATTTGATTAGAAGTGTATTCAACCACTGTATATGTGCCGTCAGGTTTGATGGTGTATTCTTCTATTGGAGTCGGTATCATGTTTCCGTTTTCATCGATATTGTAGCCAAAAGTATGAACTGTTAAAACTGTATTGTTACCGTCTTTGCCAATGCTTGTATCAAAAGAAGAGTCAGAGTTATAAATAATCTTGCCATCTCTACCTTCTTCTTTGTGGTAGTATTTATCAATCAATTCATCAGGTAAACCTTGGTCTTTTAAAGCTTTACGAGAATTTGCGCCTGAATATTCTTTCAAATCTTCTAATGTTGTAATATTAACGTTTTCGTAGTCGTAGTATGATACATTTCCTTCTTGTTTAACAAATACTTCCTTTCTGAATGTAATATCAGACTTCAAGAAATATTGATTATTCTTTTTGTAGAAATATTTGTCGATATCAGATTGAGTAAAGCCTTGAGCTAAAAGTTCGTTAGCAGAACCTGCAACCGCTTTTGCGTCGTCTGATTCTCCGATATTAATAATTTCGCTTGTTTCAATTGTGTATGTGCCGTCTTTTTTAACCAAAATTTCAGTAATTGTGTCATCTTCTTTGTTTTGAATTCTGATTAATTTATTTTCGCCTTGGTCAGTAACAGTATAATTACCTTCAACTTTCAATTCATAACTAAAGCTACCATTAGCACCTGTACGTTTTAATTCGAAGAATTGATCGATGATTTCATCAGGCATGCCTTGATTTCTTAGAGCAACTCTGCTATCTGCGCCGATGTATTTAGCAAGTTCTTCAACTGATTTGAATTCTATAGCAGTGTTTGCATAATCGCCTGTTGATATCATCATATTTGTATTACGTGAATAAGTACCGTCAGCTTCCAAAGTAAACCATTCACTGATTTGTTTTTCAGTAAAGCCTTTGTCTAATAATTCTTGTTTAGCTTGAGTTGGATTTAGTGGTTCGTTAATTTTTCTTTCTTTAACGATTTCAGTATAGCTACCATCAGGTTTAACGGTAATTGTAACATCTGAATTATCCTTAGTGAATTTAATAATTTTGTTTCCGCTATCATCAGTTGTTATTATATAATTTGGTCTTACTGGTAGCTTACTATTCTTTTCAGATTTCATTGCATAAGTTTGTTTACCAGTCAAGAAATCTGTTGTTTTTTCAAAATACTTATCAAGCATTTCTTCAGGCCAACCTTCGTTTAATAACGCCAAACGTTTATTTGCACCGCAAAAATCTTTCAATTGGTCGATTGATGTAATTTCAACTTCGGTTTTGTTTTTCTTTAAACGATCTCGAATAGTTGCATAGTAAGAGAATTTAATACCTGACTTCAATTCATATTTGCCGTCTTCTGTTTTGTCAAAATACTCATCAATATCAGCTTGAGTGAACCCTTGTGCTTTTAATTCAGCAACTCCGTTATCAGTTGGTGTGTCAGGATTAACAGGCTCATCAGGATCTACGGGAACAGCTTCATTGATTTTGTTTGTAACAGCGGTTGCAATTTCTTCTAACTTTATTACATCCAAATCTTGTGAATGTAAATATTCATGGAAGTTAGTATTTTCATCCCCGGTTATAAGTTTGTTAAACTCTTTTCTTACGGCATCTGCTTGATTATCATCAACCATTGTATGTAAATATCTTTCAATATCACTTTCTATTTGAGAAATTAATTTAGTTTTACGTTCTGTGTCTGAATCAACAGGAGGATTAGGGTCAACATCAGGAGTTGGAGTCGGTTCATCAGGTTCTGCAATATCTTCTAAACCGCTCAAATCCGTAGTTGCAATCATGCCGATACCTAGTTTTGCGAATTCAGACCAAGACATTGTATATTCTTTTGTTGAATCCCAAGGGTTTACAAAAGTAACAGTATCTTTTGTTAAGTTTGTTATAGCAAGTGCGTGACCACCTCTACCAAGAGGTAATTTGTAATCCTTTCCGTTTGTTAATTTTGCGGAATGTGTTCCGTCATAAAGACCGAATGTAATTGCTGTATTGCCGTTTTCTAAAGCTTCATTAAAAATCTTATTGATGTAGCTTTCTGGAATAAATGTTTGAGCAGGGTCATTAGGTGTTTGAGGTGCTCTTATATATTTTGCGGTAGCGGTTGTAGATTCTTCGCCTGTTAAGAAGTATAACAATTGTTGAGGAAATCCGCCTTCAATTTCTCCACTTTCACCGTTATAACCTTCGTAGGAATCTTTAATTACATCTAATTTTACTTTACCTGATGCTATATCATTTTTAAGTTTTTCAACTGCTAATTCTAAAACTAACATATCATTATCACCATTTGAATATGCATCGCCTTTGATATCATCAGTATCGTGTTTTTTGATTTCGTCTAAAGAAATTGTATAACTTACACCAACACCTTTGAAGTTTACAGTAACACTACCATCTGCATTGGCAGTAATTGAACTCTTAATAATGTTTTTACCAACTTCTGTGCTATTAAGTGCCAAAACACCAGTAAGTAGCCAGCAGTCACCAGTGCCACCTTGTCCTACATATTCATCAATTTCACCATTAACTTTGCTTGGGTTGGTAGTGTTATCATCTTCTACGGCTACAGGTTCTACAGCCTTCCAGTCTGAAAAATTTTTCAATAAGTCTTTTAAATTAACATCATAACCAACTACTTGGCCTTTGATATCATCGTCTTTACGATAAACAGTTATATCGTTTCCGTCTAACTCATATGTGCTTACACCTTGCGGAATTGCAATAGGTTGGAAAGTTGAAACAAATGTAATTCCGCCTTGGTTATATGCTGCTAAAACATCATCGATTGAAACAGTAACCGGTTTTGTTTCCGGCGCTGTATTTGTAGTTTCTTCCGGTGCTTCTGTGGTAAGAGTTTCTCCTTGTTTGTTTCCGTTTTCTCTTTTTTCAAATTCCAATTTTCTAAAAAATCTTGTTGATGTTGTAATGTCCATTTTTTACTCCTTATTTGTTCTAACTGATATCTTATGTTTTTGTTATCGGCATATTTTTCAAAAACTTTAGGATTTTTAGTGCAATTGTTACAAAAATTTACAAACTCAAAACTCAAATACAGTATTGTAATACAGTTGATATTATTAAATAGCAATATGACAGACATTTGATTATAAACAAACAGATAACATAGAAAAAGTGGCAATTACGGTTTAATCTTTTATTATGGAAAGAATTGCTGAAAAATGCTTAGAAACTACACGTCATATCGCTGATAAGATTTTAATGCTAAGGCGAAATAACAAGTTGACACAAGAAGAGTTTGCAGAAAAAGTCGGACTTGATAGAAGAACTATCGCAAGAGCCGAAGACGGTAAACATCGCCCTGCAGCAGACACAATGGAGATGATAGCGGCAGCATTCAGCATACCCGTAAGTTATTTTTTTGATAATTCAACATACAGAAAAGACATAAGCAAAACCGCGTTGATTTATGAGATAAACGCAAGATTGAACGTTATGTCTAAAGCAAATTTGAAAAAAGTTTTGAGTGTGATTGATATTATAGATGTGTAAAGTTGTTTCGGTGCAAAATTGCACACTGATTTTTCAATGGAAAATTGAAAGTGGAAAAAGTTAATGGTAGACTAAAGTCTACCCTGCTATACAGAACGTCAAATTTCCCGGCGTGCTGTCATTGCGAGAAAATCTTTGATTTTCGTGGCAATCTATTGTAACAATGTCTTATGCCACCCTCATCAGGGCTCCGCCCAGCTTCTCCCCTCGAGGGAGAAGCGGTTATTTACGTTAAATTAGTTTATTTCACTGCTTCTCCCTCGAGGGGAGAAGCTGGGCGGAGCCCTGATGAGGGTGAGATAGTTATCAAATATTCGTCTAAATAGTTAATACACTCCAAAAAGTAAGAAGAACTTTGTAATAAAAAAAATCTTGGTTCTTTTAAGAACCAAGACCTTTTATTATCCGTTCAAACCGTAGTTAAAGTCTTCTTGAATATTGCTTGAAAGCATTGATTTCAATGATTCTAAGTAAGCATTAACTTCTTCTAATTCTGCACTATCAGTTGTTAATTGTGCATCGACTTGAGTTTCCCAAGCAGATAGTTCGTTTAATTGATCTTGATATTGAGCAGTAATTTTATCTACTTCATCTTCAAAATCAGGAATTTCTGTATAATCTTTATAATCATCATATAAATGAGCACCGCCTTCGGCTTGGTCTGCTTCAAAAATACCTTTGAAGTAAGATTTGTTGGCTCTATCTTGAGCCAATTTTAATTCAGTAGCATCAGCTTGTGAATAAGTAGCAAGTGTTTTTTGGTTTTGCAATTGAGTAATTTCAAGGTTAAGAGCATTTCTTCTTAACTTATAACTCATTAATGTTTCGTGTAAATTTGCGATTGCCATCTTGTTTCACCTTACTTTTTAAATCTTACATATATAAAAAGTATTTAAAAAAGTCTCAATTTCAACAAACGATATTTTTGTTACAAAACTTAATATAGTAAAGTAAAGATTTGTAACAATATTTCAATAAAAGCTAAAGTTTTAAAAAAATCTGCCGATATATATATTAAAACAAGGGAAAATTATAAAGGAAAGCGGACAAATCATGGGAATGGCAGCATCACAAGTTAGATTATTGCAGCTCACCAGCCGAAAAAACACAATCGGCAGGACGCTTGAAGATTTGTCTTTACAAAAAACCTCTCTTTCCAGGGATATGAAGAGAGTTTCGAAGAATTTTCAAGATGCGTTAAGTACAAAAACATTGAAATGGTCAAACAATTCCGGTGTAACTTATGTTGATTTGAGTTACGGAAACTTGATGCGTCCAAATACGTATAACAATAATACGCCTTATTTACTTACAAATGCTAATGGAAACATTGTATTGGACAGTAAATATGAAAAATATGCAGAAATGCTTGAAGCAAACGGAGGCAAATACGAAGGTGATACCAGAATTGCTATTTTGTCAGGTTTAACAGGTGTTTCAAAAGAAACCTTAAGCAATGCAGCTACTACAAGTGCAGCAGTAGAAAGTTCTGTAGAAAATGCTAATAAATTGCAAGCTGAATTAGAAAAACTTGGAGACAGCGAACCGACTGTTAAAAAAAATACTGAAAAACAATTTGCATCATTAGTTGGAAGTGTTTCATATAACGGTGGAAGTTTAGATATTGGAAAGTTGTGTTCTCAAGCAAATGGCAGCATAACATTAGGAAACTCTAATACTGCAAGTTCAAATTTAAGTACATTGCTAAATTCTATATATGAAAATGCAAGCAGATATTTAACAGAAGATGATAAAACTAAATTTAAAGCTGCTTGCAAAACTTATCAAGAACAACAAGGTGAAACTTCTTTTACGCTAACAAAAGATCAATTAACAGGCGGTAATGGTTTTACAAAAGATGGTGATAATTATAAGGTTAATGTTGCAACTATGATTAACCAATTGCTTGGTGCTTATTGTAACAATGGTGGAAGCACTACAGAAGTTAATAATGAAACCAGATATGTAACAAGAGATACTCAAAGCACAGAATGGAAAAATTGGAAAACCAGTTATGATGCAAAGGAAGCTGAATATAAAAAAGCACAAGCTGATTATAAAAGTGCTGTGAATGTTGATAATCAGTCTTTAACAGCTTCACAAGAAAGTGAAATAAAATTTTATGACCAATTGTTTGCCGCAATGGTAGAAAATGGTTATGAGGTTAATTCCAGTGTTGAAGACAACGATTATTTAAACCAAATGTTGCAGAACAATCAATTTTATATCACTACAATGAAAGAAACTGAAGACGATAATGGCAAAACTAAATATGAATATGATAGCAGCATTGCTTCTAATATTGATAATATTTTTACTGTAAACGACACAGATGCTCAAAATGAAGCTCAGGTTCAATATGAATATGAAAAAAGCGTGATTAACGAAAAAGAATCAAGAATTGACCAAAGGATGCAAAACTTAGAAACAGAACAATCTGCTATTAATGAAATGATTAAAGGTATCGAATCCGTAAGAGATAAAAACATCGAAACTAATTTTGCAATATTTGGTTAAATTAATATTAAACCTTTTTCCTGCAATAAAACTTAATGATTTGCCATGACTTACTTCAATTTGTTAGCATATTATTGAAGTATAGTCGATTTTTAAAGGAAACATAATGAAGTTATCAAGTATAAAGAAGTGGGGAGGGGCTTTTGGGCTGTTTTTATTTTCAATTATGCCGTCAAATGCTGCCATGACATTTCCGAATATAAACATTGGCTTAGGAACTGCAAATACTCCGCAAGATTTTACAAATGGTTTGCAAATTCTTATTTGGTTAACTATTTTGACACTTGCGCCAAGTATTTTGATTATGACAACGAGCTTTATAAGACTTGTTGTAGTTTTGTCGCTAACAAGACAAGCTATCGGGGCGGGCAACCTTCCTCCTAACCAAGTTATTACAAGTTTGGCGTTAATTTTAACGTTCTTTATAATGGCACCGACTTTTAATGAAATTAATGAGAAAGCTCTGCAACCTTATATGAATAATCAAATTACTCAACAGGTTGCGCTTGATAGAGGGATTGAACCTGTTCGTAAATTTATGTTTAAGCAAACGCATGAAAAAGAATTGGCGTTGTTTGTAAGAATGGCGAAAATAGAAAAACCTAAAAATAAGGATGATGTGCCGACTTATGTGCTTTTACCATCTTTTATTCTGAGCGAACTTAAAACCGCGTTCACAATAGGTTTTGTTGTTTATCTTCCGTTCCTTGTTATAGATATTGTAGTTTCATCGGTACTGGTATCAATGGGTATGATGTTCTTGCCACCAACCATGATTGCGTTACCGTTTAAACTTATTATGTTTGTAATGGTTGACGGATGGTATTTGGTTGTCAAATCGCTTGTAGAAAGTTTTGTGACCTAGTATTAAGTTGTGAGGCTTGTGTAGACTCCTCACCCTAGCCCTCTCCTGTAAGGAGAGGGAATGACCAACTCTTGTTAGTCAAAAGAATAAGTAGAAAGTAAAACAATGAATCAAGATATAGTAATAACACTTTTACAGAAAATGTTCATATTAACTTTGGAAATCTCAGTTCCGATTCTGCTAGTTGGTGTAGTTTTGGGTCTTTTGGTAAGTATTTTCCAAACAGTAACACAAATTCAAGAATCAACATTAACGTTTGTTCCAAAAATTGTTGGTTGCGTAATTTTATTGATATTCTTGATGCCTTGGATGATGAGTATTTTTATAACAACATTTAATGAATTTATGGATATGATTCCTCAATTGATAGGTGTTATATAATGTTTAACTTGGATGTGTTGTTTTCGGTTAGCAATATAATTCTTTTTATGGCAATCTTCACAAGACTTTCAGGATTGTTTGCTTCCGCTCCGCTTTTTTCAACATATCCGATACCAACTCAAGTAAAAATTTGGCTAGCTGCTTGTATTGCATTTATTTTGTTTCCGATAGTACAATATAATACAAGCTTTGTTGTACCAAATTCTGTACCTGCTTTAACTTTAATTCTTTTTAAAGAATTTATAATTGGTTTTGCAATGGGTTTTTGCGCAAATATTTTGTTTGTGGGAATTGAAATGGGTGTAAATACGTTTGCCGTTCAAATGGGCTTATCTGCTGACCAAGCATTAAACCCGACTTCCGGCGGACAATCTCCAGTTATTACACAAGCTTATACTTATTTGGCATCCATGCTGTTTATAGGTTTAGGTGCACATCAATGGTTGTTTTCTGCGATTTATAACAGCTTTAAATCAATGCCCGTTGGCTATGTATTTACGTTTTCTCCTGAACTTGTCGGACAAATTGTACAAATGAGCGGACAAATATTCGGAATCGGTTTAAGCATTGCACTACCGATTTTCGGTATATTGTTTATTACTGATATTTTATTAGGTTTTACTTCAAAAATGATGCCACAAATGAACATTTTTATGGTTTCAATGCCGTTAAAGATTTATTTAGGTTTGCTTTTATCTTTAATGTTTATGCGTCCGATGGCTGAATATATAAGCGTTTTAATAGAACGTTTTATGACACAGATTGCCGGCATGTTTTAAGGTTTTGTAAAATTTTATTTGTGTTATTGTTGGGCAAGTATGTCCAACCGACATTTTGGTCTCCTCGGTGTTCTTGTTTTAAATATTAACAATAATACTTACTCCAAAATGTTAATTAAATCTCCTTCAAGATAAGTCATAATATAAATGAAAAAAGGAGGTATGATATGAAATACATTAAATATTTAGCTTATGTTTTGACACTTATTGGTGCGCTAAATTGGGGGCTTATCGGAATCTTTGGCTTAAATTTGGTAGCACAGATTTTTGGTGATATGACGGTTATGTCAAGAATCGTTTATACTCTTGTTGGGTTAAGTGCTTTTGCATCAGGCTATTTTATGTACAACTGCGACAGACATCAAATTGATAACTGTAAATATGGTCATTGCGGTCTTTAATGATAAGTCCCGAACGAAATTTTTCGTTCGGGACTTAATTTAGCCTGTAATTTATCTTGCGTAACACAACTCAATTTGCTATCATGGAGATAAAGTTTTTAATTTAGAAAGCAGTTTATGCCTAAGAAGAATTTCAAAAAAGTTACGCTGGAAAAATACTTTAACTATTATTATGACGTACCTAACGAAGGTAAAACTTCTGCAGGCAAGCCGTTAAGAAAATTAAAAAATATAACTTGCCCTTATAGAGGGATTAAAATAATTCCGTCTAATACTATAAAACCTTTTGAAAAAGGACTTAATAAATGTATTACAGCAGAGGATGCCGTTGCTCTTTTAAGTAACTATCAAGATTTTATGCTTCCTGTTGAAAAAGCAATGTTTGCAATTTTTAAGGATTTTTCACTATTAAATCCTGATGATAATTTACAAAATTGTTTGCAGATGATAAAAACAAACTGTTTAACAAAATTAAAATTAGAAGAATTAGATGTTTTAGATAACGTAGACTATTTAACGAGAAAACTATCTCCGCAAACAGCTTTAAATATAAGATATAAGACAACAAAATGCAGACAAATAATTTTGACAAATTCAAAACATGATAATTTTAAAAGAAAAACATTCTTAAGTTCATTAGAAGAAATTATTCCAAAATCAAATGAAAAAGAAATTTTCAACAATATAAAAAATAAAGCACTTTTTTTACCAACATCAGAAAGCAGTAGAAATGCTTTTGTTGTTAAATACTCAAAACGTCAACAGGCGGAAATTATACGACGTATATTTATAGCGTCTACAGGAACAATAGAACACATTACTCCGGCTTCTATAGGTGGATTAAATACTATAGGTAATTTTTTATTAACTTCTGCTAGTGGAAATCGTTACCGAGAAAACATGCCACTATGCGAATATATAAAAAGATTTCCGAATATTCCTAAATTTACTCAAAACTATATTGATGACATTATAAGAGAAATTCATGCCGGAAATTTGCAAGGTAATGAAACATACCCATACAAAATAAAGAAGAAACTTTTCGAAGAATCCGGCGGACGAATAATCTTAAGTTTGGCAAAATATAATTTGTCTGAAGAGCAAGCCTGTTTAAAAGTTCAAGAATACGAAAACCGTTGGAAATAGTTATTTAGCTTTTTTGTAAATATTTTATTTATTGTATAATTGAGTTATGGTTAGATTATTTGACGGCAAAAATATTACAAAGCTTTCGCACCTTGTTTTTAGAGTATTGAAGATACAGGAGCTTTTCACAAGAATTATCGAAGTTAATAATCCGGACAAAATGCCTTGCATATATGCAATGTGGCATGCGCATCAATTTTGTATACACGGCATCAGACACCGTTCAAAACTACATGTACTAATTAGCCGTTCTCGTGACGGTGAAATTATCGCAGATGTTGTTGAACGTTGGGGTTTTAAAACGGTTCGAGGATCTAAAGGCAAAAAAGGTGCAGTTGAAGCTACAATGCAAATGATTTCTATACTAAAATCAGGTGAAAATTGTGCAATGATGGTTGATGGTCCAAAAGGCCCGGCAAAAGTCGTTAAAGACGGCGTAATAAAGATTGCCAAAATGGCAGGTGTTCCAATTGTCCCTGTTTATTGGTATTCAAAGAATTTTACTTTCGCAAAATTCCCTTCTTGGGATGAGATGCGTTCTCCAATTTTTGCAACTAATCTTATAAATCTTTATGGTGAGCCAATATATGTTCCTCAAGATGGGGATGAAAACACAGAAGAGGAAGCAAGACAAAAGTTGCAACAAAGTTTGGAACAATTAGAAAAAGACGCGCCAAAAGCGTTTGATGAGGTATATCAATTCGGATTATGGAAAAAATAAAACTTCTTGCAATTCAAATGGAATCTGCAATCGGGGATGTGGCTTTAAACATAGAAACGGTTAAAAATTTATTAAAAGCAAATTTGGACAAATATGGCAATGTTGATTTTGTCTTTTTGCCTGAATTATGGACTGTGGGTTGGGATTGTCCGTCTTTTCCTGCAAGCGCGGAAGTTTTGGAAGAATCTAAAGCCGTTAATATGCTAAAAGAAATCGCAAAAACATACAATGTAAATGTTATTGGCGGAAGTTTTGTTGAAAAGCAAGCTGACAAGCTTTTTAACACTTGTCCTGTAATAAATCGAAATGGTGAATTAGTTTGCACATACAACAAAAATCATCTTTATTCCTATAATGGCGATACGGAAAATCAATATATAACAGTTGGTTCAAATCCTGTTATGGTTGAACTTGATGACGTAAAAATCGGACTAACAATTTGTTATGACATTCGTTTCCCTGAAATTTACAGAGCATACCGAAAAGCGGGTGCTGATTTGTTGGTAAATATGGCAGCTTGGCCAAAGTCAAGAAAAACTCATTGGGATACATTAACGCGAGCAAGAGCGATTGAAAATCAAACTTTTATGGTTGCACTAACTCAAACAGGATTATTAGCTGACGGAGTGGAAAATCTCGGTCACTCTTTGATTTATGACTTTGAAGGTAAAATTTTGGATGAAATTGAAGAAATAGAGGGTGGAGTTTACGCTGAAATTGATTTAAAAGAAATGTATGATTTTAGAGCAAACTGTCCAAGCATAAATGATATAAAAGACTCGTATGAGGTTATAAAATAATGAAAAAAATTTTAGCAATATTAATGATGTTTGCGTTGACTCTCGGAGCAAACGCTAAAACAGCAGTAAAAAGAGATTTTTCAAGCGTAATCAATGAATCAGGAATTGAAAAAAATGCAATATCAATTTCTATAAAGGATTTGAACAGCGGAAAACCTGTTTACGAATTAAATGAAAAAATGCTTATGCATCCTGCGTCAGTTCAAAAACTTTTGACATTGCCCGCTGCAGTGGACGCTTTAGGTGAAGATTATGAATTTACAACAGAAATTTATAAGAGAAATTCGGACTCTTTTGTTATAAAACTTGGTGCTGACCCGTATTTAACAAATGACGATTTGAAGAAGCTTGTAAATAATGTTAATCTTGAAACTAAGAGAATTTATATTGATGACAGTATTTTAGAGAAAAAAGACTGGGGCGAAGGCTGGCAATGGGATGATGACATGAATGTTCTTATGCCAAGATTTAATTCCTACAATTTGGATAAAAACTTAATCAAAATAACAGTTATGCCGACAGTTGAAGGTCAAGGTGCAACTATTATTAATCCGAGTAAGTATCCGCTAGTTTTCTTTAACCATGTTGTGACAGGTAAAGAAAACAATGTAAAAATTACCAGAGATAATTCCGTTTCAGCGAATACTTTACTTCTTGATGGGACTGTAAATAAGCCTGTAACCTTGTATGTTCCGACAAATAATTTAAAAAGATATTTTAATATCAAATTAACCAATGCTTTAGGCGATAAAAAAGTTTATTTGAAAGAAAATTTTATAGTTGATAAAATTTCTGCAAACGATAAAGAATTAGACAAGATTACCCATCCTATTTCCATTGCTATTGATGATGTTCTAAAAAACAGCAACAATATGGTTTCTGAAACCGTAGCGAAAATTGCAGGCGGAAAAGTTTATAAAGACAAAGGGACTGACATTAACGGCATTAAAGTTTTTAACGCATACTGTGAAAAACAAGGTTTGGATACTTCTAAAATTCGTTTGACCGACGCTAGCGGTGTTTCTAAAAATAACTTAGTTACAACAGATTTTATTTCAGAATATTTAGTTAAGAATAAGGATAATGCGGTATTGGCTCATTTGGCAACTCCGGGGCAAGGAACTTTGACACACAGAATGTTACCTATAAAAGAAAACTTGAAAGCAAAAACGGGAACTTTGTCTGATACAAGTTCTATTGCAGGATTTTTGACAACAAAACTCGGTAACAAATACGCGTTTGCAATAATTATAAATGACACAACTTCAACAATTCCTGATATGAAAACGCTTGAAGATTATTTGATTAGAGAAGCATTTTTGAGGTTGTAAAATTAGATAACATACGTTATACTGTAATTACAATGTATGAACATTGTAGGAGCAAATTATGACACAATCAAATATTAGTATTAGGATAGATAATCAGTTAAAACAACAATTTGATTCATTATGTAATGAGTTAGGTTTGAGTATGAGTTCTGCTTTAAATTTATTTGTAAAAACAGTTGTTAGAGAACAAAGAATTCCTTTTGAAATTGCATTGTATAAACCAAATAAAGAAACTATTAAAGCAATAGAAGATGCTGAAAATGGAATTGGATTATCTAAACGATTTGATAATGCAAGAGATGCTATAAATGCAATGCTAGAGGATTAGTATGTATCAAGTCGTTTTTACCACAGAGATGAAACGTTCATTAAAATTAATGAAAAAAAGAGGTAAAAATCTCGAAAAACTATATGACGTAGTTGAGTGTTTAGCTTCAGGGAATACATTACCCGATAAGCATAGAGAACATCAGTTAACTGGGAAATATTGTAAATACAAAGAATGTCATATTGAACCGGATTGGCTTTTAATATACAAAATTGAGTCTGAAATTTTATTATTAACATTTGTTAGAACTGGGTCACATAGTGATTTATTTTAAGATAAAATTGTAAATTAGACTTCAGTCTACCAAAATAGAAAAACATGTACCAAATAATCGGTGAATACTTAGAATATTTAGAATTGGAAAAAGGTCTTTCGCAAAACACGATTGACGCTTATAGACGAGATTTGTCCGATTTCGCGCAAAATGTAGAAGATATTCACTCAATTAACAGGATGAATATTAATGCTTACGTAAGAACTCTTAGAGAACGCAAATTAGCACCGACCAGTGTAATAAGAAAAGTTGCATCACTTAGAGGCTTTTTTAAATGGGCGACTTCATCAGGTATTTTAGAAAAAAATCCTGCAGCAACTCTTGAACAACCAAAAACTCCACAAAGACTGCCAAAAGTTGTTTCTGTAAAAGAAATTGATGAGATGCTGCATAACAATTTAACACCATTAGAGCATGTCATGATGGAGCTTCTTTACAGTTGCGGTTTGAGAGTTTCAGAACTTGTGAATTTAAAACTCAATGATATAGATTTGAGTTCTAAATACATTCGCTGTTTTGGTAAAGGTTCTAAAGAGAGAATTATTCCGATTGGTGAGCAGGCAAAAGCAATGCTACAAGAGTATTTCCCGACAAGAGATTTACTTGTAAAAAAATATAACTTAACTACTAAAAATCTTTTGATAAAAGACAACGGACATTTTGTTACAAGACAAGATGTTTACAATTTTATACATGCTCAAGGAAAATTAATTCACAAAAATATTTCGCCACACACATTAAGACATAGTTTTGCAACACACTTATTGGAAAATGGTGCAGATTTAAGAGTTGTTCAAGAGCTCCTTGGACACAGCGATGTATCTACAACTCAACTTTATACGCATATCAGTAAGAAACGTCTGAAAGAAGTTTATTTTGCGATAAACAAATGATTTTAAAT
>ERZ1034878.494-NODE-494-length-18260-cov-5.360560_pt1 | contig 18260 bp, 11 predicted proteins | sample MGYA00520593_ERZ1034878 | MGnify/ENA primary metagenome ERZ1034878 (study PRJEB33766, sample SAMN09781724) | gut metagenome | biome: gut microbiome | host: Homo sapiens | place: Madagascar | study: EMG produced TPA metagenomics assembly of the PRJNA485056 data set...
GGTCGTCCATGAGCACCGAAGTGCGGGAGGGCCTGTGCTATCGTCGGAACCCGGCATCGCAGAGGACAGGGAAGTGGAAAAGCCATGCTTCCGGATATTCATTTGTCTTACTTGTCAGCCTAAAATGGGCATCGGCAGCAGGCTGTACGCTTCCGACTGTCCCATCCGATGACGCGTGGTGCATTCTGCAGATCTGCCCTTTCCGGTCCGGCTCTCCCTGTGATCTCGTAGCGCTTAGAGAATTCTGGAAATCGAAGAAACCGTCCGTCCGGGGAACATGTTCAGATATGTCCACGCTTCATGCTTATATAGTACTACGTTCTAGAGGAAAAACAAGTGGGGGAATTTAGATAATGCAATATGTAGTTTGTTTTATGAATTGCAAGAGGGGAAGATATACCATTCATGCGGTAAATACAGGGGGGTAGATGGTGTATGATGCTCGGTGACTGGTGACTGGTGACTGGTGACTGGTGACTGGTGACTGGCGTCTTAAAGTAGCTGGGGATTAGTGGCTGGGGAGCGGAGATGAATGACCGGAATCGGATGATCCGCTTTCTATCAACGATCAGAGATATTTATAATAAGGATTTTACAAGGAATAGGGATTTAAACGTCACCATTATTGGATATGGATAATTCCTATAGCTATCATAGCAGAGAAAAGCTCCTTTTTCAGAGAAGGTTGGCTCGTGTTTACGAGTTGAAGTAAAAATTCAAGATATTGCCAATTTTAGTCCGATTCGATTGGTATAATGTCTGATGAGAGTATGATACATAAAGGATAAAACATGTATCGCTAATTATATGTGAATGATATAATGTAAATGTAAGAGGGTTTTGATATATGCACTCCTATGAATGTAACTTGTTGCCCTGGCAGGCTTAATCGATAAGAAAGGAGCGGCGATCATAATGAGCAGTTTGAGATATTGTGTTCGTTTCATTCGAAAAGACGGGGCAGTGCCGGATACAGAAAATTATTACTATTGGAATCAGGCGGACGTTGCTGAACACCTGCAGATGTTCAGTGATATGGATGATCCTGATTTAAAAGAAATGTACAGTCGGATTCAGATGCTGGTTATCGATAGCCAAATGTCGATTGTTTTGCAGGAAATAAAGTACTGAAATAGTACCATAACAGGTAGAAGAGACAGGTTTTCTTAGATACTCGGTTCAGGGGCTTTTGATTCATTCTTGATGAAGGAGAAAAACGGATATTATGTAGATTCATTCTTTCGTTCAGCCTTGTAGAATCTCCAAAAATTAGAAACCTTCATTTTAAATGGGGATTGCTAACTTATGTCTCGGATCTGCGATCAAAATTCTGGGCGCTGAATCTTCGGATCCATTACAGCCTTTGTTTTTGCAGATTGGAAATGTATAATGATGATAGTGCAATTTGTGTTTTTGCTTCCACCTGTGTAACTGCTGATTTATGTTGCTGAAACGAAAGGAATTGAGTAAATGGATACTTCGGTTGAATCTATAACTATCCAAAGTCTGGACTATAAACTAGATAGCAAAGCTGGTATTTCTAAGGGAAAGAAAAGGGCCTACAGTCGGGTAATGACAGAGGCACTTCTTTCGGAAGGTATGACTGACCAGAACCAGGTGCGGTTTTGCCATGCTTTCGTAGCGACAGGAATTGCCCCCCTTGTAAGACTGCTGAATTCAGAGAAAGGCAAAGACTGGAAAGGAATCATTCAATCTCTTATGAAGCAGACTTACTTTGTTAAAGTGGTAAGAATGAGACTTCGTTTTTTCATGCAGCTTTTATCTGAAAGTATTCATGATAAGGTAAAAAATAGTCAACTAATATTTTCTTACAGCATTTTGAATATTGTGGGAATGCAATCTAACAGCAAGGGGGGATTCAAGCTGGATAGCATACCTCTGTTTAAAGAGTGTATTCTAAATCGTTGGAGAGAAGGAAAACTTCTTTCATACGTGAACGATGTAAAAGCAGCAATTCAGTTGAAGGAGTTTGTTGTTCGCTGTCTAGAAAAAGATAAAAATGGCAGCATGAAGAAACATGAGAAACTTACCGAATTCTGGTCATGGATAGGGAAAGTTTCAAAGCAGAATCAGGCAGTAAAGCATGAAAAAGGCGTAGTAATTAAGTCGGTGGACATAGCGAAACCTGAAGGGGAAAAGCCGGCGGAAGTAACAAAAGAATCTATTCCTGCCGGGGAAGCAGATCAGCATGAAGCTCCTGTTGTATCTTTACAGAAAGCCATTGATCTGTTTGAACAGAGAATTGTAGAGCGAGGTACAGAAATCAAAGAGCTGAAAAAGCAGATTGATGGGTTGAAAGATCGGATTCAGAAAGACAGACAGGCTGCTATCGATGAGAAGGAGCAGTTGTTTCATGAGATGGAGCGGGAAAAACAAGGATTTGCGGAAAAAAGCAAAGAATTTCAGAATACGATCAATTCATTGCAGGAGACGCTGAAGCAGAAGGCAGATCTTATTGATAAGCAGGATGAGCAGTTGAAAGAACGAAAACAATTGCTGCAAGATAATGATATTCGTTTCGAAAATCATTACAAACAGCAGATGATGGCTTTGGGAAATAAGTTGAAGCAATCTTTTTCGGACTTAAGAGATTCGATTAATGATGTATCGTCTGATGATAAAGAATTTCTGGAATTGCCGTTGCAGGATATCATAAAAATCCTTGAAAAAGAAGGGGTAAAGATATAAGGAGGAAAATTATGCCTTACAAGAATTATTTTGGAATAGATTTCGGGACAACCTGCAGCGGTGTTTCGGTATTTCAGCAAAATGATGAAGGAAGTCTGACACAGAAAACCGCGATGCATTGTGGAAATGAAATTGGTGAGCCAGACTCTTCTTTTGTCTCCATCAATAAGGAAACTGATGAGGTCATGTGCGGCTACGATGCCTGGAAAAAACGAAATAAACTGGCGCTGGATCATGTTTTGATTCCGTCTGTCAAAATGGAGCTTCGGTCAGATAAAGACTGTGTTGCATCAACGAATCATCGAAGATGGACTGCTGGTGAAGTGGCAGCAGAGTTATTCAAGCATATCAAGTTTTTGGCAAAAAAACAACAATTTGATATAGATAAAGCAGTAGTTGCGATACCTGTTGGATATCCGGCGGATGCACGGCAAGCTATCCGGCAGGCGGCGAAAGATGCTGGTATTATGATTCAGCAGTTTATCAGTGAGCCCACCGCGGCCTATATGGCTAATAAACAAAAACTGGCAGGATACGCTAATGTACTTGTGTTTGACTGGGGTGGGGGTACCCTCGACGTTTCTGTTCTTCATGTTTCCAAAGGTGAAATCTCTGAGTTGGCTAAGGGGGGGATGCCTAAAGCCGGGAATGATATCAACCGCATGCTGGCAGAGCATATACATGCCAGATTGGTTGAAGAAAAGGACATTTCTTTGGCATTTGATGATATGGCTCCCGAGCTGCGTGATGAAATGGACTACCGCGCTGAAAAGCTGAAAAAAGACTTTTCTGAGAGTTCTAATGTGCGCTGCATGATTCAAAAATATGGTGAGTTTGGGAAAGCTGTTCTGACATTTGACTATGATCAGTGGTTTGTACCAATTTTACGCCCGATAATCAATGAGGCTGTGAAATGTATCTATCAGACACTGAAAGAGGCTGGGCTGAATAAAGAAAGTATAGATAAAGTGTTGATGGTGGGCGGCAGCAGCAATTTAAGACCGATTATCACTGAAATTGAAAGTATGTTTGGCATTAATAAAGTAGTGAAACCTGAGAACATGGCCTGGAGTATTTCGGATGGCGCTGCTTATCTGGCTGTGAATAAAGGAGAATATATTTCCAATCAGAACGTGGGAATTATACTGAGCGATGGGACCCCTTATTATTTCGTTTCTAAAGGAGATCCGATAAAGGATTTCCAAAAGAAACAAAGATTTGGAGTAACGGATACGACAAAGCAGATGCGGCTGGTGTTTGCTGGTGTAGACGATATTGATCGCAGATATGAGACGGTTAATCTTAAGGGAACCTTCGGCTTTTTGGACGAAGGCATTGATGTAATTGCTGAAATAGATCCCAATATGGTGCTTACTGTTCGAGCAGGCAGTGACCTGGTAAAGGATAGTATAAGTCCGGTCTGGAAATATGATCGACTGAAATGCAGCTATAAATTTTAAGTCGTCGGAGGGATAGCATGAAACAGGTCAGCCCGATTGCGTTTCGAAGTAATTTGTATCCATTGAAGCAGGATGATGCTCACATCAGATCAGATAAAGACTTTCTGACTCAGATTCGTGATAGAAAGGCTATCGCTGAGCTGCATGAGGAAATCGAGCATCGTGCAATTACAGAATGGATGTATAAGCCGTCTGAAATTCAAGAAAAAATTTATGGGAAGATTGTAGTACCGCCCGCCTGGTGTTTGCTTTATCCCGAAACACAGCCCTGGGGAGCAGTTCTTGTGGATGGGAAAGAAAGGGTCGTCTGCAAGTGCGATAGAAGTGACTGCAAAGGGTATCAGTACTGCCGAAAGTCTATTATTAACGCAGCTCCGAGTTCAGCGCCTGATGGACAGCGTGAGCAGATGGAGAAATGGTATCAGGGCTGGACAGATCTTAAATATAGAATTGAAGAAATCAGGACTCGATACAATGCCAATGAATTACCGAATGACAATATGATCGGGCAGATAGAGAAGTTTGTCAGTGAAGCTGAGAAGAAGGATTCGGTTGATTTATGGCTGCAAAAGTTATGTGATTTAAATGAAAAAGGAAATTATGAGGCATATAATGCTGAATTGTCAGGTCGAGACAAGCGGCTGGATGAAGTTTCTAAACTGAAAACCCGCTTGGAAGTAAAAGAGTGCGAGATAAAAAAACGCAAACGCATAGCGGAAAACAGTCGTGAGTTTCATCAGAACTGGAGGACAGACTGGAAAGCGCTGGAAGATGAAGCTGATCAGCATCTGAAGAATTTACCGGTAGAGCGATTTGTTTCAGACATTGCGGATAAGGTGGAAGAACTCAGACGGCGGATTGAAGCAGTCAGATCTTCAGAAAAAAGACATAAAGAAAGCATTGAAAGGTATCAGGCCGTTGAGGGGAAATGCAGCGGGCTTTTGATGCGAATTCAAGAGCTGTTTGTCCGGCTTGACGAGATTGCCACGAAAGTAAAAAAGCTAACGCCCGTGGCTGATAATTTCCAGCCGGAGACAAAAGTGGGAGGAGATATATCCAACCAACGGCTTTTTGACGCATTCAAACAGGTAGAGCAGGAAGAATTCATTCATTTCCCTGTGAATGCCAGAACGATAGTAAATGCGGGGCCTGGGAGAGGGAAAACGTATTCTCTGATAGAACGGATTACTTATCTTGTGAAAGAAGAAAATGTAGCTCCGGAGGATATACTGGTGCTTTGTTTCAGTCGTGCGGCGGTTGCTGAAGTACAGAATCGAATTCAGGAAAAATGTGCTGGTGATGAAGAGCTGGAAGGCTTGGACTGGCAGATTGGTACGATAGATTCCTATTGCTGGATGCTTACGCATAGTGATGATGAACAGGTTGCCGAGAATATGATACCGAACTCGTATGATGCAGGTATCAGCAATGCGCTTGAGAGGTTAAATGCCGGAAATCAAGAGGCTCTAGACTATAAATATATCATTGTAGATGAAATTCAGGATATCATCAGCATAAGAGCCCGGTTTGTTTTGGGACTAGTGCAACATTTAGAAAAAGGAACCGGGTTTGCTCTTCTGGGGGATTTCTGCCAATCCATTTATGATTTTCAGCTTAAAGACAAAGAAAATGACGTAGTAACATCCAGCCGCTTTTTTAAATCACTTTGTAAAATTTCTGGGGTTGACAGGATCTCTTTTCTCCATAACTACCGCTCAGATGCGGACTCTGCATTAAACAAAAAACTTGATGCAATGAGACCAGCGCTGATCAATGAAGATGCGGACAGCGCAGCTCAACAAATCGAGGATATCGAAAATTCCGGGATTTTATCGAGTGATACACTGGACTCTATTGTAGACTCTGTTATTGAGGAGAGTAAGGAGGAGAGCCATAAAACAACAGGGATTCTTACGTGGAAAAATGTGACGGTTACAGAGATTGCCTCACGTTTTTATGAGCGCATGTTTGAAAATGATGTGTACTATCCTGTGCACGTCCAAAGAAGGAAAGATAACGCATACCTGGCTGGATGGATCGGACTGCTTTTTCAGCATTATCAGGGGGACTGGATTGACAAAGAAAAATTTATCGATTCGTTTGAGTCCTTCTTTGATGATGAGACAAAGCAAAAACTAAACATGAATCTTCCGACTTCCTGTTATTGGGACGCATTGGAACAGTGCATGATCGAGGAAGATTCGTATGGCAAAGGGCATTATACGGTGGAGAGCCTTCTGCGAAACGTCAGGCTCAAAGCCTGGCGTTTCCGGGAAAACTGTGGAATCTTACTTTCCGGTTTTGTTCCGAACAGCTCCATTATCATAAGCAATGTTCATCAGGCCAAGGGCAGGGAGTATGACCAGGTGTATCTTTCGAAAAATATTCTTGATATTTCGGGCGATCCATCTGATGAGACGTGTCGGGTGGCTTATGTGGCATTAAGCCGTACCAGGGGGGATGTTGGAATTTTGGACGAGGAGTTTGACAGTTTCCCCCGATGGCATCGTATTGACGGAATGGGGCGGGGATATAAGAAAAATGGAGAGAGACGCGGTTTCCGGCCTTCCCAAATTGAATTCGGCCTTTACGGAGATATCGATGAAGCTGGATTTGCAAAGAAAGAAATCCAGCAGTATATCCAGAAATTTCTGCCGGTTGGGACACTGCTGCAGCTGAACAAGCACATTACGCAGCGGGATGGACGAAGAAAACTCGGCTATGAACTGGCGATGGATGGCGGAGATTCTGATATTCCCGATGTTTTGGGAAAAGCAGGAGATGTCTTTATGGAGGATTTATATGCCGCCATGTCAGATGCCACGCGATGGAGAGCTATCCCTTCTCCGGAGGATTATCCCAGAATAATCAATAATCTGTATGTCAATGATCTGATAACAATTATTGATAAGGATCTGGGACAGGGAGATGGCGTGAAAAAATATGGAAATCTTGCCATCTGGAGCGGATTATCGCTGACAGGAATAGGAAAATGTGAATATTCTTATTGATTGCTGATTTGGGTAATGATTCTGATTTTTATGATTTTGTGTTATAAAAGTATTGATTTCGACGCAGTCTGCTTTTACCTGTTCATTGTTTTGTCGCAATGGTGAAAGCAGGCTCTGCGATTTTATCAGTACCTTATTTGCGCGGATGGAGGCCAGACATGTCTGGATATGAGAAATTTTATAATGCCCGGGAAAATATAGTTGATATTCTGCGTAAAGACTTGATCGGTCCGATCTCGGTTGATGAAGTTTTACATGAGAATCCGGAACGCTACTATATCATGGGGAAATTATATCCGCAGAGGCCTGATGCACCAGAGGGCTCGGGCAGCATGGCCGCTGAAGAGGCTGATAGGGAAGCTGATTCTGTAATCAATCAAAGCGACCAGATTTTTACCAGAGCAGAAGATATGCAGGATAATCCGCTGGCTTTCAGTAATGCGGTCAGGCAGAGCTCTGCAGGTATCACATTCACTGTGAGAGCGGATGCCCCCTCTTTTGATTGTAAGGTGTCCTGGGCTTGGTATCGTCATGAGAATACGGATGGTGATACGGACAAAAGCGCTGGATGGCGCAGAGAGCCGCAGAAATGGGCTCAAAAGTTTGATATTCCTGTAGAGAATTATGGAAGCCGTTATTTTTTCATAAAAGATGACGTGTGGCTTCATATGCACTGGCTGAGAAAGGAATCTGTTGGTAATGATACCATTGTTACATTGACGTTGATCAATAAAAATGTCATTGAAGAAATGGATCCCCATACTTCTAAAGAAGAGACCATTAAAAAGATATTGTTTCAAGTTCAGCTGTCAGTGGAAGGTGAAGAGGGGACTTTCGTAAAAATTCCGACCAATGGAAGCATCAGCAATGATGAGGAAACTCTGGAAATGCAGCTGCTATACCAGGACTATCCATGCTTTGGTCAAGGGCATGGCTGCTCTGTGGAGTGGGATCTTGATCATGGAAATACTCCGCATTGGGTTCGCATGGCCTTTATGCCGGAATATAATTTGTGTCAGATGCGGCCAGTCATTTTCAAAGATAATCAGACATTCAACATGAAGTTCCTTATGGAAGCGGACTCTGCCCGAATTATTGATGGGCTGAATGATTTCCTTGAACGTTATGGCAAATGGATTGAAAAGAGCGAGAAGGGAATTTTTTCGCTGGATAAGAAACTGGTCAAAATTGCAGAAGGAAATATAGAAAAGTGTTCTACCGCTCTTCAAAGGATGCGTAAGTCTGTCAAACTGCTGCAAAGTGCTGCGAAGGCATCGGGGAAAGCACGTGCGCCATGGAGAGCCTTTCAGTTGGCCAACCAGGTCATGTATATGCAGAGAAAACAGTCTGGGGTAAAGCTTTATGACACGGAGATCGATGACAGAGATATCAACTGGTATCCGTTCCAGCTTGCGTTTTTTCTGCATGAAATTGCTGGGATTATCGATCCATCAGATGATACCAGAGATATAGTGGATTTACTGTGGTTTCCTACCGGCGGGGGGAAAACAGAAGCGTACCTTGGTATAGCGGCTTTTACCATTCTTCTAAGACGGATGAGAAATCGGCACGACAAGACCACTGCAGTTTTTATGAGGTATACTTTACGACTTCTTACCCTGCAGCAGTTTGAACGAGCGTCAATGATGATCATGGCGTGCAATGATTTGAATCGGCAGGAGAACATCAGTGATGGGGAAATCGGTATTGGACTCTGGGTGGGGAATGGACTAACTCCCAATAAATTAGCGGATGCAGATGACTTTTTACAAAAAGTAAAGTCAGATTCATTCAGCCGAGTGAGCAATCAAAATGGGAGTCCTTGTCTCTTAAAATGTTGCCCATGGTGCGGGCATCCGATCAATGAGACAAATTATGAGGTTAATGAAACTTCGCGCAGGCTTGAAGTTCATTGCGAAAATCCAGATTGCATTTCTCAGCGTTTTAATCATGGTGTATTGCCAATTCATCTGGTGGATGAAGACATCTATGCCCACAAACCAACTTTTATCGTATCCACGGTTGATAAATTTGCTCAGCTCCCCAAACAGGATCAGGCTGCTGCTTTGTTTGACAGAGAGCATGCAGCACCCAACTGTCCGCCAGAACTGATTATCCAGGACGAAATGCATTTGATTTCAGGACCACTGGGAAGTATGGTTGGTCTGTATGAAACGGCTGTCAATGCACTATGTACAACGGATCAAGGGATTGGTCCTAAAATCATCGCTTCTACTGCAACAGTATCGAATGCAGCCTATCAAATTGAACAGTTGTATGGAAGAAATTATTCTCAATTCCCGCCACAGTGTCTCACTACTGATGATTCATTCTTCGCTTTTAAATCGAAGATGACAGAAAAACCGGCAAGACTTTATTGTGGCATTATGAGCAGCAGCGCTACTTTGGCGACCACTCTGATTCGAGTACAGGCGGCGCTCTTTTTCGCTACAAGAAGTTTGCTGTACCGTGATCAGTTTGAGCGGGGAGTTGCGGATAACTACTGGACGATGGTCTGCTATTTCAACAGTATCAGAGAGCTGGGCAATTCATTAACGCAGCTGGAAGACGACGTCAGAGGTCGATTTGAATATCTACGAGATACTAAATTTAAATATATGCAGGAAATGCAGGACGTCGAGTATCCATCCTGTTTTGCAGAACTGACAAGTAGGAAAGGCTCTGATGAAGTCGCAGGAATTTTATCAAGACTTGAGTATTCTATTACTGATGAAAACAAAACAGACAATGTCATAGATTGCGTGGCTTCATCTAATATGATTTCGGTTGGTGTGGATGTGTCAAGGCTGGGAACCATGGTTGTTGTCGGACAGCCGAAGACCAATTCGGAGTATATCCAGGCTACAAGTCGCGTGGGGCGAAAAAATCCCGGACTTGTGCTTGCGTTGTACAATGCAAGCCGTTCGCGTGATCGAAGCCATTATGAACAGTTTTTAAAGTATCACGCGGGCATGTATCGATATGTGGAAGCAACCAGTCTGACTCCGTTTTCAGACCAGGCAGTATTGAAAGGTGTACATGCTGTATTCGTTACATTATGCAGATATCTGGATTTGAGTTTGCAGCCGAATAACAAGGCTGAAATATTCAGATTGGATTTGCCGGTTGTGAAGAAGGCTAAAAGTATTATTTTAAATCGTGTAAAAGCGGTTGATCCAAGGGCAACTGATCTGGTGGAAGCACGACTGGATGAATTTATTGATTGCTGGAATAGCATGAAGGAAAGCTGCTCTTATAGCAAAAAATCTTCCCGTGACAAGTATTATCTCCTAAAAGATGATAACAGTGGAGAAGATTTCAGCACAATGAACAGCATGAGGACGGTTGACGAAACGTCTGGCGTTTATATTTACAATAACTAAAGGAGTCTGCTATGGGTTTTACCAAAAAGCCGCTAAAAAAGAAGAACTCGAGTGAAGAGAGAACTGAGTGGAGTGCACCGCTGCCGGCAGGCGAACTGAGGAAAAGCCAGATCATTACAACCTTTGGTCCAGGAGCTGTCGTCGATCTTGAAAAATTCTCCGGCATTATTGCGTCGTCTGATTTATGGGAAAGAGCCTATAAGAATTCAAATCAGCAAAAACGAATTCCGGAGTCTGCCCAAATTCGTGACGGGAATTTAGAGCGTCTGCTTGGTGTCCGATATTTTCTCTCGCCAAAAACAATGGAAAGCAATAAAAATAGCAGCAATCATCTTTCGCAGGATGTATACGCTTTTCGATTTCCCTATATGCACTTCTGCCCTGCCTGCGGAAGACTGGATGTCTATTGGAAGCTGGGGAGTGGGGATGATGATTTTACTACCTGCCGGCACTGCGGGGAAAAGCACAAATTGATTCCATCCAGATTTGTTGCGGCCTGCATAAATGGGCATATCGAGGACTTTCCGTTTAACTGGTGGGTACATCGTGGCAAGACACAGTTGGATCATAAATTAAAGATTCGATTCAATAACACTTCTGGTGGACTGGAAAGTATTATCATTCATTGTGATACGTGCGGAAAAGAACGTTCTATGGAAGGGTGCATGTCTGCCAATGCACTTCGGGGGTACAAGTGCAACGGGAAAAGACCGTGGGGGGGAAAGAGCAAAGAGGTCTGGGAAAAAGACTGTACCGCGGAAATGCATGCACTGCAGCGTGGCGCTTCTAATGTGTATTACTCAGTCATCAGGAGTGCTTTGACAATTCCGAAATGCAGGGACTCTTTCTATCAGTTGCTGGATGATCACCCCGAATGGATTGCAGCGTATCAGGAAATCAAAAAAATTCCAACTGCTTCAATGCCGGTGGTCTTGGGAGCAATGGATTCTGCTATTAAAGAGTATTTAAACAAGTATGGTCTTTCTGCTGTCAAAGAAAAATTTGAAAAATATAACATTGCATGTGAGGCAAACAACGAAGATTATTCTTATGAAAAACTGCGTGAAGATGAATATGATGCATTCTGCGGCGGGGATAATAAGGATAAGGATTTCCGTATAGAAACATCTGCCGTACCAGAAGCATTTACCCCGTTTTTCAAAAAGATCGTCAAAGTGCATAAATTGCGGGAAGTGATGGCACTGGTAGGTTTCAGAAGGGTGCTGTCACTGGACCCAACAGATGCAAACAACCAGGAAACAGAGAAGCTGAAAGCGTTCAATAGAGAACTCCATCCAATGGGATATATAGAGCCGAGCATCAAAAAAACGGAATGGCTGCCGGGAATCAATCTGTATGGAGAGGGCATTTTTTTCCAGCTGAATATGGAAACCTTGGACAAATGGGCAGCAATCGTTCGTGATTCTGACCGGTACAGAGCCATGTACCAGCGGATTCCGGCGGGCAGTGCCATGCAGAACGTGTTTTCTGAACCATACGTTTTATTGCATACATTGTCTCATTTGCTCATCAGACAGATTACGCAGGAATGTGGCTATTCGGAAGCATCAATCAAAGAAAGGATTTATTCGACATATCCTGGAAGAGTAAAACCGATGGCAGGCATTCTTTTATATACCTCATCAACTGCGTCTGATGGGAGCCTCGGCGGGCTGGTACGTATGGCAGAAACAGATATTATAGAAAAGGTTTTGAAAAACATGCTCGATCAGGCAAAATGGTGTTCGTCGGATCCGTTATGTATCGAATCTACAACACAGGGATATAATTCTTTGAATTATGCAGCTTGTCATGCTTGTGCTTTATTGCCAGAGACCTGCTGTGAATCGTTCAACTGCCTGCTTGATCGGGTGGCAGTTGTCGGCCGGCATGATGAAGCCAGGAATATCTCTGGATTTTTTGAGCTGGGAGATCTGGGCTCTGCTACAGAAGATTTTGGGGCAGAAACGAGACAAAAGTCGGGGCAAACATCCAGCAGTCTTACCTGCGTGGATAAAGGAATGTTATTGTCTGGTGAGGATTTCAATGAAACCGTCTGGGATAATCTTCTCGATATGTGCGATGATACGCTAGAAGGAAATCTTGAAAAAGAACTGATTCATAGAATAGAAAAAGAATTACAGGGAAAACCGCTGCGTGATGAAATATATAGTGACTGCCAAATGAAATCTGATAATAAGGAAAATATTTTGGCGTGTACTCTTTGCTGGCCGGCAAAGAAGATTTTGTATTTTTGCAGCAGCCAGACATCGGATTATCACATGGCTTGTCAATTTCAGGAATGGCACTGCTTTTGGGGAGGAGACCCGGATTTTCCCCTTGAAGAATTTATAAGACTGATTGGCGATTGAGAGGGAATAACCAATGGCAATAATGATTCCGGAAAGGCCAAAGGATAATGATCCCCGCAGTGATGAAGTCCGCATGTTTGAGGCACTGAGAAACTTGCCTGATGATTACTATGTGTTTCATTCCTTTCAGATAGGACAGGTTTACGAGAATTACTACAAAGAAGCGGAAATGGATTTTCTTATCTTTCATCCTTTGAAAGGAATGATTGATATAGAAGCCAAGAATGGAAATGTGCGCTATGAAAACGGCCAATGGTATTATGCAAGTGGAATAGCTATGAAACATGGTGGTCCGTTTGGTCAGGCAAAGCGGAACTGCTATGCCCTGATTGATGCTATAGAGTTAAGCGGGGGTTCACGACTAACCAATCGTGTCAGAGTCCTTCCGGCGGTATGGTTTCCTGCTATATCGAAGAACCTGCTGAATACGATGACTTTACCAATAGACATGCCGGAACAGCTTGTTTTGACAACGGAGGCTTTAGATAATCCTGAACCGTACTTTGATAGAATTTTTTCATACAAAAGATTTGAGGGGAATGAGACAAAACTTTCGGCATCAGAGGTCAAGTATCTATTAAACAACATACTGAGTCCCAAACTGCACCTCGTGCCGGATGCCTGCTCTGAAATCAATCTGAAAAAAATCGTTTTTCATCAATTGTTGAGAAATCAGGCCAATGTTCTTGATTTTCTTGTTGAGCAGAGAACTGCTGCGATTAACGGCGTGGCCGGAACCGGTAAGACGCTGATAGCCGTAGAAAAGGCGCGGAGACTGCATAGCAGAAATCAGGAGGTACTATTCCTGTGCTTCAACAAGTATCTAAAGGAATATTTGGAAGAAGCCTATGGCGATGAATTGGCTGGAGTCAAATTTTATACAATAGATGGGCTGGCCTGCAAACTGGCAGGTAATGAAGGCGACTTTAACAACGGCAGAGGCAACCGGTTCAAGATGCTTGCCGATTATCTGTCAGATGTATATGCAGGTATGCTGTATGAAGGAAAAGCCAATTATCTGAGAAAAGCAGGGCTTACAGCCAACATAATTGTCGATGAAGGGCAGGACTTTGGTCAGGAGGATATCGAAGGGAATCGGATTCTGGAAGCATTGTGTAAGATTTCACAATGTGCCGGCGGTTCCTTCTATATATTTTATGATAAGCTCCAAATGATTCAGAGCAGCCGAATTCCCGCAGTGATCAGAGAGGCTGATTGCAAACTGACTCTTTATAAAAACTGCAGAAATACAGAAAATATCGCTCTGACATCGCTCCGACTCATCTCAGACAGAAAACCGGAGATGTCTGAAAATACAGTGGCTGGCTGCAGCCCAGTGATGTATTTTGCGGGGGATCTGGCAGGTGCGTTTCGCGCAGTAGATGAATCCATACGGAAATTCGAGCAAAGAGGATATCATGATATAGCTATTCTGACAATGAAAACAGAAGCCAGAAGCGTTTTGTCTGATTCTGATCAGATGCAGGAAAAGAATAACAGGCTTTATTACAGCGGCCAATATCTTTTTACATCCTGCCGGAAGTTTAAAGGACTGCAGGCGGATTGCGTCATACTTGTAGATTTTGATGCGGAAACTTTTGATGATGACGGCAAGCTTCTGTTTTATGTGGGAGCATCCAGAGCAAGGCTTGAGCTGCATGTTGTTTCTACGATGTCCGCGAATGATTGTGCCGTTGTTCTTGGGAAAACTGATGCAAAGGTCAGCAGTTTAAGTGAATCTCGAAAAGTTCGCACACAATTTGGCAGAAAAATGAAGTGTATTGCAAAGATTATCACGTAAGTGTCCACTTCTGATGCTTAAGGAAATGTCTTGATTTGAGGCATTTCCTCTTTTATTCTGCTTTTGATAATACAACTGGTTTATGATAAACTGGGAAGAAATATATAGAAAATAATTCCCGGAGGAATAATGAAAAAGATTACTGTTACGTTGGATAATGATATTTGGACTCTTATAGAAAGTCGCCTTGCTGCAGATGGAGAGACGATGCAGGATTTCGCCGTGAATGCATTGCGGGAAAAACTGATGAAGTCAGAGGATAAGAAAAAAGGTAAGTTTACTTTTATCGATTTGTTTGCCGGAATCGGCGGCATGCGCCTGGCTTATGAATCTGCAGGAGGCAAGTGTCTTTACTCCTCTGAGTGGAACAAGTATAGCCAGCAGACCTATTTTGCCAATTTTGGCGAGCTGCCGGATGGTGACATTACAAGAGTTGATGCCCGCAGTATCCCCAGACACGACATACTTGTCGCAGGCTTTCCCTGTCAGCCATTCAGTATTGCCGGTGTCTCCAAGAAGAAAAGTATGGGAAGAGCCACCGGCTTTGAAGACAAGACACAGGGGACACTTTTCTTTGATGTCTGTCGTATTCTGAAGGCTCGCAGGCCATCGGCCTTTATGCTTGAAAATGTAAAAAATTTGAAGAGTCACGATAAAGGGAACACATTCAAAGTCATTATGGAATCGCTGGAAGAATTGAATTATCAGGTTTTTACGGCAATTCTTGATGGCCAGAACTTTGTTCCTCAGCATAGAGAAAGAATCCTGATTGTGGGATTTGATCGGGAAAGATTTGGAAATGATATTGATTTTGAATTTGATATCACTCCGGTAGAGCCGAAACCGGTGGTGGCTGATATTCTGATGGATCATGTGGAGTCAAGGTATACTCTCTCGGATAAGCTGTGGTCATATCTGCAGAACTATGCGGCGAAGCACAAAGCCAAAGGAAATGGATTTGGTTATGGATTGGCACCACTGGATGGCGTGACCAGAACTCTAAGCGCAAGATATTACAAGGATGGGTCTGAAATACTGATCGAGCAGAAAGGCAAGAATCCCAGACGATTGACACCGAGAGAATGCGCAAGACTGATGGGATTTCCAGATAGCTTCAAGATTCCGGTATCAGATACGCAGGCTTATAGACAATTCGGAAATTCCGTTGTCATGCCCTTGATGGCGAATGTAGCAGATCTGGTCGTAAAAAAACTTTTTGACTTAAGAAAAAGGAATCATGTAACCGATTGAATTTTTTCGGGCAGGAGGCGTCTGATATGCCGAAAGCAAGTGAAGTGGCTATAAAGTCAGTGAAAGGTGCCAGAAATTCTTTTTGTAAATTTTTATCAGCGAATGATACAGGTGCAACGGGTGGACATCAGTCCGGCATACTGGTTTCTAAAAGTGCTTCCGGTATGATGTTTCAAGAGTACCTGCCAAGTATCGGGATCTTGAAGAGAGAAGTTAAAATCACATGGCCGGATGGAATGGTAACAACCAGCCGGTTTACGTACTACAGCAGCAAGAGAGAATTGCGAATTACTTCTTTTGGACGCAATTTCAATTTTCTTCGTCCCGATCAGACCGGCTCTCTCTTTGTATTGACAGAGCAGGACTGGGAAGATTACTCGGGCTTTTTCCTGGATACTGATGCAGAAATAGACGAGTTTATGCAGGTCCTCGGAATCAGCCCGACGCAAACCAATGCGCTGATTAATTATATTCCTGTTACAGAAGAATCTCATGAGCTTGCGTTGAAACAACTGGCTGCAAAAATGCTTCATGAGAATCAGGCATTTCCAACAACTGAACAGATGTCTGCCGAAGCCAGAGTGTTGAGAAGTCGCCTGTTTAAAGAAAAAATCCTTTCCTGGGATAATCCGGATCAGCAGCTGATCAACTGGACAGATGAGGAATTCAAGTTGTTTCGCGCGGTAGAAAATGTTGAGTATGGAAGTCTCTTGCATAGAGGCTTTGACAGCGTTGATGATTTCACTGCGCTGGCGAACAGGGTATTGAACAGACGTAAAAGCAGGGCGGGCAAGAGCCTTGAACATCATCTGGCGGCGCTTTTTGATGAGAATTCGCTCGAGTATACAGCGCAGGCAAGGACAGAGGGCAAGAAGGTGCCAGACTTTATTTTTCCTTCTGAATGGAAGTACCACGATATGACTTTTTCAGCGGACAAACTCATATCTCTGGCTGCCAAAACGACCTGCAAGGATCGCTGGCGTCAGGTGATTACGGAAGCAGATCGTATTCCGGTACATCATCTGTGTACGTTGCAGCAGGGAGTCTCAGAGGCGCAGATGGATGAGATGCAGTCAGAGAATGTGATACTTGTAGTTCCCAAGCCGTATATCAGTGCTTATCCTAAAAACAAACGTGATCGAATCTGGACATTGAAAAAGTTCATTGACTTTGTGAAAGAAAAAGAAGGAATCCAGTAATGGCTGATACCATTTCTAAAGAGCATCGCAGCTGGAATATGAGTCGGATCAAAGGGAAAAATACAAAACCTGAGGTGCAGGTTCGCAGATGGCTTTTTCGGAGAGGTTACAGATTTCGGAAAAATGATAAACGCCTGCCGGGAGTACCGGATGTGGTTCTTCCGCGTTACAAAACGGTTATTTTTGTGAATGGCTGTTTCTGGCATCATCATAAGGGATGCAAGTATGCTTATATGCCTAAGAGCCGGATTGATTTTTGGAAGAACAAGTTTGCCCAAAATGAAGTAAATGATAAGCTACATCGTGATCAGTTGGAAGCAATGGGGTGGAAAGTGATTACTATCTGGGAGTGTGAATTGAAAAATAATATGGATGAAGTAATGAATAATGTAGACGTTGCATTGAAACGGAATTTGAAAAACATTGAGAGGCATTGCGGAAGGCGCTGATTTTACTATGAAATAAGGATGCCCTCATGGACTTTCATGAATATCGGGGGCCGGATACAAAGAGCACGTTTTGAGATTTGAAACGAGCTTCAATCTTGCATGATATAATTAAATAAAGAAAATGCGGTTGTAACATGTATTCGTTTATCAGGGAAGAAGATGACCATATGAAACGAGTGATCTGGGATGAGGAAGAGGCTGCCTTGCTGGTTGATACCTATAGAAGGATCGAAGCCACGCCTTCGCAAAAGAATGAGCTTCTTCATCAGCTTTCCGATGTTTTGCGAAAAAGAGCCGTTTCGAAAAGGCTGGAAGTCGATGAGCGTTTTCGGAATTTCAATGGAATGAAGTTTCAGTACGAACTCTTGCGTTATTTGATGACCGATGGGGAGCAGGGGCTTTCTGGAAATGTAGCAAAGACGATCGCGGAAGTTGCTGAGCTGTATCGGAGTGAGCCGGAAAAGTTTGAGGAAATATTGAATCGTATAGATTGAGATCCCTCTATGCCTTGGGGCATAGGGGGATTTTTTATTACTGGTGTCACTTTGTCTCTTTTCGCGGCACTTCGGAAGCGGCAGTCATTTTCATTTCCCTTTCCTTGCCCTGTATGGTAAAATATAACAGT
>ERZ1034878.497-NODE-497-length-18225-cov-10.275344_pt1 | contig 18225 bp, 31 predicted proteins | sample MGYA00520593_ERZ1034878 | MGnify/ENA primary metagenome ERZ1034878 (study PRJEB33766, sample SAMN09781724) | gut metagenome | biome: gut microbiome | host: Homo sapiens | place: Madagascar | study: EMG produced TPA metagenomics assembly of the PRJNA485056 data...
TTCTTTGTTTTCTCCTTTTTTTCGTTATTTTTTTGCGGATTTTTGTTTTCGGCATTGAGGGAGGCTACGCGAAGAGTAATCTTCTTCACCTCGTCGGCACCCATTGCGGCAAGCGCGCGGATATTTGCGCTTGCAACGGCAGGGGCGATATCATCGCCGAGTATAGTTGTTCCGAGTATCCGGTATTTGGTAAATACTTCGATGTTTCCATCCATGTGCATCTCGTCAACGAGAGTTTCAATAGAAACGCTCATTCCCTCCGAACCCTGTTTCCGGAGCTTTTTGACGAGTTCCTGCGCATACCATTTCCACAGATATCCCGTGCCTACTATCCATTCGATACCGTCGATAATTTCAATGCGTACATCGTCCTCTACGCGGAAATTACCGACTATTCTTTCTGCCGTGGAAGCCATGAAGGACGCACTCACATTTCCGTTTTCGTCTATGTATTCCTCGAAATTGTGACCGTCGCCTATTTTCTCCCCGACATATGCCACGAGAATGGGAGTGTCCGCAAAAAGCTTGCTGTGCTCCGCTATATTCTCATAGCGCCAGTTGTTACGATTTGTCTTTCCGTTCAGCAGCCGGAGTTCAACTCTCTGCCGCAGTCCGTCGGTTTCGGCAAGAACGCGCAACTCTCCGCGAACGGAAACGAGCCGCGCCGTTCCCGCGCCTGATACGGTTTTTATCATTCGGTTTTCTCCTCCTCATTCAGTCGTGATTTACACCAGCCGTCAAAGCTTGTTTTGCTGCCTCCGTCGTTTGCCCACCTGAACCAAAGTTCAAGGAACACTTTGCCCTCTGCGCTGTTCCTCAGCATGAGTTCCTCGGTTTTGAGAGACATTGCGCGAAAATCGGGCGTATCCGTCGCTTTCCGGAATTTCTCCAGTGCAGCATTTATGCCGTCAAAAGTCTGCATGATAAGCTCGAACACGTCATCGAGGCTTTTGAGCGATTCGCGCCAGTCAAGCTCATCCGTGCCGGGATATTCCGCCATGAGATGGTTTTCATGGAGCATATCTCCGAAAGCGTCAAATCTTTTCGGAAATTCATGCGCCTGCCTGTGGATAATTTCGGAAAGGTAAATCATGCCCTGCTCGATGTAAATATATTCCTGCGTTGTGTCAAACCACCTGTTGGCATTCTGGTACATCCGTATAACGTCGCGCATCGGCTCTCGCAGCTCCGCAAATTTCGGATTGTCAAAATTATAAATTTCTTTCGGGTTCATTCTGTCACCTCCGTTCTTTTTCCTGTCAGCCTGCCGCATCTATGCTTTTTTCGTTGCCCTCGGTAACCTTTTCGTTCTGCGGTCTGCCCGCCTGCGGAGGCAAGCCGCCGTTTTGTTCCTGTTTCATCGTGTAGGAGGTTACGGGCGGTATGAGCATGTCGAGTATGCCGCTTTCTTTTACCGTGTTCATCATCGATATCTTGTCCGTAATGCTCTGAGCGTCGAGCGCGGCAAGTATGTAATGCGCCGAAATGTCGCCGTTTGCTATCGCCGCCTGCGCATTCTTGCGCGTTTCATCGTCGGTGTATATCGAGCCGAACATGCGAAAATCCCATTCGCAGGTAAGGTTAAGAGCGGAATAGAGATAATTCATCATTCTCTCAAAGCCGCGGTATATCTGCTCGCTGTATCTGCTTTCGAGCTTTGCGGAAAGCTCCGCCTGCCCTGCTTTTACATCATCGTCCACGGGTATCACGCCGGAAAGCCCCGCCTTTGCCATACCGTATTTGTTGAATGAGGATGAAATATTGTTCGCGTTGGCACTTTCGGCGAAATCGTGAGATTTTATGTTCTCCACGGGTGCCATGTAAAAGGCACTGCCGCCCGTGTTGTTCATAAGCATCAGCGTGTTGAAAAACTGCTCAAACATTGCCCTGCCGCCGAGCGACAGCCTGTAGGCATCATCCGTTTTCGAGCCGTCGTCGCTGTAATACGGCATTTCGCCGGTGAATATTTTTATAAGCGGGTTGAGAAGCAGAGAAAGCTGCGCCGCCTCGTAATCGCTCTGCTGTGCATATGTGAGCATCAGCCCCGCAAGCGGCGGAATGACTGCCGATGTCGTATCGTCTATCTCAAAAGTCCATACGCGGTCTATGGGAAGCGACACATAATAAGCCCATGTGCCGTTCTGCATAAAGACTTTCGGATTTCCTGCGGCGTTCCTGCTCACATTGTGCGGATAGAAAGGTATTTTCCCGTTTTTGCACGGCACGCTCGCATATACGAATTTCCCCCTTCGTCCCGTAGTTTCAGGCTCGGTGAACATCTTGCTGAAATCGTCAAGATAAGGTTCGAAGAGGTCGCCGAACTGCGTTACATCCGTCCCTATTTGCATGAAGTACATCATGTTGAACGATATCGTGTAGCCCGATATGTTGTTGAAACCGATGATTGTGCACCAGTCCTGCGGGAGCTGCTGCATGAAGGCATAGTTTACTTTGTTGTGGATTTTGTCCGTGCTTGTGCGCAGAATGTAAAAAACCTTTCCCTCGGTTATAGCCTGTCCGGCTATTCTGTGCGCCTGAACATCGGGTCGCAGAGCTTTATTCAGCTTGTCGATAAGGCGAGCTTCTCTGATAAATCCTTCCGATTTTGCCTTTTCCGCGTCGATGTACAGCGGTTTCGCATAATACCGGTATGTGGGGATATCCTGATATGCTTTCGTTATTTTGTAGTATGGATAAGCCGTCCATTTGAGTATTTCGCTCGTCTGTCGCAGTGCCCTTTCATTTCCGTAAGGGGCACGCAGGAAAGACCCGATTTCTTCTTTTGTGAAATCCGCGGGCAGCGAGGATATAGCTTTTACGCGCCTGTTTTGCAGCTGCGGCATGTTGGCAAGCCCGAGACCTGCGCGGGCAAACGCCGATGCCATGCTGTCGGCGGAAAGATTACCGCCGTATGCCCCGATTATATTGTTCATACGCGCAAGCAAGCTGCCGTATGAGTTGGCGGCGGGAGCATTTTTCTTTGTCTCTTCCATTGTTTCTCCTTTTCAGCAAATATTTTGGGCTACGGAAATCGCTATATCGGCTATCTCGCGCAGACCGCGCAGAGATGTTATTTCGATATAGGCTTCTATGATATCGAGAAATATTCCTGCGATTTCGATTTTGTCGTATTCGTAGTCGTATTTTTCGCACAGAGATGTGATTTCGCCCTCTATGCCGTCATAAGTAGCCCGTATTTTCCTCGTTTTGGAAAGTCTGTCGCGTATCTCGCATATGCACTCGCCGAAATCATAATCCTGCATTGTCAGCCTCCGCTTTCAGCTCTTTTTCGAGATTGGAGCAGAACTCATTCATTATTGTGGCTGTGTTTTGGGCGCTTTCGCCCATTTCGCGTGCCGCTTCGCTAAGGGCATTTGCCACGATTACCATTCTCACATAGCGAAGCCATTGACGCTCCGCTTTTTTCAGCTTTTGCTCATTCCGCAGAGGCACTTTTCCGAGCGGTAAGTCTGCGTTCTGACTGTATACCAAAAGGTAACCGCTTTCGGGAGAATAAAAAGTATATTTTTCGCCCTCCGGCATATCTTCGAGTTTTCCTATGTAAAGTATATGGTTTGCGTCGTTCATCATCGTTTCCTCAATGTCAGCAGATTTGCCCGTGTGCCGCTTGCCTGCGGTGCGCCGGCGAAACCGCCGTTTTTGTATTTTTCTATTTCAGCCGCCCAGCTTGATTTTGCCTGATATTCCGTTTTCTTTATCAGGGTTTCCAGAATTTGCGCAAACCGTAAACCGTACTTCGTTGCCGACCAGTCGTCTCGCTGTATTGCTTTGGATTTTCGCTTCTCTTTGAGAGTAATGCCGCTCACTTCGGTTTTCAGGTTTTGTATCTGTTGGCAGAGCTCGTCCGTCTTGCGGTAAGGAAGCGCAATCTGCGCGTCCTGCGCATCGTTTTTTATGCCGTTCATTACCTTGTATGCGGCTACACCGTCGAGTATCGAAGCCGTCAGCAGTTCAACATTGCCTTGCTCAAATTCAAGCTGCGCATATCTTATCATTTCGCCCTCTTCATCGGCGGCACCGCGCGTGCCTGCTTTAAGCGGGTAAATCACGGGCAGCGCATTCGGCTGTTCGATATCCGTATAAGCCATGTGATTGTATGTGCAGAGTGGCGGCATTCCGTCCGTCGGAGGTTTCATGAGCTCGTCCACCACGTCCTTGCCGACTGCCCGCGCATCGACTACAAGATATGTGGTCTGCGCTCCGTTTTTGCAGTAGCTGAAATAAAGCCCTCGGAGCTTCTGCGCCTGAAGATACGCCGTTTTCGGCGGCGGGTAGCTGTCCACGTAGACAACCTGCTTTCTGTATTTGTCACGCTTTGCTATGCTCTTGTAGCGCGTGAGCTTTATAACGGCATCCGCGCATTTTGCGTTTCGCGTTCCCGTTTCATAAGAAACGTCGTGCGCCACTATGTAAATCGCGTTGTTGTCGCCGCAATGGCACTTTTCCATCGTCATGAGTTTTCGGCTTCTCGAGAGGACATCGTCGGGTATCATCGGGTTTTCGCTCGACCCCGTGTATCTCGCGCAGGCTTCGCGAAGCCAGTTTTCCGCGCTCAGGCTTCTTTTCATATCCTTGAAGTAGCCTATGTCGCGCAGTCCTGCCATGAGAGCCACCACCCAAGGCATATCGAGTACAAAACCCTCGTATTTTTCGCCGTAAAGCATGTCGTAAAGAGCTTTGCGCCTGTATTTTGAAAAGGCGGGATTTTGTCTCGTGCTTGCGTTGCTTATGTGTGAGTGCTTGCGGTTTATGTGCGTGCGGTCGGTTTCGTTGTTTATCGTGCGCACAATTCGGCAGGTCGGGAAAATGTCGCGCTCGTATTTTTCCATATCGAAGGTGTCATCCTTGCTTCCTTCCTGCGCCATTTCCTCGGCTATCGTCTGCGAGCTGTTGTCGCCGCGGGGAGAATACATGCCGAATTCCGAGCCGTAGTTTGTTTCCATGCGGAACATGTCGCTTCTGTCGTTTTTGATTTTCCATATCGTTCCGAGCATGGGGTAATTTCTCTCCACCTCATGGTGAGCCTGCGCCGCAAGCGAGGCTGCCTGCTTCTGATTCGGTGCGGCATATCTCATGATTTCGCCGGGATAGGTCGCGCCCTCCAGCTCCTTCGTAAGTATCTTTGTAAAGGTTTTTGTAAGTCCGCGGCTTCCCGTTACATATACATTCCTGTATCGTGCGTCTATGCGCATCATGAGCCGCTGCGGAAGCTCCAGCCCGTATCGCGCGTTCTCGTCCCGGAGCATGTCCGCGAGATAGTCGGGATACCAGCGAAAAAAGCTGATTATCAGTGCCGCGCTGTCCTGATTGGGCATTCTTTCGTAGTCAAATGCCCTGTTTTTGTTTTTTGTAACCCATTTCCCGAGCTTTCTCGAAAATGTTTTCCCCTCTCCGGCATATCCGGTCGGCACTTTTGCGTCCCCCTTCCGTAAATTTGCCAAAAAATGATAAAAGGGCTGCAAGCCCATGTTTCCATGTGCCTGCAGCCCCGTTTGGCTCTCCCACAACGCCCGTCTTGCGTTCGGTTTTCTTTATTCTGTTTTAAAAAGCTCCTCGCTTATCCGAAAAAGCAGCCGCCGTCTTATCACATAAACTTTGCCGTTATGTATTTCTATGCGGTCGCCGTGCTTTTTCGCGCGTTCCACGGCGTTTTTCAGCCGTTCTTTCTGTGAGCTTTTTTCTTCCTTGCCGCAGTCGTTATTCATCGGTATCACCGCTCGCCGCTTCCGGCTCATCACCTTTTTCGTGCCGGAGCTTTGCCAGCCCCGCATATCTGCGCGCTTCTTTTTCGTCCTCGGTTTCCTCCGGCAGAAATTCGCCGTGTTCGTCCTCAATTTGGAGCGATTCGGGAAGCTCGTTTACGATAAAGAGGTCTGCGTTTTCGCGCATCGTGTTGTACATGGCAAAAATCATCTGGTCTGCCGCATCAAGCGAATATCTGTATTTCGGCTGTTTGACGAAGTTCTTTACGAGAGCTTCGGCTGTCTCCTCAAAGGTAAGAAATTTGCCCTCTTTCATCAGCCCGTGCTTTTCCAGCTCCACTACAAGCGTGTCAAGCTGCAGGTTTTCGATAGGCTTTTCGTCTTTTTTTCGCATCTGCTCCGAGGCAAGCTCCTTGTCTATCATCGTCTGAACATCTTTTGCCGCGCGGTAATTCCGCGCCGCTACGAGTTCATCCGCCGCCATAGACCATTTGGCTACACGCATAAGCGTGTCGTCCATCTGCGGCGTGATAGTCTGTCCGCGGTAGCTGTCGGCTCGCACCTCGTAAAGCCTGTCAAGCTCATCGTACTTCTCGGTCGTCATATTCGCGCCGGTGCCCCAGCGTTTTCTCTGTGCTTCCGTACCAGGGAGCGATGCCAGCTTAGCCTGCTGCGCTTTGACATACTGCAAAAAGTCGCTTTCTGTCAAATCCTTGCCGAAAATACGCCGCATATTGGTTTCGCCGTCCGCAAATGTGGCGGGCTTTCCGCGGCGGTAATATCCGTCGCTTTCCAGCAGTGCGCTTATGTAGACTTTCCATTTCTCCTCGCAGTTTTCAAAATCGGAAGGAGGAATAAGAGGGAGGCAAGGAACATCAAACGCTATGCAGGAAAAATAAAGGGCAAGGCATGCGCCGTTCATTTTTTCGAGCTCGTCAAAGCGAGCCTGCTCGCAGCCGATGCAAAGCGTACTCATGCCCGAAAGGTTTCGGGCACAAGCGCGGCAATTATCCTCACTGAGCACTGCGCCGCAGCGGGCACATTTATTTTCAGCAATGTAAGGCATCCTGCGTCCCTCTTAATGATGGATTTCGTATTGAACAAAATTCGCGGGAAGTCGTGCGAATTGCTCTTTACAGCTACATTATACCATAATTTTTCACAAAAAGTTGCTTTTTTAAAAAGTCATACATTGGTTATACTGCATAATTTACAATTTGTTCATATTTTCAGTGCGATTTCGGCTAAATCAGACGGAGAACGCGCCTTTCGGCTCATATATCGGTTTCATCATCGTCCTCCGTTACAATTAAAAGTCCTTTGCAGAGTTCAAGCAATTCGCCATCGTTGCGCTTGATAGCGAGCGTTGCAATGTCTTTGAGGTAGGACAACAAAAGTTCCAGTCCAATAGCGATTGCGAATGCGGTGTTTTGCGTTTCTTCGTCGTCCTGCTTTCCCGAAACAGCATACATTATCAGCCGTATCAGGTTGTTGTAGTCGAGTTTCATTTTATCGTGCATCATGTATCGCTCCAATCTATCGTCTGACCGCAAAAGTTGCAGTATTTTTGAATTGATTCGTTGTTTTGAATCCACGAACGACAAGACGGGCATCTCGGCATTTTTGATTCATAGATGGGTTTCTTTGGTGTCTGCTTTTCAAGAGCTTCTTTGGCTTCTTCCAACCACTCAAAATCGTCCGATGTGAGTTGATAGCCAAGAGATTCATCATAGTGGTAATCGGAACTAAGCACATCTTCGATACATTTTACCGCGTCTTTTGCGTTCGTTGTTTTTTTGTCTCCATCCATCTTCGCGCCGCAGTTCGGGCAGTAGTTGTCCGCTGCATCCAACTCGCTTGTATCCAAGCCGCACTCGTGGCATTCGGAGCACCATCCGCATCCAAATCTGCCGAATAGCCATCTTCCATGCTTCACCTCCTGCACATCGGCGGTCGGCGCTTTGAACAATACAATTTTTTCAGCTTCCGCGAAGCCCTCGGCGAGGTTGTCAAGCTGTGTTTCCCCGGCTTCAATCAGCTTTTGTGTTTCCTTGAATTTTTCATTAAACAGAGCTGGAATGGTTTCCGCGTCAATGTATCTTGGCATCGTCTTTTCTCCTTTCCCCGCAATGGCAATATCCATTATCGTTTGTGCAACACCCGCAGTAGCGGCAATATCCGCACGGCTCGTCTATGTCTCCGCATGTTCTGCATTCCCATGCGTCTTTGTCAAGGTGTATGCAATCCTTGCATCGTACAACCTCTACAAAATCGACCGGAGTAGCCGCGTTCGGTATGCTATCATCAACTTCAAGGCATCTTTTCACGGTTTCGGCATTCCGCCGAGAATTGAAAAATAACATAAAAGTTTCGCCATCGTTGTAAACAATGTCAAAAGCCCAATCGCCGCAGATTTCTCTTATTTCAGTGCATTTGCTCATTTTCTGCTCCTTTCTAATACGCTGTCGTCAACAATCATTTCGACTCGGTCAAGCCGTATTCTTAATTCGCCGCCACTTTTCAGAGCGATTATGGCTGGCGTGTTTCCGTCGATAATCTGAATACTGAGAATGTCCTTAATCAGTTTTTCTTTTTCGCCGTTGTTGTAATGCAAAAACATTATTCCACACCCCTCTTCACGCTGACATTTTCATCCGCTTCGTAATTTGCAAATTCGGTTTCGGCATTGGGCTTGTGTAATGCCAAATCCATGGTGTCTATACACGAATAGCAAGGATGTTCGACCGTCATCTTGTTTCTGTGCTTGCAAGTTCCGCAAGGCGGTCTGTCGTAGCCATTTTTGTTGATATATCCTTTCATTTCCCGCTCCTTTCTGCAAATAATTTGAAAAGCGTTAAAAATCAAGTGTTTCGTTTTAACTTTTTATGTTTTTTAATGCCTCGGCTTCAGTTAAAAATAACGTCTTACCTAAACTCGTAATTGACGTTTCATATACCGAATTGCGGGCTAATTTCAGTTTTAATCCTTTTTCTGTAATTATGATTTTCTCAACCTTTGTCTGCTGAATAAACGGCGGTTTGTGGTTTTTGAAAACTTCGTAAATAGTGTCTCCGACTTTACAAGGCGGCTCAACAAGCGCCCCGTTTTCGATTTTGTCTTCCAACTCGGCAAGTCTGTGTATTATTTGAGGAATTTTGCAGGGTTCGGGTTCTCTACAATCTCTTTTGCATACATTATCAAGCCCACACAGTTCCCAAGTATCGAAGCATACTTTTGTTATATCTTTATCAGTCAATCTTTTATATTCCATACTCAAATTTCCTCCACATATTGCCACGACTGCGGGGGTCTCGCAATGGGCATCTTTTCGTCAAACTCGCACCAAGTTTCATATGAGCTGGGAGTATTTTCAACATATAAGTGAGGGCAACCCTCACACTTATCGAAGTTGCACACTTTATAAAACTCGCTCAATTCCCGCGGCTTGTCATAGATTTTGAGGTCGGAGATGTGCCAGCCGTAGCCGTCCTTGTTAAAACCAAGATATTTTCCTAATTCATCAACATTTAAGCACGATATGTCTGAAAAATGTGTATCCCACTTATCGTTGACAGTTATATAGTCCATGCAAGGGGTACAGATGCTTGCGACTATATCTACCCTATCGCACACAAACTCGCCGATGACCTGCCCGCGCCCCGTGTAAAGCACATGACCGTCCTCGTCAACGAATGTCGGCATATCCGACCGCGCTTTTGTCTCGTATATGTAGCACCTGAACGGTGTCTCAATCTTCGGGCGCGTCTTGCGCACCTCTATCGTCTTCTCTCCACTCGCTATGAGTTCACACCACTTCGGGTGTATGCTTATCAATACGCTTTTCATTGTTTTTGCTCCCTTATATCGCCTTTCTCAATAATCGTAAATTTTCTACTCATTTTTTTCTTCACTCCAGTCTATTGCCTGACCGCAACAGTCACAATATGAATTTGCGACATAGGGATTGCCACAGATTGGGCATACAATTTCTTCTTCTCCCATGTAGTATATTTGCTTTTCCGGTCTTTTCGGTATTTGCTTTTCAAGCGCTTTTATTCCCATTCGGTAAGCCTCATACCGCTCTTCAGAAGTAAAAGTGAGTTTTCGTCCACAGCTTGGCGCTTCGTTTTCAAGGATTAACTGGGCTTTTTCGAGCGTCATGCCCGCCTGTTTCATTTTCTGCTCCTTTCTGCGAGTGCCTTTTCGGCAGCTTCCCGCGAGAAAAACAAGTTCGGATGTCCAAACATCGGGGCAAAGTCTGACAGAAGCACTCTGAATCTTACATTGTCTGTGGCAACGATGGCTCTTACCGTATATTCTTGTATGTCATTTCTGGCAATCCAGTATGCTTTGTCACCCACTTTACACGGCAATTTCAACCATTCTTTTTTATCCTCAAATTCTGGGCACTGACTTTCTACATTATCGTCGTTGAAATATTCGTCAAAATCCTTTTCATCTTCGCCGAAATAAAAATGCTTGTGCGCCGCGTAGTGTATGCAATCTTTACATTTCATCTTTTTCACCTGCCATTTCTTCATTCAACCTTTTTCTTACAAACGGCATAATAAGAATTACGCTCGCGTTTATGTGTAATACCGTTGGCGCACGCAAAACGCGGTTAAGCATATATTCAAATATGAATTTTGAGGGCTTGCCTTCAAAGATTTCGCCGCGGTTCTCGTTCATTTTAAATATTTCTGTCTGTTCGGCATAATCCGCGATTTCGTTTATTATTTCAATCCCTCGTGGGGTCAAATTATAGTCAGGACAAATGTCAAGTATTTCTGCCATGAGTGCCGGCATTTCTGATATATTATTCATTTTTTTCCTCCTTCAGGTGGGCGTTTGCCCGCCGTATTCATTCTGTAAAAAATCCATCGGGTTCAACGTCAAGCACGGGCTTTTTTCTGCCGCGCGTGGTCTTGATTTCGGTCTTTGCTTCTTCCGCAATTTCTGCGGCAGGTGTTTCGTCTGCATTATCAAAGAAATCGTTTTCGGGGTTTTCAGGCGGAAGTGCCAAAATATTATTCCAAGTAGTTGCCTCCTGCTGTTTGAGTTCTCTCTCATCATCTTCTTTCATTTCGTCTGTTTTAGAAACTGTTTTCAGCAAATCTTTCAGTACAGCGTTCTGTGCCATGGCGTCAAAATGTTTGAACCACGGTGCTTCTACAGCGCGTTGTTCTTTCCAGTCAAGAGTGGCACCGCTTTTCCACTTTTCATAAAGAGCAAAGTCAAATGCATCACTTCTTTTCGCTCTGTTTAGTGCTTCTTTGCTTGTTATGTATGCTGTTTTTATAAAACCGTTTGTCTTTTCGTAATAAGCCATATACCCGATTATCGGTTTATCGGCTACGGCATCCCTGTCCGAAGCAAAATCAAAGCGTGGTCTCCCTACAGCGTCTACACCTATATACTCTCCGAGATGCACGATTCTTGTGTCAATATCATTATACTGTTTTGTGCGCAGAGCCAACTCACGCGTACCGTTTACGCCTCTCTGATAATTTGCAACCCAGTATTCCTCCCATTCACCATCCTGATTTTTTCTTTTCCTTTTTCTCGGAACCATGTAGTATTCGCCCAAGGTGGGGTCAGGGGAAAATCCATGAACTTCGCCTTGCAATCCCGCGATTAACACCGTCCGATTGTCGCACTCTTTCAGCATCGGCGTTGCCTGAACGGCTGTGAGTATTCGCGCAATAAAACGCTCGGCGCGTTTAGGGTCTCGCAGAGTATTCATTATGAGTTGCTGAAAAATCGGTGTTTCTATTTCCTGATTAAGAGTGAGCTTTTTTTGCGTCTTGACAAGCTGATTACTTATAGCCATTTTTATTCTCCTTTGATTTTTTATTTTTCGATATGTTCAAAAACTATTTTTCGGGGCAATACATTGTGGCACAAAAAAACTGACGAAAACGGCGGATTCAATGACGGCTTCGGGTCTTCGTAGCTTTTGAAATACGATACCCGCTTGTCAAAATACATAATTTCAAATTCGTTGTTTTTGAAAAGGTCAAATCTGCGCCTGCTCTCGAAAAGCCCTATCACGCCGACAAGCATTGCAAAGGGCTTGCCGATTTTAAAAAGATGTTCAAATACTTCGGTTTTCTTCGAATAGGGCGGATTGGAAATAATATAGTCGCAATCCGTACCTTTGCTATCGAAAAAATCGTGCCCGTTTGAAATGTGAGTTGCCGTTACACGATGTCCCTGCCGTGTAAATTCCTTTACAAAAAGGCTCTGCTCCGTATCAAAAGGACACCATATCCAACTTTCGGGTTTTAAGTATTTACAAATCGGCAGCACCGCATATTTGGGCGTGTAAAATTCGTCGTTTCCCGAGCCTGCCACAATGTCAAGTTTCATTCATTCTCCTTTCGGCACTCTGCCGTATTTTATTTTGTTTGCGTTGAGAAATTCTTTGAGCTTCGCGAGCTGCGTTTTCGTCGCATAAACGCGGAAATCCATCGTCATGCTTTCCTCCGTGTCATCAGGCGTGCCTTTCTCGTTTCCGTAAACACTCTGCATGGGCTTTGAATTTTCAGAGGGTATTTGCTTGTTCGTGCCGCTTTCCGCTTGCTGTCGGCTTTCTGCCGCGGCGAGGCGCGCATTGTATGCGATTATCTGCGCGATACTGTGATTTTCGCGGTAATATTCGAGGAGCGATACCTCGTATTTCGAGCCGAGCCCTTTTATAGCCGCTATATCCGTGCAGATAGCATTGTATGCATCGTCCATCGCGGAGTAAACCGCTTCTTTGCGCTTGCCTTTGTTCAGCCAAGACCGGTCGAAAATCTGCTCGAATGTGCGGTACGGATTGTCTGCGCTGATGCTCTCCCAGTAGCTTTTGTAGTCGGCTTCCTTTTCGGATTTGACCCTGTCCTCCGCTTCGAGAACCTGTCCCCAGAGGTTTTCGCGTGCCGATTGCAGTATTGCGATAGGCTCTTTCAGCGACTTTTCAAATATTTCAAGCGGCGCGGTGTATTCTTTTTTTACCTCTTTGCGCTTGTCGTCTATGCTTTTTATTATCTTGTTTATCTCGGCGCAACGCTCTCTTGCTTTTTCAAAGTCATCATCCGTGCGAAGTATGAGCGTTCTGTCGTTTTCGGTGCGTGCCGTAGCCCAGCTTTTGATTTTCTCTATGTTGGAGAGAATCTGCGGAAGCTTTTGCACAAAGTCCATCTGTACGGTAAATTCCACCGTCACAGGCATGTCCGGCTCTGCAAATGCAGTCAGAGCCTTGTCAAAATCAATCTCTGCCATTTTTTCCTCCCGCTCCTCTCAATCCGTATACGGCTCTACAGTCGTATAGAGCCATTCGTTTTTGCCTGTCTGCGTCAGCGTGTAGTAGCCGCGGAAATAATATCTCATGTCCGCCTCTTCACCGCCTTCGCGAAGCTTCTTTTCCCAAGTTTCTTTTTCGGGGCGGCATGTAATTTCGCCGCGCTTTATGTAGACGAGTATGTCGTTCCGGCTTTCGCCCTCGGTTGTCTTTACCGTAAATTCGCGGTAGTAGTCGCCGTATGGCGATTTCTGACCGTTGTATCTGCACTTTATTTCAATCATGTTTTTCTCCTTTTTCCCGTTATTTTTGCGTCTTATTGAGGCTTTCCCTATAGAAGAATTGCCCTCCTGTCTCGGCGACGCCAAGCAATGCTCCGCATCGCTTTATTCCTCCCAGTATTCTACGAAATACGCATATCCGACCCTGTCAGATACTTTCCGGCGTGAAATTCTGCACGCATATCCCGCTTTTATCAGCAGATGCACAAGCGAGAGCCGCTCTTCGGCATTAAGCCCCGTGCCTACGCCTACAGTTCCTATTTCGCGTTTTATTTTCATTTTCGTGTTCTCCATGTTTTCATCCCTTTCCCGTTATCCTTCGGCAGTATTCGGCTATCAGCAGAGCCTCCGCCATTCCGTCATGCTCTTTTGAGCAACGTTCCGTTCGCAAAAGCGAAATCTCGGGGAAAAGCCTTTTGCATGCGGCTACGGAGTGAGCCTTGTCGCCGTCGAGCGAATATGCCTTTTTCCATTTCTGCGGCGGTATCAGCTGATATGGCGTTTCGGTGTATTCGAGCATCCCGAGAATGTACCCGAAAGACTTGCCGAAGTTGAACATCGAGGTTACGCCTTGTTTCGGCATCGCACTCACTTTTTCGACAAAGCACATTGTACCCTCTCCGCCCGAGGTTCGAAGTACGTTTTTCAGTACCGCGTCGTCATAAGCCCATGCCATGGCTTTGCCGTCGATTATCGCCGCTATTCCGCCCGATTTGCCCGGGTCTATGCCTATGTAAATCATTTTTGCCTCCTACAAAGTTAAAAGTGTTTTCGGCGGCTTGTCCGCCATTATGCAGTCCCTGTAAAATTTTTCGCATTCGCAGGCGAGATATTCCATGTCCGCCTTTACCTCGGCAGCCTGAACGGGGAAATGCTTTATCTCGGATGCTCCGTCGGGATATATGAGCTGCGCCGTCAGCACGGCAAAGTCGTATTCCGTCACCGCGAGCTGTGCGAGCAGCTGAATATAATATTTCTGCGGCAGCTTGCCGTTCCATTCGTTCGCATCGCTCTTTCGCATAATCCATGCCGTTTTGCATTCCCATATGCCGCGCCTGCCGTCGATGGCTTCTATTTCGCCGTCAAGCGTGCAGCTCATGTGCGGGTGCCTGTCGTTTATGTAAACGCGAAAAGGATGATAAGCCATTTTGTATTTTGCGGCAAATTGCAGGGCAAAAAGACCGCGTAAATGTTCCTCTGCCGCCGTGCCGTATGCTATGCGGTGGTTTTCCGACCCGCTCTTGTATGCGGCTCGCGGCTTTCCCGTCTTTTCCCTGTACAGGTCGTCAGGGCTCATAAAGCCCATGCCGAGGATGCAGGCGGCTTCGCTTGCACCTATCGTGGCAGTTCTGCCTTTGAGCCATTCGGCTCGGTTGGCGTAGTCGGTGTATGTCAGGCTCAATTCGTATCAACTCCCGTCCATGCGCTGTTTTCGTCCGCCATCATCTCGCCGACTATCTTTTCGGTGTCAATCCCGATATCGAGCAGAGCCTTTTTCATGGCGTAGAAATCCGCGTCCTCATATCGCTCGCTCATTTGCGCCTGTATGCTCTGGCAGGCGGAGAGAAACCTCGTCAGCCTGTCTTTTCCGAAACCGAAAGCCGTGTGAAGAGTATAGAGCGCAATGGTATTCGATACGAGATTGAACCTTTCCGTCCATTTGCGGCATATTCTGTCGTATTCCTCGCGGGCTATCCTGCGCGTTTCGCTCTCGCGCAATTTCTGCTTTATGAGCGGATTTTTGAATTTTCCCATTTTCGTATCCTTTCCGTCACATCGTGGAAATTTATGGTTATCGTCTGCTTGCTTTCGGGATATTCCGTATGCACGGTCACCTCGGTGGGATAAACACTGTCGGAGAAGAGATGCATGCGAAGCCCGCGCTCAAATTCCTCGGTGATAGCTTTTATCACAGCTTCGCTTATCCGCTCAGTCTGCATCCTTTGCCCTCTCCCTTCCCCGATTTCGGCGGTATGTAAACGCCCTTTTCCATGAGAATTGCGATTATGTCCTTGCGCCTGCAGAGATTAAGGTCTGCGAGAATGCCTATCTGGCGGTATTTGTATTTAGCCATTTTGTAGTTGGCGGCTATATCTTCTTTGCTCATGTAAGGTGCCCTCATTTTTCGTACACCTTTCCGCGTATCAGGCTCATTACCCATTCGAGAATCATTGCCTTTTTGTAATGCACGAGCGCCGTCACACCATCGTCTATCGGTGTTTCGAACCCCAGCGTAAGTTCTTTTTCGCATTCGCGCCGGAGCTCAATCATCAGCTCGTCCGCAAATTCCTGTCTTGCCTCAAGCCGTATGCGCTCCTCGCTTTTCGGTATTGTCGCCGCTTTCTTCGGCACTCCGCGTAATGTTTTTTTATTCATCGTTTCTTCCTCCCGTGTATCTGTCGAGGCATCCGCAATTAGGAAAATAATCTCCGCGCAGCTGTTTTGCGGTGCGAAAGCAGAAGTTGCCGCATCTGCATTTGCAGAAATACGCGCGTTCATCAAGCCGCCAGCCGAATTGCTGTATTACGGTCAGCATGCCGAATTTCTGTCCCGCTTTTGGCTGCCTCAGATAATCGATTGCTTTTTTTAAGATATTCATGAGTTTGCCCACCTGTCCGTGTAGCTTTGATATTCCGCATAGATTATCGCGTCTTTCGCGTCGGCTCTCTCAAAATAGCCTCTTGCCGTTTTTACTCCGTCACGGAGCATGTGTATTATTTTGCGTATCAGCCTTTTCATGGCTCTCCGCTCCTTTCCTCTGCGCCAGCTCGAAAAATTCATCGAGGTCAAAGCCGCATTCTTTTTCTTTTTCTTTCGGCTGTCCCCTCGGCAGTGCACCGAGAGGTGCGCGCTCAAGCTTATTCCATTTTCCGGCAAAATATTTCCAGTCCGTAAAGTTCGGATTTTTTAAGGCGTTGTAGTCGTAAAACCGCTTTGCCGTATTTTCGTCACTGCCGTGCCCGACAAAAAAATCGATGATTTCTTTTTTGAGCGCGTTTTCCGTCTCGCCCTTTTCGCGTGCGTGTGTGCGCACGGTCGAACGTAGTGAGACTTTGTGGACTGAATTATTTTCGATATGCTCTGTCTGTAAGCTGAACTTGGGTTCGCACTCGGCATTATAATAAACCTTGTTGGGTGCCTTAAATTTTTTTGGCTTTTTATTTTTTTCTATAAGGGGGTGTGGGGGAAAAGTCTTTTTTTCTTTTTCGCTTTTTTGTGCTCGTGTCTCACTCGGTGTCTCACTTCGTGTCTCACTTTCGTTTTTTGCAAGCCCGAAAGCCGTTGTCACGTCTGCGTTTTCGGGATGTTCACCGTGTCTCACTTCGTGTCTCACTTCGTGTCTCATTTCGTGTCTCACTTTTTCGGAAACACTCGAAAATTGGTATTTTCCCCACTCCGTGATTTTTATCATTGTCTGTTGTTTGTCGGAACATATTGTGATTTGTTTTTCCGCTTCAAACCGTTTGAGAATGCGCCATGTTTTATTTTTTTCTATTCCGTATGTCTCGGCAAATCTGTTGACCGAAATTATCAGCTCACCCGCTTTGAGAACCCGCCTTTCTCCGCCGAATAAGACTTCCGTTTCTTCGTGCTCGGCAGAGAGAAGCAGATAGACCCATATAGCCATGTGTGCGGCATCCCTGCACACCGTGCCGTTGTCCAGCATCTTCCGGTGCAGACAAATCCATCCCTCCGCCATTTTTTACCGCCTTTCGCTTAAAACGGGAAATCGTCATCCGTGAAGGTCGTCTCCGTGAAGTTCGGCGTGCTGTTCTTGGCATATCGCGGCACCGTGCCGAAATCGGGATTTGGCGTAGGCTCTATGTTGTCGGGCGGTACAGGTGCTCCCTTCGGCGTTATGAAATTTGCTTCCTGCACCAAAAATTCCGTGGTGTATCTGCGCGTTCCGTTGCTGTCCGTGTACGAAGCACTCTGCGCCTCGGCGACAAGCGAAATGAAATCGCCTTTTCGGAAAAATCTTGCTATAAATTCGGCGGTCTTTCTCCATGCGATTATGCGCAAGAAATCGCTGGGCGGATAATCCCCTTTTTCCTTCGGCGGAACGCGCCTTGAAACCGCAATCGAAAATTTTATTACGTAGATACCCTCGTTTGTTTGTTTCAGTTCGAGGTCATCCACTATGCGCCCTATAAAAATGCATTTGTTAAGTGACGGCATTATTAACCCTCCTGTTCCGGTATGTAATATCTTGTGTAGTAAACCTGCTTTCCGTATCTGTTCTGCGCACATTCGCGAGACCGTTCTACCGTGTAGCCCATAAGCTCTATTTCGCGTATTCTCGCCGAAAGTCGGAAGCATCCGTATCTGTCGTAGGCTTCTGCCTGCGTGAGCGTTTTCCCTTGGAGAAAATGCTCGAGTATCATTGCTTTCTGCGCGTGTGTCTGTTCGCTCATGTTTTATTCCTCCTTGAAGAAATTCTCGAATACCGCCGCGCCGTATTGCCCTTTTGTAATCTCGATTATCTCGGCAATGGTATATCTGTCTTTCGTTTTGCCGAGGCTGTCGACAAAGCCTTCCGTGCCCGCGCGGCAAGCTCCGGTTATAATGCGATACATCGTTATAGCGTCATCTTTTGTCACCGTGTCTGACAGCTTGAGCTGTCTGTATTGCTTTGCGCCTCGCTCTTTGGCATTCTTAAATTCAATGTCCTTTACGCCGTCGGAAAATGACTTGCAGTGTGCATAATGCTTGCCGTCAAAGATAACGTTTTTACCTCTTATTTTGCCGATATAGTAATAGTATTTGCCCATTTTCTTTACGCGCTTGATGTGCGTGAGTATATTGTCTGCATAAAGATACCGTCCCGCCTTATAGTCACCGTTTTTGAGCTTTCGCGGCTTATATTTATCGGGTAGCTGTGTCAATCCCGTGCATCCGTTGAGGTAAAGCGCTCCGCCGACCGTCAGATTATCGG
>ERZ1034878.498-NODE-498-length-18196-cov-11.706356_pt1 | contig 18196 bp, 19 predicted proteins | sample MGYA00520593_ERZ1034878 | MGnify/ENA primary metagenome ERZ1034878 (study PRJEB33766, sample SAMN09781724) | gut metagenome | biome: gut microbiome | host: Homo sapiens | place: Madagascar | study: EMG produced TPA metagenomics assembly of the PRJNA485056 data...
ATATTAATATATGATTGTGCTGCTAAAGGTTCTTTGTTATAAAATTCAGAGAATACAAAATCATCTGTTTTGAATATTTTTTTACCGTCAGCAGTATGAGCAGTTTTTGATATAACATTATCGCCTTCTTTGTAGGTTCTTTCCATTACATCGCCGTTTTTGGTGAATACAACATCTTTGTTTCTTTTTAACTGTGATCCCCAGAAATCATTTTGTTCTATGTTAAAAGAAGTTGTTACTGTTTTGGCTTGATGAGGTTTACTATCCTCTGACAATTTGTAATTAGCAACAGATTTCCCTTCTGTGATATTGCCTGATAGATCTGTTTTTGTAGGTCTATATACAAGTTCGCCTTCAGGGGTAGTATACTTAAATTCTGATACAAATTCTTTGCCAAATTGGTCAGTTGAAACGATTTTTTTAGTTACGGTTTCATAGCCTTCATTTGATGACCAAGTTTGCGTTGCTACTTTGGAATTATTGCTATAATCGATGTGTAAAGTTCTTTTTGAACCACCTTTTGTAATTTCTTCTTGGTAAAGTTCTTTTAACTTACCATTTTTATCAAATTTTTCAATTTGACCTTTTCCTTGTTCAACTTGTGTTCGAATAGCTTTTGAGCCATCTGAAAATTCTTTAATAATTTTATTTCCTTCTTTTGTTGTTTTTAACAATTCTGGTTTTGGTTCGGCATTAGGCGAAACTTTTGTACTTTTGCCCGCTGTATTATAGTCAACCGTGACTTCTTTACCGGTTGTATTAGTCTTGGTTTGAATTGGTTTTCCTGAAAGTGGATCAAATTCTGTTTTTCTATAAGAGCCGTCAAGCTGTTCTACTTCTACTGACTTAACATTTCCGTTAGCAGAAGTTATTTTTTTCATTCTTGTTCCGTTCTTATTTAATTTAATTTCTTGAATACTTCCATCAGCTAACTTTGATTCCCCCTTTTTAATTGCTTTTGCATTGGACAAATCAGCTTTTGCTTCAGATAATTTTTGTGTTGTTTCTGCTAAAGTATCTTTTTGAGTAGCAAATTCTTCACGCATATAATTTATTCTTGCGTTTGCTGTATTTAATTCTTGAGTAGCTTTTTCTGCTTCGGAGCTTAAATGTGTAATTCTTGCAGATTGAGATGATACAGTTTGAGAAAGGTCACTGATTTGTTTAGCACCTTCTTCTGCCACTTCTCTTATGGCTTTTTCTGCACTTTTGGTTTCAATTCCACCAAACATTGATTTTTTCAAACCTTTAATAAGCGTTTCTGCATTATTAATTAAATTCATTTATTTTTCTCCTGCATTACTTCATTATTCAAATAAAAGTGTAAAATTGTAAAAAATTGCTCTATTGTGAAGTTTTATTAAATATTAAATTGTGTTGGTTTTATTACAAAGTCGTCATTCTAAAAAGGCTGAAAATCAAGCTTTTGCGTAGATTTTCGTCTTACTCAGAATGACGACTGATAGCAACTTTTCCCCGATACGAACATAACGAACTTATCGTCTTAACGTCTTAACGATTTTTATTCCTGATACGCCATTAGTGCCCTAGTAATCTATCGCTTAGCTGCTTCGCTTCTTAGCTGCCTAGCTGCTTGGGATACAGACTTGGTATCTTGGCATCTGAAATCTTATTCCTCTTCTGCAGGAGCTTCAGTTGTTTCTGTTGTTGCAGGTGCTCCGCTTGTGGCAAGTTTTTCCCTTACAAGTCTTTCAACTTCTGCTAAAATATCCGGATTTTGTGACAAGAATTCTTTTGCTTTATCTCTGCCTTGACCCAATTTTTCGTCATTAAAACTAAACCAAGAACCAGCTTTTTTCACAATATCAAGGTTTACGGCTACATCAAGAATATTTCCGATTTTGCAAATTCCTTTACCGAAAATAATATCAAATTCAGCAGTTCTGAAAGGAGGTGCCACTTTGTTTTTCAAAACTCTTACTCTAACGTGGTTTCCAACATCTCCATCATCACCTTTAAGTCCGTCTGTACGCTTGATTTCCATACGAACTGATGCGTAATATTTTAATGCGTTACCACCTGTTGTTGTTTCTGGGTTTCCGTACATAACACCGATTTTCATTCTTAACTGGTTGATGAAAATAACTGTTGTGTTTGTTTTTCCGATAATACCTGTCAATTTTCTCAAAGCTTTACTCATCAAACGAGCTTGTAAGCCCATTTGTTGATCTTCCATAGATCCGTCGATTTCGGCTTTTGGAACAAGTGCTGCAACAGAGTCAACAACAACGATATCAACCGCTCCTGAACGAACAAGTTCTTCTGTAATATCAAGAGCTTGTTCACCTGTATCAGGTTGAGAAATCAGCAAATCATCAACTTTAACGCCTAAATTTCTAGCATATTCAGGATCAAGTGCGTGTTCTGCATCGACGAACGCTGCAATTCCGCCACGTTTTTGGCATTCAGCAACAATATGTTGTGCAAGAGTTGTTTTACCGGAACTTTCAGGACCATAAATCTCAATGATACGTCCACGAGGAATTCCGCCAATACCCAAAGCAACATCTAGTGATAGCGCGCCTGTCGGAATTGCGTCAACATTAACTGTTGCCTTATCCCCAAGTTTCATAATAGAGCCTTTCCCAAAATCTTTTTCGATTTTTTCAATCGCAAGTTTTAGTGCTTTTGCTCTTTCTTCACTGTTTGACGGTGTCCCTATTACTTTTTCTTTTGTTGCCATAATCCTAATTCCTTTATTTGTGCAGATGAAAAACTATTCCCAAACGTGTTTTTCTTTTTTCTTATAAAAACCAAGACCAACCGGTTTGTAGGAATTCAAATCATTTTTCAACTGATAAATTTCTTTATTCAAATCAATAATCTTTTGTCTAAGAGTTTCATTGTCTGTTTTGCAACGAATAAGTTCAACAACAACTTCGTCCATGCCTTCAAGTTTTTCATCAATAACTTTGGCAATTCTGTTGCTCAACTTGTTTTCCATATCTTTCAAAGAGTTTAAAATACTAAGCATTGCAGGAGCTTGTTTTGGAGCAACTCTTGCCGGAGCCATGGTTGCAGCACCCTTCATTGCCTGAACTTTTCTCAAACTTTTTACTTCTTCATAAGAAAAATAAGTTTGTCCTTTGCTGTTTTTTCTCGGCAAAATTGATGCGCGTTTGCATAATTCCACAATTTCTTTATTATCTGTTTTTAGAATACTTCTCACTTCTTGTGGAGATAAAGTTTTTCCCTTCAACTCTTGTTCTAATATCATGTATTTTTATCCCTCAAATTTCTCCACTAATATTCTATTCTATATAAACTAAAAAAACAAATATTTTTTCTATCTTGTAACATCACTTAATAAATAAAATTAGTTGCTTTATTATTGTTTTTTTTGTTTAATGTTGTAAAAAAGGTAGTGTGTTATATGAAAAAGATATTTTTATTAATTTCAGCGATTTTAATGAGTACAATTTCTGCTAATGCTGTGGATTGGCATTATGTTGACACAGATATTCCAAATTTGAATTTATTTATCGATAAAGATTCTGTAAAATCTTTAAATTCGCAAGAATGCATTTATGCGATTAAATTTAGCTCAAATGGAAAGCCAGAACAAGTTGCTTATATAAAATCGAATTTTTCAAATAATAAAATCGGTGTAATTCAAGCTGGAGATTACGAAAAGGAAACATATCGTCCAAAGGCTGTTTTTACAGACTATCACGTATTTATGAAGGCTTTGCAAGATGATTCTTTGCTGTCTTATGCAAATGATTATGCTCGTAATATGCTTACAAGAAATGTCCAAAATTCTCAGGCCCAAACTGCTTTTACACCAGAATCTGATAATTCTAATATAAAGCCTGTTAGTTATACGGTTTATTCATCTAAACAAAAGGATTGCGGAGCCAATACGGTTGAAGATTATGCTGCTTGCGTAAGTCAAGATTTATATAAACTTTGGATTCCGCCAAAATCAGGCAGACACACTCAATCAATTATAATTGTTCAAGTTGCGCCAGACGGAAGTCTTTTGAACTATAGATTTGCTAAAAAATCAGGAGATGAAATAACAGATCGTTCAGTTATGAGTGCAGTTGAGCAGAATGTTTTGTATCCGAAATTCCCAACGTCAGAAAATTCTGCAGATTACTTGACTCTACAATTTGTGTTTGAATACAAGTTATTCAAAAAATCTGTGATGTAGAGAATTTATATGCAGAATCTTTATTGTTAAGTTGCTAGGTTACTAGGGCACTAGGGTCGTATCGTCCTATCGTCTTAACGACTTTTATTCCCGATACGACCTTAGCCTCTAATTCTTAGACTTGAACTCTGATAATACTGTTTACTTTATTACCGTCTTTCTCAATCAGTTTTATTGCATTACGCATATTTTCTTCTTTGACAAGTTCGGTAATGACAGTGATATCAGCAGTATTATCCTCAGAAACACAACGTTGAACAATACTTGCAAGGCTTATGTCGTTATCTGCACAAATAGTACCGATTTTGCCAATTACACCTTTATTGTTTTTAGCGTTAATCGAAATATAATATTTGTTAATTGTTTCGTTTATGTTCAACATTTCTGCATTTCCAGAATGTTTACATCTCATCATAGGTAAAATATAATCAGATTTACCGATTTCTGCAGCAATTGCTAAAATGTCACCGACAACAGAACTTGCAGTCGGAAACTCTCCTGCCCCAGGGCCTGAAAGTGTGATACTTCCGACAGGGTGTCCGCTTAAAGAAACCGCATTTGTTACATAGTCAATATGTGCAAGAGTTGAGCATTTTGAAACCAACATTGGGTGAACTCTGACATCTGCTTTGCCATTTTCGTCCATATATGCTGATGCAATAAGTTTTATTTTATAACCTAAATCGTTTGCAGCATGCATATCTTGAGAACGAATTTTAGTTATACCTTCTCTGTAAACATTTTCTATTTTTATGCGTTTTTGGAAAGTAATTGATGCCAAAGTTGCAATTTTATATGCAGCATCAAAGCCTTCAACATCGCCTGTTGGATCAGCTTCTGCATAACCAAGTTCTTGCGCCTCTTTTAAAACATCTTCATAAGAAGCTCCTTGAACGTCCATTTTTGTTAAAATATAGTTTGTTGTACCATTCACGATTGCTTCAATTTTATTTATTTTATTTCCTGCCAAAATAGTTTTAATAGGCATTATAATAGGAATTCCACCAGCAATTGCAGCTTCATAAAGAATTACTCTATTATATTCTTCTGCAATTTTAAACAATTCCTCGCCACGTTTCGCAAGAAGTTCTTTGTTTGCAGTAACAATATGTTTTCCGTTTTTAATAGCAGTTGTAATCAAATCAAAAGCTGGTTCTACACCGCCGACAAGTTCTGCAACGATATCGATTTCAGGATTATTGACAACCTCATAAGCATCAGCTGTCAAAATTGAACTGTCCAACCCTTCAATATCACGTTTTTTGTTGATATTTTTTACTGCAATTTTTGTAATTTCTACATTTTTAAAAGACTGTAATGTCTTAAACACGCCTGAACCAACTGTTCCAAGGCCAATTAATCCGATTTTAATAGTATTTTTTTCCATAAAAAAATAATACCATAAATATAACTTTATGTTTCTTGTGAACCGCTATAAATATTTTTTGATTTAGAAACGTTTTTTCCGTCCATTTTAATAACTAATTGAGATTTAAAACCTTGTTGCCCATAATCGGTTACAGTTGAAAATCTTCTATCCGGTGACACTTGAGCTGCCGAATATGATTTTTTCAAAACTTGACCTTCTTTATTAGTGTATAAATTGTAGTTTGAAACAAACCATTCAGTAGGCAAAACATGACTTTTTCTGTACGTAATTTCTAATGTTTTTCTTGTGTTAGCTGATTTGGCAGGAATTTCAATAATTCTTTTAATTTGCGTTCCATTCTTTTGTTCTGACACAAGATTACTAATTAATCTTTGCGGTCTAAAATCTATTTTCATTGCATATCCTTTCAACTAAAAAATTGGGGTAGTGTATAATTTACACTTTATATTAAACCCGTAAATTTCAGTTGTAAAGAGATTATGAAATTATTTTTTGAACAATTTTAGAATATTTTCAATTGTGGTTTGAATAAAAGATTTCTCTTCCGGCATTTCCGGTTCTTTTTCAAAACCAAACATATCCGGTTGATCTTTCATAAAGATACTTTCGTCTAAGTATTTTCTTTCTTTCTTTTCTTGTTTTCCCCCTTGAGCCATATAACCTAGATTTCCGCCGCCGCCGTCATTTTGCATAGATGCTGCCGCTTTGATAACAGGTTTTGTGCTCAAAACATTTACATCGAATGACATTTTATTCACCTTTAACTTATAGCTTTCGCCATAAACCCCTTTTGTTTCCTTATATATATAAAGTATTTAAATTGTAAATTTTTGCCATTTTGTTAAGAATTGTAAATGGGCTGGTGGGAGCTGCTTCGCTTCCTAGCTGCTTAGCCGCTTTAACTACTTAATTTTCCACTTCTCTTGAAGTCTATTCAGCTTCCCTGTTCTTTGAAGATTATCAAGTACATAGTTCGTTTTTGAAATCAATCTCGCAGATTGCTGACCTTTACGAAACGCAATGGCATAAGGTTCTTTGGAATATCTTTTTGGTAAAAGCTTCACCGACTTATCATGAAGTGCATAATTCAACAATACCGTATCATCTGCAACAATTCCCTCTGCTTTACCGGATTTTAAGGCATTGTAGGCGTCATGGTATGTCTTATAGCCCAAAACAGTTACTTCCGGAACATTTGAACGCAAATTTCTTTCACTTGTCGAACCGTAAACTATAATCAGTCGATTTCCTTCAAAATCTCTGAGAGATGAAGCTTTGCTGGAACTCCTAACCATAATTGCTTGTCCTGCCATATAATATGGTATTGAAAAATCTAAAATCTGCTGTCTTTGATTGGTAATCGACATTGTAGCAATCAGACAATCTACTTCACCTGAATTCAATTTCATAATTCTGTTAGCTGCGGTTACGGGCACAAACTCAACTGCACTTGAATTGCCAATGATATTCTCAGCTAAAATTTTTGCCAAGTCTATGTCATACCCTGAAAGAACTCCGTTTTTATCACGAAAACCAAAAGGTGAGGCATCATTTCGCACCCCGACAACAATTTTACCCTTTTGCTCAATGCGTGATAAATCGTCACTCACAGCTTTTTTCTTTCCGCAACCCGAAAAAAACAAACACATAAATAATAAAACTAAAATAATCCTTTTCATAACAAAATAGTACTATAAAAATAAAATTATTACCCAAAATAATCAAAACTACCACTTGAAAACTAAAATAATTTATGACAAAATTGCATGAAAATATTTTACTGCAACTAAAAAATGGAGGTTTATATGTCAACATTTATCGAAGACGTTTACGCAAGACAGATTTTGGACTCTCGAGGCAATCCGACAGTTGAAGTCGACGTAAAGCTTACAAACGGGATTCGTGGTAGAGCATCTGTGCCATCAGGTGCATCAACAGGAATTTTCGAGGCCTTAGAACTTCGTGATGGTGACAAATCAAAATATATGGGTAAAAGCGTTCAGAAGGCTGTTGACAATATAAATAATATTATTGCTCCGGAACTTATAGGAGAAAAAGCTTCTCATCAGAAGGAAATCGACACATTCATGATTGACATGGACGGTACTGAAAACAAATCCAAGCTCGGAGCCAATGCAATTTTAGGGGTATCACTTGCTGTTGCTAATGCTGCTGCAAAAGCTTATGATATGGCACTGTACAGATATTTAGGCGGAATTAACGCACTCACCTTGCCTGTTCCGATGATGAATATTATCAATGGTGGTGCACATGCGGACAATAATATTGATTTTCAGGAATTTATGATTGCACCTGTCGGAGCAGAAAGTTTTTCTCATGCAATCGAAATGGGCTGTAATGTTTTTCACACGTTAAAAAATGTGTTAAAAAGTAGAGGACTTGCAACTTCTGTCGGTGATGAAGGCGGTTTTGCTCCAAACTTGAACTCTAACTCAGAAGGTATTGAAGTTATCCTAGAAGCTATTGATAAAGCCGGTTACAACACAAATCAGGTCAAAATTTGCCTTGATGTTGCCTCATCTGAATTCTATGAAAACGGACGTTACAACTTGAAAGGTGAAGGAAAATCATTTGACAACACAGAAATGACAGACTTTTTGGCTGAATGGGTTGATAAATATCCGATTATTTCAATAGAAGACGGTATGGCGGAACAAGATTGGACCGGTTGGGAAATGTTGACTAAACGTGTAGGTTCGCACTGCCAACTTGTTGGAGATGACTTGTTTGTAACAAACACACGCAGACTTGCAGACGGAATTAAACGCAAAGTTGCAAATTCAATTTTGATTAAAGTAAACCAAATCGGAACTTTGTCAGAAACGCTAGACGCAATCTCAATGGCGCATGCTGCCGGATATACAACAATAATTTCTCATCGCTCCGGTGAAACAGAGGACACATTTATTGCGGATTTGGCAGTTGCAGTAAACAGTGGTCAAATCAAGACAGGCTCAGCTTCTCGTTCAGATAGAATGGCAAAATACAACCAGTTATTGAGAATTGAGCAAAAACTCGGCTCTGCTGCAAAATACTTGGGACTTCAAGCATTTAACGGAGTTCGGTAACAGATGCGCGAAGATGCAAAGTATCGCTAAGTTGCTAGGTTACTAGGACACCAGGGGCGTTTCGTTTCCTAGTACTTAGCCGCTTTAATTGCCTCGACGACTAATAGACTTTCTCTAATTTATTCTTATACTAAAATTAAGTCGAGAAAGGAGTTTTATTATGGAAGAAAATAACTACAGACATGAAGAATTTGATGATTGTTTTTTGTGCAGACACCCTGCATTGAAACATGTTTTAGTGGGCTTGTTGGTGTTTTTGGGTGCGTTTGCAGCGTTTTATGTTGTTGCAGATTGGCATTTTAAAAGAATGTCAGATCCTGTGGTTCAGATGAGGCTAATGGACAGAGCTATTCAGCAACAAGAAAGACAAATCGACAGAATTGCACAAAAGGATTTTCGTCGAGCTCAAAAAATGGATTCGGCTCCATTTGTCAAAGTTGATAAAAATAAAGACGCATACAGAATTGTAATTGATTTGCGCCCGTTTGATAACGATGAGAAAAATGTTGAAATCTCAACGAGCGGAAACACAGTTATGATAAACGCAGCCGGAGCAAAGAATTCTCGTAAAGGTCAAGAAATTATGAGATATAGTCAGGCTTTTGCGTTTGGAGAAAATATTGATGCTGAAAATATTACACGAGTTCGCCAAGGCAATGAATATATTATAACAATTCCATTTGACTAATTTTAGCACAACGAAACATTGCACAATAAAATCAAAATATTAGAAACAAAAAGGTGGTAAATTTTCTTTTACCACCTTTACATATCCTTAATCATCAGCTAAGACACTTATTTTGCAACAATGTCTTCTGTTTCTTCAATCTTCTTCATTACTTCATCAATCTGCTCTTTACAATATTCAAGAAACAGACTTAGTTCCTCTTTGAAACTGTACACTCCTGGCCAAGAAATATATCCGTACATAATTCATATCTCCTTTTGGTTTCTAACCTTTCGACAAATTATATATCGGCAGATTTTGAGTAATCCTTTAGTTTTTTTATTCGTTTTTTAATAATTCTTTACAATACGATTGAATGTCGTTACACTTGTACTTTGGAATATAGCTGACATTATAGTTTTTGGCTATTTGTTTAATATTTTCGGCAGCAGAAATAATAATGATTTTAGTGTTTTTATACTCATTAAAAAATTTTACCTGTTTTATAAACCATTCTCCTGCATAAAGCGGTAAAAAGTCAGGTTCCATCTGCATGTCAGTTAGAATAAAATCATAAGGCGCATCAATTGATGCAGTCAATCTTTCAACACCTTCTTTGGCAGAATTTGCGATTTCGATTTCGACATTGTTGTCAAAAACTTGTCTCACAGCACCTTCGTGAAACACAACCCATCGATTTGAATCATCAACTATTAAAATTCTTGGTTTCATAGGTTTATTGTAGCATAAAAGAAAGCAGCTAAGGTTAAAAAGGCGATAGGACGGTAAGTCGATAAGTTCGTTATAGTGCCTTATCGTCTTAGCGACTTTCTGTTTTAGCTGCTTTGTTGCCTAGCACTAGAATAACGTGAATAGCAACAAAATCAATACGAAAAATACTTGTCAAAATCGACATCGTCAAAACTACACAAGAGTTTATAGACTTCGTCCTCTTCGTCCATTCGTTGGAAGCTATAATCGTCAAACTTCCAATATTTCGGATTAATACCTTTTACGCGAACAATTCCACTATCTTTCAAAATCGCAAGTTTTTTCTTTACGATATCAACAGGCAATTCAACCATTTTGGCAAGCTCAACTGCTGTAACCCAGTTTTCAAACGCACCCTTTTCAGGCGTCATAAACATAAGTTCCAGACCGACTTTTTTTAAATCTTTATCTTCGTTTTCGAGCTCATAATCGTACATAATTACATTCTACCGTATAATTTACCTTCTGCTATCCTATTTATGTATTAGATTACGGCAAAAATCGAAAAAACTTTAATTTTTTGTTCTATTTTTACTTCAAGCCTAAATTTAAGCTCTCAAATCTAAATAATCTTTCAGAGCAGCTTGCCAGCTTCTGCAAATACCGTCATTATCCATTGCACTAAAGCTCGGACGCTTTGCAGGGCGAGGGAATGCCTGAGTTGTACAAGGTTTCAAATTTACGTCCAAACCGGCTTGGGCAAAAATCTCTTTTGCAAAACCATACCAACTTGTTGTTCCTGAACCGCAAACATGGTATGTTCCATAAGGTTTTGAAAGCAATTTTACAATCCCGTTTGCCAACTCAACTGTCCAAGTAGGGCAGCCAACCTGATCGTCAACAACATTAAGTTCTGCTCTATCAGCAAGCCCCAGCATTGTTTCCACAAAATTCTTTCCGTGGTGTCCGTAAAGCCAACTTGTTCTTGCGATATAGTATTTTTCACAAAGACTTCTAACCGCTTCTTCGCCCTCATACTTTGTAATTCCATAATTATTTAATGGATTTGGCGCATCTGTTGGTTTATAAAGTTCGTTTTTACTTCCGTCAAACACGTAGTCAGTTGAAATATAAACAAGCGTAATTCCGAGCTTTCCGCAAGTTTCAGCAATATTTTCAGTTCCTGTCACATTAATTAATTCAGCGGTTTTCAAATCTTCTTCTGCTTTATCGACATTTGTATAAGCTGCGCAATGCACAACTACATCAGGGTGATGAGCGGTCAAAACTTCTTTAACCTGTTCAGCATTTGTAATATCAAGGGTATCAACATCTGTTTCGATAACAAATGCGCCCATATCTTCTAATATCGGACATAAATCCTGTCCTAACATACCTTTTGATCCGGTAACGAGTATTTTCATTTGTATTTTCCTTCCACGAGCGAAGCGAGCTTAACGCCTTAGTGCCCTAGTGCCCTAGTAACTTAGTGCCTTTTTATCTTCAATTGCCTTAATCCAAGACTGGTTGTTCAAGTACCAATCAATCGTAAGTTTAATACCTTCTTCAAAAGTTAAAGATGGTTCCCATCCTAGTTCTGATTGGATTTTGTCGTTACAGATTGCATAACGTCTGTCGTGTCCAAGTCTGTCTTCAACATATTTGATTGAACTTTCGTCTTTCCCCATTGCATCAAGTATTAGGCGTGTAATTTCCATATTTGTTTTTTCGTTGTGTCCGCCGATATTGTAAACTTCACCGATTTTACCCTTGTGAAGTACTGTATCAATTGCAGAACAGTGGTCGTAAACATATAACCAGTCACGAACATTCAAACCGTCGCCATATACAGGAACTTTTTCACCCTTCAACAATTGAGAAATAAAGAACGGAATAAGTTTTTCCGGATATTGGTAAGGTCCGTAGTTGTTTGAACATCTTGTGTTTAATGTCGGCAAACCATAAGTTTCGTGATAAGCTCTAACCAACATATCAGCACTTGCTTTACTTGCAGAATATGGGCTATTCGGGGCAAGCGGAGTTGTTTCCATAAAGTATCCTGTTTTGCCTAATGTTCCATAAACCTCGTCTGTTGAAACCTGTAAATATTTTTCAATCTTAAATTCTTTTGCAGCTTGCAACAAATTCAATGTACCTTGAACATTTGTTTCTACAAAGATTTCAGGGTGTTTAATTGAATTATCAACGTGAGATTCAGCGGCAAAGTTAACGATAGCATCAACATTTTCAACTAATTGCGGAATTAGTTTTCTGTCACAAATATTGCCGTGAACAAATGTATAATTTGGGTTATCTTTGACGTCATCAAGGTTTTCCAAATTTCCGCAATATGTCAAAGCATCTATATTAATAATCTTATAATCAGGGTGTTTTTGAAGCATGTGTCTGACAAAACAGCTTCCGATAAATCCTGCACCACCAGTTACGAGTATTGTTGTCATGTGTTCTCCTTTGTATATTAGTGAGTAGTGAGTAGTGCTTTTCAGTAGCTTTGCTCAAAATATTTTGTGCGATAGCACCTATAAGAACCATTCACGGTTCACCACTCACTACTCACCATTTATTCCTTTACTTCCGCCAACGACTTTTGCCCCTTGTCTTTTTCAGACAAAATCGGTTCAAAATCTATTTCCCAATCAATATTGATATCCTTGTCATTCCACATAATTCCGCTATCAGCTTGCGGAGCATATTCTCCACTTGCTTTGTAAATTAATTCAGCTTCATCAGACAGAACAACAAAACCATGTGCAAAACCTTCCGGAATAAACAACATGTGCTTGTTTTCTTCAGAAAGTTCTACTTTTACATATTGACCGAATGTTTCAGAATTTTTTCTGATATCAACCGCAACATCATAAATTCTACCTTTGTTACATCTTACAAGTTTTGCTTGCCCGTAAGGTGCTTCTTGATAATGTAAACCTCTTAAAACGTGTGCAGTAGACTTTGATTGGTTGTCTTGATTAAATTCTACATCAATACCGTTTGCAAAAAAATCAGACTTTTTATAAGCTTCCATAAAATATCCTCTATTGTCACCAAAAACCTTTGGTTTAACAAGAATTACATCTCTTATTTTTTGTCTTTCAAATTCAAACGGCATATCCACTCTCCTTAACATCAAAATAATACTATACTTTTCATAATGTTACTATAAATTTCAGAAATTATCAAGTAGACTAATGGATTTTTACGTAAAAACAAATGAAAATTAGTATCTGAAAGGGGATTTATATGAAAAAATATCTCAAAAACTTACTCTTCGCACTTAGTGTCTTAATTTTCACCCAATCAATAGGAGTTGCAATGGAAAATAAAATTAAATTTGACAAAGAAACGTATTATATTTCAAATTCGGACAGCAAAACAAAAAGTTTTGTATATTACCGAAAAAATGAAACAATTGAAGATTGGCATACTAAAATGATTTTAGAACAACTGCCAAACCTTACAAACTCAACTGAAGCATCCGCAGAATTTGCTCATAAAATTCAAGAAGAAACCAAAGGGGCATCAGTACTTTTGTATCCGGACGCTGCAATGACATCTTTCATAAACTTTCCGCCTGACAAAAAATACTATGATTACAGCGCAATAGTTTTTGTACCCATGAAAGATAAAGGTATGAATAAATTCGGGTTTGTAAAAAGGTTTTATGCCACAGAACTCGGTGGTCAAGAAAAAGCACGTAAAGCCGCAATAGAATTCGCAGAAGAGAACAACAAAAAATATATGGAAATGGTTGATAAGACTGCAAAACAGATGAAGTTTTAGAGTTAATTTGCCTGAGCAGAAAACAGGTGCAAAGATGCAAGCTTTGCCAATTTCTCCTATTAAAAATCTATACTTTACACAAATCGGATTTTTGGTATAATGTTAGTAAAAAAAGATTAGGAGAGTGGCATTATAAATAAGAAGTTATTATTTTCGGCATTGTTATCTTTAGTTTTGAGCGGAAGTCAGGTTCAAGCTATGCTTCCTGAGGCAAATTCTCTTTATCAACAGGCATGTTCTGCTGAGTATAAAGAGGATTACACGACTGCGGTTGAAAAATTGCAACAGGCATTGAATATTTCCGGCAATGATGCAATGATTTACACAAAACTTGCAGGTGTATATAGCGAAATGGGCGAGTATGATAAGGCTTTGGAAACTTATTCTAAGGTTATTGAGCTCAGACCGAATGATGGCTATGTTTATTTGAGCGTCGGTAATATTTACGAAACTCAAGGGAAATACCTTGAAGCTTTGCAAGCATACAACAAAGTTGCTGAAATGTGTCCTGAATATTTATACAACTATTTGAATATTGCAAACGTTCAGTATCAATTAAGAGATTACAAATCCGCAATCGAAAATTATAACAAATTCTTATCAACTTATTCTCAACACCAAGATGCAAGAGAAAATTTGGCTGCATCTTATGTTAGCGACGGAGATTTTGACAAGGCTGTTGAGCAATACAACACAATTTACATAAAAAATCCGACAGGGTTTAAAAACTTTTCAAATTATGGCTTAGCACTGTTCCAGACAAAAGATTACGAAAAAGCCTGTGAATTTTTAGAAAAGGCTGTTGAAAGTGATCCTGATAACACATCAGCTCACATAAATCTTGCGCTTTCATACCAAGAGTTGAACAAAAATGATTTAGCACTTGCTCAGTACGACGTTGTTTTCAGACAACAACCATCTTTGCATTCAATCAGATTTGATTATGGAAACCTTCTTGCTGATATGGGGCAAGACGAGGCTGCAATTGAAAATTACAAAATCTACATTGAACATTATCCGCAAGATGCAAGAACTTACCAAAATATCGGTGTGGTTTACAAACGCTTGAACCAGTTGGATAATACGATTGCAAATTATGAAAAGGCACTTGAACTTCAAAAAGACAAAAAAGATATTGTGTTGGAAGAAGATTTGGCTGAATGTTATCATATGAAGCACGATTACCAAAACGCTTTGAAATATTATAACGAAGTTCTTCTTGTGAAAAAAGACGATTACAACTTGCGCTTCAATAAAGCACTTGTTTTGCACGCTATGAAAGATTATTCGGGTGCAATCTATATTTATTCAAAACTTTTGGAAGAAAAAGACAACGCTTCTATCAGAACAAATATAGCATCAGCTTACGTATCTTTGGGTGATGAAAATTTGAAACAACAAAATTACACATTATCAACTCAAAACTTTGAAAAAGCTATTGAATACAACACAAAGGACAGCTATGCATATTATGGACTTGCAAAATCATACAGAGCATGCGGAATAAATGAGAAAGCGAGTGAATATTACGAAAAAGCAATCGCAATGTCCCCTGAAAAAACTCAGTACAGCACAGAGTTTGCAGAATTTATTTCAGCTACAAATAAAACTCCTGAACTTAGAACAGGTGTAGAAAGCTCAGCAACAGGCGGTGGTATAAAAGAAATAAGCCTTTCAATGGACGAGGCAAAAGCCGGTGACAATGCAAATCAACTTCAAAATAAAACATTGATTATGAAAGGTGATGAAAATTACAAAAGTAAAAATTATGATGTTGCAATCAGAAGTTATCAAGATGCGCTAAAATTAAACCCGTCAGATGAAGTTACTTTATTGAAAATCGGAAATGCGTACAAACTTAAAAACGATAATAAAAACGCAATAAGTTTTTACAAAAAATCAATTATCGTAAACCCGAATTACGCAGACGGTTGGTTTAATCTCGGGCTTGTTTATGCAAACGAAAAAAACAATAACAAGGCCAAAGAAAGTTTCCATCGAGTAATTTCGCTTAATCCAAATTACGGATATGCATACTATGCACTCGGACTTGCTTATGAGCAAGACGGAAACAAAAAAGAAGCTTTGAATAACTACAAAATCTTTTTGACTCATAACAAAGACGAGGCAACGGCAAAAGCAGTTCAGGCAAAAATAAGTAACTTAGAAAAATGAAAAAATTAGTTTTATTGTTTTCAGTTTTACTTACAATGTTTTTGACTTGTGCATGTACGAGCGACAAGGCTTCAATACTTTTCAATAAATATCCGATTAGCGAAAAAAATATTTACGATTACTCAAAAACTTTCGCAGTTGGCAGACGAATTTATTATATAGTTTTGATGCCGAAAAAGGTTGAATCAAGGTATTTGTATATCCAAATAATCAAGAAGGACAATAATTACGGGCAATTTGCCTATAAACTCCATCAGACATTCAACATTCGCCTAAAAGATGAAGAAGTCAATTATTATACAGATTATTTTGTGCTAAACGAAAAAGGTTTTTACATAATGAAAGTGTATTCAAAAGATAATCCGCATAAAGTTTTGGCACAAGCAGATTTTTACGTAAAAAAATAAGGAAATTTCAAAATGACAGAAATTAGTGTTGTAATTCCTTGTTACAACGAAGAAAAAAATATCGAAAAATGTATCCAAAAGTCGTTTTCCGCCTTTGAAAAACTTGGAATTGAAGGCGAAGTTATAGTTGTAGATAACAATTCAACAGATAAATCTTCTGAAATCGCCAAAAACTCAGGTGCAAAAGTAGTTTTTTGTGAAGCCAAAGGTTATGGGAACGCACTTCGGTGTGGGTTTGAAAACGTAAACGGGAAATTTATTATTATGGGTGATGGGGACGACAGTTACGATTTTTCTGAAATTCCTGAATTTTACCTTGAAATTACAACAAAAAACGCCGATATGATTACAGGCACAAGGCTAAAAGGTACAATTCATAAAGGTGCAATGCCGTTTTTGCACAGATATCTCGGGACGCCTGTTTTGACATTTATCCTAAATTTGCTCTACAAAACCAAAATTTCAGATTCCCAATGCGGTATGCGAATGTTCAAAAGAGATTGTCTTGATAAAATCGAATTTAAAACGACAGGCATGGAATTTGCCTCAGAACTCTTTGTTCAGTTTGCAAAACACAAATTTTCAATTAAAGAAATTCCAATCCATTTGTATCCTGTTCACAACAGAAAATCAAAACTTAACCCTATTCGAGATGGGCTAAGACATCTGTTTTACTTGATTTCAGCCTTGCATAACACATAATATGACGCTGTTTTTTTGTTGGAAATATTTGTTGTAATAAGTTTACATTGTGACTTATCGAAATCAATATCAGTGTACATATCAAGAGCTTCTTTTGTAAGACGTAAAGTCTTATTATAAATAGCCAAATCCATCATGAAATAAACATTATCATTCGACGAATGTACAAGTTTTTTAATATCATTTTGCACGCTATCAGACAAAATGTTAACTTTTCTCTCGGTAAATCTGGGAGCGTTAAGATAAATATATTTGCAATTTGGGTTTTGGAACGGAATAATTATACCGCTACCTGAAACCGCAATCACAGTCGCATTATCAGGAATATGCATATTATCAACCGACACAAGTTGTTCCCTTATCGGAATTCGTTTCAACATCTGCGGCTCAATCGTTTTGACAAGCAAATACACTGAAACTAAACACAAAAGTAGCGGTAAAATATGTTTTTTGTAATTAAAACTGAGAATAAATCTCTGTGGAGCTTTTTCAACAAACCTTTTCAAATCTTGACAAGTGGCAATGTATTTCCCAAAATTGATTTTCTGATTATTCAGATTGTATTTTTGTTCAAGAACAGTAAATACTCTTGTCACGCCTGTAAGAATTATTATCCCTGAAATTGCTGAAATCGGTGTCAAATAGCGGACTGTTGCAAATGTGTTTACCCAAAAAACATAAGAAAACGCACAAATACAGATTAAAAAATTGATAATATCATAATTTATCCCATAGTTTTGCTCAAAATATTTTTTATCGAACCACTTAAAACTCAACAAATTTAAGAAAAAGACTGTATAAATTCCGGCAAATCGAAAATCTTGATAATTTAGTTCAAATCCGCGTGTCGGCACGTGTTGGTAAAAATAATACGGGAAAAATATATATTGCCAAACGTTTTGCGGATAAAGATTTATAAAATCTTCTTTCAAAAGATTTTCTACATTTGCAAAATCCGAATGGAAAATTCCGTTAAAATATGGGAAAAACGGGTTATGGAAAAGTGAAAACAACTTGTATGCCCAAAAACCGTTCGTAATCAAAAAACCGCTCAAAAGGCTCAGTCCAAAAGAAATTGCG
>ERZ1034878.499-NODE-499-length-18194-cov-12.516897_pt1 | contig 18194 bp, 18 predicted proteins | sample MGYA00520593_ERZ1034878 | MGnify/ENA primary metagenome ERZ1034878 (study PRJEB33766, sample SAMN09781724) | gut metagenome | biome: gut microbiome | host: Homo sapiens | place: Madagascar | study: EMG produced TPA metagenomics assembly of the PRJNA485056 data...
AAAATGTAGTATATTTGTTAATAATTATATGCTACTATCAAGCCAAATTGGAACATATCCTTGGGTATAGAGGTCAATATGGATAAGAACACGAATATGGAAGAAGAAGGCAGATACGAGATTCTGCAAAATGAAGCCGGCGAAATTTTGATTGTTATTAAGCAACGCCGCGGCGGTCCGGAGAATCCTCGTTTTGTTTATGACGGCGGTAAAACGGCTTTGTTGTATCGCAGCCGCGAAAGCGCCGTATTTTTGGAGGAAATCGCTCAAGGTGCATGGCGTCCGTTGAAAATGGCCGACGAAGTCCTCGTGGCGGAAATTGACGGTGACGAGGTTGCTCGAGAATATACTGTTCCGGTACGTCTGGTTCGTAGTCTTGACGCCTTAAGATAGAGCCGGTGACTATTATCCTCACCTTTTTAATAAGGGCTTTAAAAGCCCTTATTTTTTGATATATTGAAGGCAAATATTAATATGGACATTTGCTGATGATTATAAAGCTGTTTATCTTTCTGCTGGCATTATCTTTCTTAGCTTTGGCATTTGCGCCCAAACGCGGCCTGCGCTTGTGGTCATCGCTCTTTGCGCTTGCGGCGGTTATACTTGCCGTGTGGGTGGCCGGAAATCAAACCTCCGGCATTTTTGCTTCCTATGTGCATCCCTGGTTGAGCTATGGCAAACTGAAAATATCGTTTAATCTGGCCGCCGATTCTTTAGGCCTTAAAACCTTAAGTGCCGTTTTGGCGCTGGCAGCCTTATTGATTTATTACAATACAATAGCCGCGGTTGACAATTTCCGCCCTCGTCTTAACGGTATTCTGCTGTTGAGCGTTGCTGGGTTTATGCTCTTGTTTTCCGCTCAGGATTTTGTTCAACTTATGATCGGCAGCTGCCTTTATACGGTGCTTGGATTTTATTTGTTGGATGTGGTTGCCGGCAAACGAAAATATTTGTTTTATAATTTTATCGGTGAAATGGCGCTGTTTACGGCTTTGGCCGTGGTTTACGGCAGTGTCGACAGCGTTAATTTGCCGCAGGCATTGTCTCGCTATCAGGATTACGGGCAGCATCGCGATTTGGTTACCCTGTTGGTGTCGTTGGCGCTGGTCATAAAATCCGGACTATTCCCGTTCCAAAATCAGTTTCAGGATAATCGCGGCTTGTCGTTTAGCCGGATTATTGCCGTTACCGCCATTTTAAATCCGCTGGCTTCCCTTGTGCTGCTGCTCAAACTGTCACCATTGCTGCATGCATCAGCATGGGGTGTTACGGCAATGACGGCGGTTTGTGTGCTTTCGGCACTGTGGGGCGGTGTCGGTATGTTGTTGATTGACAACCTTAAAGCTAAAGTACTTTACCTTAACCAGAATATTATTGCGTTTATGGCGGTACTGTTGCTGACCAATCCGGTGTCGTTTCCGATTCTTCTGACTATGGTTTTGCCGATAATGGTAATTTTGGATTATTTGTGGAGCTTGGTTTATATTTCAGCTTCAAATGAAGTGTATGTTTCGCAAATGGGCGGTTTTGTTAAGTTCTTGAAACTTGATTTGCTGCTTTTGTGGGGCGGAATTTTAACCTTTGTGCGGATAGCCGCCAATCAGGAATGGTCGAACCTGAAATGGGCTTTGCTCTTTGTCATTACCGCTCTGGTTGGGTTAGCCCACATTTGCCGCCAAATATATTTTGGGGCGCATCATGCTGATGAACGGGTAGAGGCTTTGTTGCACAATGCTCCGATTCGCACCTGGTTGCCTCTGGTTGCGGCTATGGCCGTGTTGTGGTATGTTAACACCGCTCCGGTCGTTGACGGCTTCGTTTATGGCGGTGTAGGCTTGTTTGCGGTTGTTTTGCTGCTCAATCCATTTAAACGGTTAATGCACATGGCCGACAGCGAAATTCAAGATGCTGACGGGGTTGAACAACTGTTCCGGTTTAGTATTTTAATGCCGATAAAGCTGTTGGGACGAATTTTGTGGATTACCATTGACTTTTTGTTTATTGAACGCACGATTATCGGCTCGGTTTCAGCCTTGAATAATTTTATGGTTAATGCCTTGCACCGTATTCAAAATGCTGTCTGGCTCAATTATCTGCTGATGGTAGGCTTAGGTGCGGCAATAATGCTTTTTTACATAGGACGGAGTTATTATGAATAGTCCTTTTGCTTTATTATCTCTGATTGTGGCGATTCCGTTTTTAGGCTTGCTTTTTGTCCTTACGGCCAAAGGTGACGAGAACAATGGTCGACACAATGCTTTCAATGTCTGCGTTTTTACTATTTTGGCCAACATCGTGATGCTGTTCCGCATTTTTATGCTGCTGGATGAAAATTCGCAGAAACTTCAGTTGTTGGAACATTTTGACTGGCTGAATGAACCGAATGTCAATATTCTGTTCGGTGTAGATACTTTTTCGCTGATTTTGATTTTGGCGGTGCATATCGCGGTTTTAATCGGTTTGTCAGGTGTTAAAAACAACACTTTTAAGCAAAAATCCCTAATGGCATATACGTTGCTGTTTTTGAGTATGATTACCGGTCTTTTCGTGGCCGCGGATATTTTTTCTTTTTATATCTTTTTTGAGGCCATGTTGCTGCCGTTGTTTATGATTATCGGAATGTTCGGGGCTGTCCGCAAACAGGAGCTGATATACCGTTTCTTTCTCTACAACCTGCTTGGTGCGTTGGTGTTGTTCAGCGCAACCATGCTGATTTATCATTTCCACGGTTCACTGACTTTGGAACAATTGGGCAAATTGCGGCTTAAAGGTTCGTTGGCATATTATATTTGGGGCGCGGTATTTTTATCTTTCCTGTCGCGTATTCCGATTTGGCCGTTTCACTATTGGATTTCATCAATTAATGCCAACATTCGCAACCCATTGGTTTTTATAATCACCGTACTGATGCCGCTGACATCGATTTATGGCTTTATTCGCTTCCTGCCGCTCAAGTTTTCGGCGGTTACGGATGTATATATAATTTGGGTAAGCATTATTGCCGTGATTACCATGCTTTTCATTGCTCTTATCGGGTTTATTAACAAAGACAGCCAGTATAAACTTTTCTCTTATGTCACGGTTTATTATCTGATGTATTTATTGAGCGCTTTTATGCATGATGTTCTGATTTTGCAAAATGTCGGTTTTTCGTTGCTTGGTTTTATGCTGATAGTTGCTTCACTGGAGGTCTTGTCCGGCTATATCGCGCAAAAGGAGAATGAATACGGAACAACCGGAACCGGATTTTTGTGCCGTGTACCGCGGTTGTCGTTTATCTATTCTTATTTAACTTTGGCGGCAGTCGGTATGCCGTTGTCGGCAATTTTCCTGCATAACTTTTTAATATTGTCAAAGCTGCTTTCTTCCAATATTAAAATGGGTATGGTTCTTATTGCTTCATTGGTTTTGGTCGGCGCGTCGCTGTTGCAGGAACTTTATCAGCATAAAGTTGATAATCCCGAATGTCCGATTATCCGGCGGGATGATATTTCGCGGCGGATGTTTGTCTTTATGCTGTTTGTCGGCTTTGTTTTGTTAATGTCGTTTGTCAAACCATTATGGTTTGTGATTAATGAATAGGAGGCAAAATGTTGCAAAATTGGTTTATAATGCTTCCTGAGCTGTTGTTGTTGAGTTATTTGCCGTTAGCCTGGTTAGTTAAAGTTTGCCGTTCGGGACAAACTTACAAAACCTTTTATACTCTAAGCAAATATTTTTTGTCGGCCGCTTTGGTCTTTAATATCATTTTTTATAACAAAACGGTTTTTGCGTCGCTGTTGCTTAATACAGCCGCGGCATCTTTATTTAAGACAATTGTATATTTGGCGGCGCTGGTTTGGTTTTATTTGTCGTCGAAGTGGTTTTTGAACAAAAGCCGCTCCTCGTTCGTCTTTTATCAATTGGCGGTTTCGGGAGTGTTGATTCTGGAACTGCTGATATCATCGCATAACCTGATATTGACGGCAATACTGTTGACGTCAGGCTGCTTGTTGGTTTGGGCAATGCTTAATTTGCATTGGGATAAAAATGCGATTAAAGAAATTTCCGTTCTTTATGCTTTTTTTGCCGTAATTTTTCTGATTGCACTATGGATTGGCATCATAATGTTGGCTTATCACCGCTTTCCGATGGATTATGCGGCGGTAAGGGATTGTATCAATGATAAGACGCTTGACGAAGGCTGGCTTTATGTCGTTATGGGACTGACTTTGGCACCGGTTTTGTTTATGTTGGGATTAGCTCCGTTTCATTCTTGTCTGGTAGGTGTAATCCGCTCTTCAATCCTGCCGGTCAGTGGCTATTTAACCTTGGTCTTTCCGGTTTCGTTATTATGCGTCTTGCTCAATTTGGTATCACAGGTCTGGAGCAACGCTTTGGCGGTTGTCAGTCCGTTATTGCTGGCTTTTGCCGTAATCTCGCTTGTTTTGGGGGCATTATCCGCCAATGGCGAGAAAAACCTGCGGCAGCTGTTTGCCTTCAGCAGCATCTATCATTTAGGTTTTATGCTCTTTACGCTTGTCAGTTTTAATGCTAATTCATTGCTGAGCGCGTTTACCTATATTGTCATTTATTTATTGTCAATGTTGGGGATTTACACGGTCTTTTTAGGCTTAAAGAGCCGCGGTAATTATTTGACGGATGTCGATGATATTGACGGCCTGTCGTTATCCAAGCCCTATATTTCGGTCAGCTGGCTGATATTTATGGTTTCGCTCATCGGGTTGCCGCCCATGCTTGGTTTCTTGGGCCGATTATCCGTAATCAATAATTTGGTCTTGGAGGAGCGTTGGGGTAGTGTAATATGTTTGTTATTGTCGCTTTTGTTTATTGCCAATGCTTATTTACAGCTGATTCGCCACATCTATTTTACGCCCGTTGTTAAGTCGTTTGACCGTGCCGATAAAGCTATTTATTTGTGCTTGTTTGTCAATCTGCTGCTGGTTTTGATTTCGACGCTCAATCCTGAATTTTGGCTGCGCAGTGCCGAACATATTTTGAAAGGAGCGTTTTAATATGCCTGAAATCGGAAAATGGCAGTGGTTTGATTATGATGATGCGGACAGCACTAACGATACCGCTTTGACGTTAAGCCAAAATCCGTCGGCAGAATATTTTGTCGTAACCGCCAAACGTCAGCACAACGGCCGCGGCCGCCGCGGCCGCAGTTGGATAAGTCAGGAAGGCAATTTATTTATGAGCCTTGGATTGCCTTTTGATATAAAGGATATTAATGCGCTGGTCTTCATTACGGCTTTGAGTCTGTTTGAAGCTGTAGCTTCGCAATCGCCGCAGGGTTGCTTACAACTCAAGTGGCCTAATGATGTTTTATTTAATAATCAAAAAATTTCAGGAATTTTACTTGAAAAAGGTTTTCAAAATTATATAATCGTCGGCATTGGTGTAAATATTTTGACATCGCCGTGCCTGAATGACCAGCTGTTATATCGTTCGGCAAGTCTGCACAGTGCCGGTATCAATATTAATCGAGTTGATTTGATGTCGCTTTTCCTTTCCTGTTTTGACCGTAACTTATCATTGTGGCGTGAGCAAGGATTTGCGCCCATTCGTATCAAGTGGCTGCAAAATGTTAAAGGTTTGGGTGAGGATATTGTGGTAAATAACGAAAAAAACTCGCGCCGCGGTGTGTTCGCCGGGTTGGATGAAAACGGCGCGTTGTTGTTGGATGAAAATGGCAAAATAAGCAAAATTTGGGCCGGTGATATTTTTTATCAAACCGACCATAAACAAAGAGATAAAGTTACTGATGAATAAAGAAGAAAATCAATTGGAATTTAGTTTTGACCCTGTACCCGCACAAACCGATAATAAGGCCGCAAGCGGTAATGTTGCCGGCTTAAATCGGGAAGGAATATATTTTGTTGCTTTAGGCGGTGCCGAAAAAGTCGGTATGAATATGTATGCTTACATTGTCGATGGTAAAATAATCGTGGTCGATGCCGGTTATGACTTTTTGAATGATGACTTTCCCGGTATAGATTTAGGCCTGGCCGATGCTTCATTTTTAGAAAACTATCAGGACTGCATTGAGGCTTTGTTTATTACTCACTCGCATGAAGACCATTTTGGTGCTATTGCTCACATTTGGCCGCGGCTGCAATGTCCGGTTTATGCCACGGATTTTACTTTGGGACATATTGTTCAACGTCTGGCGGAATATAAATTGGACAAGTTGGTCGATTTACATTCGGTAAACGATAACCCGATTGTCAAGTTGCCGAATTTTACGGTCGAATATGTTCCGGTAGCCCACTCGCTGCCCGAAAATTCGGCTTTGGTGATTCATACCCGATACGGCACGATTTTTCATGCTACGGATTGGCGTTTTGATGATCAGCAGATTTCGTTTATGAAAACCGACTATCAACGTTTGGAAGAGCTTGGACAGGAAGGGGTTGATCTTTATGTCGGCGATTCTATCCAAATGGGGCATAACAGCACTTCACAACCTAGCGAAAAAGAAATCAGGGATAATCTGATTACGATGATGCCGCGGTTCAAAAACACGCTGGTTGCTACTTGTTTTGCCTCTAATATCGCCCGTATGGAGAGCTTAATTCTGGCGGCTCACGCGGCCGGACGTACGCCGGTTATTGCCGGTATGAGCCTGATTCAAAATATGAAAATCGCCAAAGACTGCGGCTTTTTGCCTGATTTGCCGCCTTATGCCGAGGCTAAACAGGCTATGGATATTCCGCTTGATAAAATGTTGTATATCTGTGCCGGTTCGCAAGGCAATTATCGCAGCGGTCTGACACGTATTGTCAATGGCGAAAATAAGGATATCAAACTTGGTCAAGGCGATGCGATTATCTTTTCTTCGCAGATTATTCCCGGAAACGAGGAAAAAATTGAGCGTATGCAGGAAAAATTGCGAGATGCCGGGGTCGAGGTCATTTCATGTGAAGAATATCCGGTTCATACTTCCGGACATGGTACACGTTCTGATGTGGCCAAAATGTTTTCTATTCTGAAACCACATACAGTTATTCCGGTGCATGGAGACAAACGTTGTATTCGGGAGCAAAAACGTTTTGCCTTGGAACATGGTATCGAAAACGTAATTGTTGCCCGCGATGGCGATGTTGTACGGATATATAATCATAAAGCCGAAATTGTAAGCCAAGTTCCGACGGATGAATTGGGTGTTGACCGTAAACAGGTTATCAGCCTTGGCTCGCAGGTCATCAAAAATCGCCGTCGTATTGCCTATAACTGCAGCTTGTATATCAGTGTGGTATTAAATGAGGATTGGTCTGTTGCCGATTTACAAATTTCCTCGTTGGATATTTTGGATGAAGCCTCGTTCAAGGTTTTGGCTGATGACATTAAAAGCGAAATACTGAAAACCATTCCGGCCGAAATTGTGAAACTCAATTACCGTATTCCGCAAATCAAAGAATATATTCAGGCCAAGATTAGAAAAATGGTTTATAAGGCAACGGATATCAAACCGGTTACGACCATGCATTTTTTCAAACAAGGAATGATTACGGCTGCCGACAGTGGCGAACCGGAAACCATTGAAGCTTAGATTTCAAAAGTCATACCTTGGCGCAGTACTCCGCCCAGTCCCGATTTGTGGGCAATTTGGCAGAGCGTTTCATAGTCTTTGGGCAGGTAGTGCGATACAAAAGTTTTAGCTTTTATTTCCGGCTTGGCGGTGCTTAACTCATCAATTCCGACAATTATCCCGCCGCCTTTAAGGCTGACATCGTGGATAATCATCTTTGCTTCGGTCGCAGCTGCGGACTCTAAAATCGAAATCGCACTGTCGCCGCTGTACAAAAGCGTGTGATTAATGAATAACGCATAACAATCCATACCTTTGGCATGCGGCACTGTGAAACAATCAACGCGTATATCATCGGGCAGGGGCATAACCTTCTCCTGCCAGCCGTTTCCGGAGTGCAACTCCAAAAAGCGGCGGCAATCAGTTCCGCCCAATGCGGTTTTAAGTCCCAAAATTTTGTACCGATAATCCAACAGATTAACCATCGATCCGCAATGATCCTGATGCAAATGACTGATTAGAACCGTGTCGATTTTGTCGGCATAGCCTTTTTGGCGCAATTCCTGATAAACACTGAAACCGCAATCCAGCAAAATTCCACTGTTATTGTTTTGCCATAAGATAAAAGAGTTGGTTACTCCTTGCGCCGCAAATGCGGCATTAGTGCCTAAAACTTCCAGTCGCATTAACTTAAGCCTCCTGCTTTTGCGGCAAATAAATAGTAAAAGTCGTTCCGTTGCAAATTGTTGAGTTTACCGTCAAATTGCCGCCGTGGCGGATAATAATTTGCTTGGCAATGGCTAAACCTAAACCCGTTCCTTTAATATTCAAGTCCTTATGCTCTTGCATACGGTAAAATCTTTCGGTCAGGCGGGCTAAATTTTCGGGCGCGATTTTCGGACCTTTGTTATTGATGGCAATTGCCACGGCCGGACCTTTGGCAACCTTAAAACTTTTAGATGTTGGAATTTTCTCACAATTTTGCAGTGTTATGCCGACTTCGGTATCTGAAAGCCCGTATTTTATGGCATTATCCGCAAGATTCTGTATAAGTTGCCGGATTTGTGCCGTATCGGCTGTAATTTCAGGAATATTATCTTGGGCATCGACTTTAATTTTTATGTGCCGTTCGGCAGCGCGCAAAGCCAAAGCTTCGGCCACATCTTCGGCAATATCCAAAACATCGACTTTTTCATCAGGTTTCTGATCTTGATTAAGCTCGATTTTCGACAACGACAACAGGTTTTCAATCAAAGCCGACATATAATCAGCTTGTTCTGCCATAATGGCTAAAAACTTTTCGCGCGCTTGTTCATCATCTTTGGCACTGCTTTGCAGAGTTTCAATCACCCCGCTGATAACCGCCAGAGGCGTGCGCAGTTCATGGCTGGCATTAGCCACGAAATCCGACTGCATTTTTTCGACTTTCATGGCTTTGGTCATATCATAAATTGAAATTACCGCTACGGCCTTGCCTTTTGACAACCAGGGCAGTTGTTTAATATGGGCATATAATTTTTGTGCCTGCGGTTTTTGAAGATAGAAAATCAGATTTTCTGACTTGCTTTCTTTGTTCAAAACCTTGCTTACCGCATTGATGAAGTTGTTTGAGGCAAAAAGATTTTCGACGTTTTTGTTGGTAATATTTTTTCCAAAAGTATTGCGAGCCGAAAGGTTAGCGCCCAAAATATTGCCGGCGCGATCAATAACCATAATCGGATCAGGCAGACTGTCCAAAACCGCCGTATCGGAAATGGTTTGGGCTTCCAGTCGGTCGGTTTTTTGCGCCCAAAAACGGTGCATGGCATTAACTGCCTCTACAATATCTTTCGCATCTTTTTCCGAAAGCGTCATCATTTTTTCATCAAAATCGCCGCCGGTCGACAAAGACGTGACATAGCGTTTGATTTGTTGTAATTCAAAAGTCAGCGGGAATAAAATTAAAATATTAAGCAGCGTAACCGCTCCTAAAGAAATTACCGCCAGCGTCGGGTTGACCAGACGAAATGCGGCTAAAACAATAAAAACCAACGCCGTCGGGCAAGTCAAAAGCAAAACCCGTTCGGTAAATTTGGCATTTTTTTCAATTCCCAAAGATTCGCGCGCTTTTTCAAACATAATTTTCTTGTCCCATATCTTTTAAATAGGTCTAGACTAAGATTATAAATAGAGTATTATGAAACAAGTTTAAATTTAATAAATTTTTTGAGTAAAAAATGACTAAATCCGCAGACAAAGCATCTTCCGCCACCCCATTGATGGCACAATATCTGCAAATCAAGCACGAACATCAGGACTACCTTCTGTTTTATCGCATGGGCGATTTTTATGAGCTGTTTTTTGATGATGCGGTTACGGCATCTAAGGCGTTGGATATTGCTTTGACCAAACGCGGCAAGCTTGATGGTGAAGATATTCCGATGTGCGGAGTGCCGTTTCATGCTTACGAAAGCTACTTGGCCAAACTGATACGTCAGGGGTTTAAGGTTGCCATTTGCGAACAGGTCGAAGATCCGGAAGAAGCCCGTAAACGCGGTTATAAATCAATCGTTAAACGCGATGTTGTCCGGCTTGTCACGGCCGGTACTTTAACCGAAGAACCCTTGCTCGATGCCAAGCAAAATAACTTTTTGCTGGCGCTGGTCAAACAGGGCGATATTTTGGGCGTGTCATGGCTGGATATCTCCACCGGAGATTTCTTCTTGCAGGAACTCAACCTGCAGCATCAGGATGAAAATCAGCTGTTAAACAGTATGCTGACCCGGCTTAATCCGGTAGAAATACTGGTCTCGGATATGTATTTGCAAAATCCGCAAATTTTTGCGGCGCTGAATAATTGCCGTGAGCGGTTGTCAGTTTTGCCGCAGGCTCGCTTTAACAGCGAAAGTGCCAAAAAACGCCTGCAAAATGTTTTCGGCGTCCAAAGTCTGGATGCTTTCGGCAATTTTACCCGTGCCGAAATCACCGCCGCCGGTGTTTTGTTAGACTATGTTGATAATACGCAAAAAGGCAAAATTCCGGTAATTTCCCGTCCGCAAAAAGTTGCGGAAAATGCCATTATGGAAATTGACGGCGCTACTCGTCGTTCGTTGGAGCTGGTTGAGGCTATGAACGGCGATAAAAAATCCAGTTTGTTAGGGGTTATTGACCGCACGGTTACCGGAGCAGGCGGGCGGTTGCTTGCTTCTCGAGTATCAAATCCGCTTAAAGATATTGCCGAAATTAATCAGCGGCTTGATGCGATTGAATTTTTCGCTTCGTTTAGCAATTTGCGTCAGGAGCTGCGCCAACTGCTTAAAAGCTGTCCGGATATTGAACGAGCCGTGTCGCGTTTGACTATCGGGCGGGGCGGCCCTCGTGACTTGGACAGCCTTAAGATTGCTCTATCCTTAGTTCCGGCGCTCAAAAACTTAATTAACGGCTTTGCTGATGAAACCAATGAAAAAGTTCTTACTCGCTTGCCTGATGTAGTTAAGCGCATGGTGCAAAACCTTGGCGAGCATAGCAATTTAACCGCGCATTTGGATGCAGCCTTGCTGGACGGACGTGACTTGCCGTTGTTGGCGCGGGATGGTGGTTTTATTAGAACCGGCTATTCAGCTCCGCTTGATGAAATTAAACGCATTAAGTCTGACAGTCACGGGTTGATTGTGGAGCTGCAAAATCAATACATACAGGCGACCGGCGTCAATAATCTCAAAATTAAGTACAACAATTTAATCGGTTACTTTATTGAAGTTCCCAATAAGTTTGCGACCGAAATGCTGGAAAATCCACAATTTATTCATCGGCAGTCGGTACTGAATGCGGCCCGCTTTACCACCGTAGAGCTAACCGAACTTGAAAACAAAATTCGCGGCGCGGCCGAAAAAGCTTTAGCTATGGAATTGGCTATTTTTGATGAATTGGTAACCGAAATTAAAGTATCGGGTGCGGATATTGTCCGCACGGCTAAAGCTCTGGCCGAATTGGATGTGTCGGTATCGTTGGCTGATTTGGCTGTCGAAAAAAATTATACCCGCCCGGTGGTCGATGAAAGCTTGGTCTTTGAAATTAAGGACGGGCGTCATCCGGTGGTTGAGGATGCCATTGCCCGCGAAAACAGCGGCGTTTTTGTCGGGAACGACTGCTGCCTTGATGATGAACACGGGCGCTTGTGGCTTTTGACCGGTCCTAATATGGCCGGTAAATCTACATTTTTGCGCCAAAATGCCATCATCGCCGTTATGGCGCAAATGGGGTCGTTTGTGCCTTGTTCATCAGCGCATATCGGGGTTATTGATAAAATCTTTTCACGTGTCGGCGCATCAGATGATTTGGCACGCGGCCGTTCGACTTTTATGGTCGAAATGGTTGAGACCGCCAGCATACTTAATCAGGCTGATGAGCGCTCGTTTGTTATCTTGGACGAGATTGGCCGCGGAACGGCGACTTTTGACGGCTTGTCGATTGCTTGGGCGGTAGTTGAACATTTGCATGAAGTCAATAAATGCCGTGCGTTGTTTGCCACTCACTATCATGAGCTTACTGCGCTGACCTCGCGGCTGCACAATATGAGCCTGCACTGTATGAAAATTAAGGAATTTAATGAGCAGGTAGTTTTCCTGCATGAGGTGATTGACGGAGCGGCCGACCGTTCTTACGGTATTCATGTCGCCAAGCTGGCCGGATTGCCGCAGGCGGTGGTAAAACGCGCTGAGCAGGTTTTGCAATCACTGGAAAAAGACGGTAAAAGCAAGTCAATGCAGGATTTGGTTGATGATTTGCCGTTGTTTGCGGCTCTGCGGGAAAAGGAAGAGCCGTTCGTGCCGGAGTCGCCGGCGGTCGTGGCTTTGGAAGAGCTTAATCCTGATGATTTGACCCCCAAACAGGCCTTAGAAAAACTCTATGAGCTGAAAAATTTGTTACATTGATTTTGTTGTAAATGTATAAAATAAGCAAAATCAATCATTTAATAAGTGGTATTATAATACCGCTGTCTAATTATTTGTAAAATAATGAAATTTTGTTGTTGACTTTAGTTGTCTTTCCTGTATATTCACAGCCGAATAATAACCTTCTTCAAAAAGAGAGAAAACTATGAACACATATGCAACAAAACCCTCTGACATTCAGAGAAAGTGGTATGTAGTTGACGCTAATGGAGTTGTTTTGGGCCGTCTGGCTGCTGAAATCTCTAAACTCTTGCGCGGCAAACACAAACCCAACTACGTTACCAACCTTGACTGTGGTGACTATGTCGTTGTTATTAATGCTGACAAAGTTAAATTGACCGGCAAAAAACTGACCGATAAAAAATATTTCAAACACACCGGTTGGATTGGCGGTATCAAGGAAACAACTCCGGCTAAGATTTTGGCTGGCAATTTCCCAGAAAGAGTTATCATCAAAGCTGTTGAACGTATGATTTCTCGTAACCCGATGGGTCGTCAACAAATGACCAAGTTAAAAGTATACGCTGGTGAAAATCATCCTCACACAGCACAAAACCCTGAAGTTCTGGACATTGCTTCCATGAACCCGAAGAATAAAAGGAGCGCATAACCATGGCTGAAAAAATCGAATCTTTAAAAGACATTAAGAGCGCATCGGTTAAAGTTGCTGCCGCAGAAACTGCCGAAGTTGTACGCAAAGCCAAAAAAGATAAATTTGGCCGTTCTTATGCAACCGGTAAAAGAAAAGATGCTGTTGCCCGTGTATGGATTAAACCCGGTAAAGGCAATATCACCATTAACGAAAAATCAATTGACCAATACTTTGGTCGTCCGGTTTTGAAAATGATTATCAACCAACCTTTCGAAGTTGCTAACCGCGTAAATGAATTTGACGTTGTTTGCACTGTAAAAGGCGGTGGCTTGTCTGGTCAGGCCGGTGCTATCAAACACGGTATTTCAAAGGCTTTGAATGAATTTGAGCCGGAATTGCGTGCCGTTTTGAAAAAGGCTGGCTTCCTTACCCGTGATGATCGTACGGTTGAACGTAAGAAATATGGTAAAGCTAAGGCTCGCCGTTCTTACCAATTCAGCAAACGTTAATCTACGTTGCAAAAAAAATATCAGATATTTTCAATGGGTTGCAAGGAATTGCAGCCCATTTTTTGTCTTCACATCCTCTCTCTAAGGAAAAAGAAAATGGAAAGAAATATTGGTAAGGATAAACAAATGGCTAAGTCAAAAACTTTAAAATTTTGTTGTTTAATACTTATTATGTGTTTTGCGTTTTGGAGAATACATATTTTTCTTGAACAAAATAGTTGTTTAGACAATGGAAATGTTTGGGATTATCAAGAAAATCGGTGTCGTGAAGATTGTTTAGTCTGGAATAAGATAAACGGTTGTATAAAAATGACGGTAGAGCAAGTAAAAATATTTAACGATTGTCGTCATAAAGGAGCTGATTGTGTTCCTCAAAAAGTTTTTGATGAAATATGTTTAAACAACAATATGCCGTTGAATAAAAAAACAGGAGAATGTGACGCAGAGTTTACATTAGATAAATGTTATAAACTTGGCGAAAATTGGATTTATCCGAAAACCTGTAAATGAATAAAAAGCTCGCTATTAATTAATGGCGGGCTTTTTTAATATCTCCAGCCATAGTGAAAATAATATCTTGTGAGCGCAAACAAGGAAGAACGCTCACGGCGAATGCATATGTTAAAATTTTTCTAAGGAAGAAAGATAAATTAGTGAAAATACCATATAAAAGTAGTAATGCGGAAAACAAGCTGTATCAGTTGGCCCAAGCCAATAATCGGGAATTTAAAAAAGCTTTTGCGATATAGAAATAAAAGAAATTGGTAAGCACAAGAGCCGCTTGACAAGCGGCTCTTATTATTATATCTAATTGATAATTAGAATAGGTCAGAGTAAAAATAAAATGGAAAGAAATAATAACTCCAAATATCTTAAAAGCGTTTTGCTGGTTCTCTCAACCTTAATTTTTCCTTTGCAAATTTTTAGCGTTGCATTTTATTTTGTTCCAGCCTTGTATATCTGTATTCTTGTGCCTTATTTTATATGGAAAATTTGGTTTGGTAAAGAAGGCCAAAAAATAAAAATATATTCTTTGTTTTGGAAAGTTCCCATTATGCTTTTTGTTGCATTTACTATATGTTACTTAGAGATGTTATTATTGTTTGTGACCTTTGCAACAGAAATGCCGTTGGTTGGAAAAATTATAATATTTGTCTTTTTGCTGTTTTTATTGCGTTGTCTGGCATATGCAATGATGATTTTCGTATGGCAACCCGGTATTTTGAAATCATATAAGATATGGGGGTATGTAGGTGTAATATTATATTGTCTTGCAAATTCATATTTTATATATTCTATTCAAAATGCTCCGGATACAGATGATTATAGCGTTCCACTTTCAGAATATTTGAAATAAAAGGGAGATTGTGATGCACTCATACAAAGATACATTAAAAAATATTGGTAAAATTGTAAAAAAAATCTTTTTGTATTTGTTTTCGCTTATAATCATAGGAATTGTCGCCGGAATTTCGTTCTTTTTTATGGTGGAACAAAGCAACAAGCCGTGTGATGAGCAATTTATACATGGCTGTATGGCGGCTGGTATGAGCGAACAAGCTTGTAAAGATAAGTTATATTAAAAACAGAGCTTGTCAGAAATGGCGAGTTCTTTCTTAAAATGTTTAACTTTATGAATTTTTTAAGGATAAAACCAAGTTGCGGGTAACCGATGCTTATTCCCGTAGTATGGCGCAAAATCATATGACCCAAGATTTAAACCATGTCCGTAAGGAATTTAGTGATTTTGATAATTTACCGCTACCGTTAAAAGAGGTATTGCTAGACATACAATATAATGTAAGAGGAGGAATAACTAAAACAAAATGGCCTAATCTTTATGCCGCAATCGCTAACCGCGATGTTGATGGCATAATTAAGAATGTCCACCGTAAAGATATAGGGCAAGATCGGAATGATTGGGCAGAAAGAATGGCTCGTTCAATCAGATTCTTTTTCTTTATAATCAGGTGGAGTGGTACAATAGCTACTATAAGAAGCTAAATGAGGATAATCTTTAGGCGTATCGTAAGAATATTCTTCAATAAGCAAACAGCCTGTAAAAAATTCTTCTTTAATTACATAGGTCAAGTAGCTGCTATGTTTTGAACCGTCAAACCACTCACCATCACACTTTAAGGTAATGCGATCTTGTTCGTTTTCGACAAGGTCGCATTTGCCGACATAATCTATTTTATCTTTATCAAACAATTGACTGAATTTAACAGATGTCGGCGTTAAGTAAGCATAACCTGTTGTTTTGCTTAATGGTCTCAAAAGTTGATTAAAAATCGGATTTTTAAATTCCTTATCATAGCCCTTAACTGAGCTGCACGCTGCAACCAATAATCCTAAAAACAACAATATCTTTTTCATCAACACCTCACTATCTTAGTAGTTGTAATAATAATTTTACTATCACAAAAAGTCAATGCAAAATGTTGAAATCTTTTAATATATTTAATCAATAATATAATTTATAGACTCTAAGTCATTTTTATGCTAAACTTATATTATAGGTTGAGTTCGTGAAAGGACTGCGCGATGGAAGAAGATGATGAAAAAAAGCCGGATGACGGCGAAAATAAAGAGCAACTTAAAGCGCGCAAAAAGAGAAAACGCAAAATTCGTCGTGGTAAAGTGCTCATTGGTATGGGCAAAGTAATTACCGGCACCGGTAAGGCGGTTGCTTTTGGCGGTAAAGCCACCAGAGCTATGGGCAAAGCGGTATCCGCCGCCGGTAAAGCTTTGGTTAAAGTTTCGCAAGCAATGCGCAAAGCCGGGCAAGCTATCATTCGATCCGGTGCTGCTTTGGTTAAAGCTGGTGTCGCCGCTTGTTCAACCGGTATAGGAGCGTTGGCCGGCGTCCCTATGATTGCAGCCGGTTCTGCTATGGTTGCCGTTGGTGCGGCCACCGTTGCGGCCAGTATCCCCATAACCTTAGCCGGACATGCTATGGATATCGCCGGACGCGCTGTCCAAAAAGTCGGTAATATGATTGAAAAAATGGGAAAAATGATTCAAAAACCCGGTAATGAGCTGCAAAGAAGAGGGCAGGAGATTTGCCGCAGCGCCGGTAAAGAGGTTCAGATTGATGTTCCGCAACAAACCAATGAAAACAGCCGTAGCGATGGTGATAACAGTAATGATCGGGGGGTGAGCCTTGCCAATCTGGCAACTTTAGTTATGGCTCTGTCGGGGCGTGATTCAGCACGTGAAAACAAACTTTCAACTACCGGTAATGAAAAACAGCCACAAAAAACCACTGAGAATAAGGAGCAAAACAAGCCGGTTACGGTTGAAGAAAATGCACCCTCATCATCAAACGAGCCTAACCAAAACGATTCTAATTCTAATCAGCCGAACTCCAATAAACAGGCTAAGCGTTTGTTACAGTTGCGCGGAATGACGCCCAAAGGCAGCAAACGAAAAACTTCCCCGTCTCCGCAACGGCAACAATCTATATCCCCGTTGCAGATAACGCAGGGACGCGGAGGCGGAAGATAAAAATTATCATAGTCGTTAAAACGCCACCTTTTAAAAATATCACCTTTGAAAAATCTCGTTTGATTTAAGCGGCTTGTTTCCAGCGGCCATTGGCGTCTTGTTGCCAATAAAAACATTCATGCCCTTTTTTCTTGAGTTCTTTCCAAAAAGCACGGGCTTGCATTAATGCCGCTTCTGAATTGCCGTCAAATATATTAAACACGCGCTCAAAGTTGCCTAATTCGTCGACTTTTGCTTCTGCTCCGTCCACCAAAAACAGTAGTCTTGCCAAATTAGGATTATCATCACTGTAAAGCAAACTATAACGCTGCGACAAGAGGTCCTTTAGGATATAACACGGCAAAATATTTAGGTGATACGAAAGAAAAGTTTGATTTTTATTGGAATCAATTATATAAAGGTAAAAGCGAACAAGAAGCTATAGACGACAGAAATCATGATTTAGGTGTTAATGCAATAGGAAGATTGAGAGGAGATTCTGGACTATATAATAGTGCACAAGATGCGTGTGCAGATTATCGCCTGAAGAATCCATCATTTCCTAAAAAATATTGGTAGTGATAATCAAATGTTTCATTCAAAAATTTTCAAACTTTGTTGTTTAATAGTTATCAGTTGTTTTGCAATTTGGAAAATATACATTTTTTTGGAGCAAAATAGTTGTTTAGATAACGGAAATGTTTGGGATTATCAAGAAAATCGTTGTCGTGAAGATTGTTTAGTCTGGAATAAAATAAACGGTTGTATAAAAATGACGGCTGAACAAGTAAAAATATTCAAAGATTGCCGCCATAAAGAGGTAGGTTGTGTTTCCAAAAAAGTTTTTGATGAAATATGTTTGAACAACAATATGCCGTTAAATAAAAAAACAGGAGAATGTGATACAGAGTTTACATTAGATAAATGTTATAAACTCGGTGAAAATTGGATTTATCCAACAACCTGTAAATGAATGAATATAAGCTCGTCGTTCTTATCAATTCAGCAAACGTTAATATTTGCGAGAATTACAAAATTCGGAAAGAGGCAACATTTTGCCTCTTTTTTTTGTAAAAAAAATATGTTATAATAAACTTAGTAAAAATATTATTATGCTATATCATTATTAATCTTCATAT
>ERZ1034878.500-NODE-500-length-18186-cov-518.280073_pt1 | contig 18186 bp, 28 predicted proteins | sample MGYA00520593_ERZ1034878 | MGnify/ENA primary metagenome ERZ1034878 (study PRJEB33766, sample SAMN09781724) | gut metagenome | biome: gut microbiome | host: Homo sapiens | place: Madagascar | study: EMG produced TPA metagenomics assembly of the PRJNA485056 data...
GAACGCCAGAACACAGACAGAAGCGGCGCGAGCCAAGGCAGAAGAAGCCAGAGTCACAGCAGAGACCAAACGGGCGCAGGACGAAAAGAACCGCGCAGAAGCCGAAGCGTCCCGCGTCCAGGCTGAGAACGCCAGAACACAGACAGAAGCGGCGCGAGCCAAGGCAGAAGAAGCCAGAGTCGCAGCAGAGACCAAACGGGCGCAGGACGAAAAGAGCCGCGCGGATGCCGAAGCATCCCGCGCCCAGGCAGAGAATGCCAGGACGCAGACAGAAGCAGCGAGAGCCACGGCAGAAGAAGCCAGAGCCGCAGCAGAGACCAAACGTGCACAGGACGAACAGAGCCGCACCAAAGCCGAAGCGTCCCGCGTCCAGGCAGAGAAAGCCAGGACACAGACAGAAGCGGCGAGAGTAAAGGCAGAAGAAGCCAGAGCAGCAGCAGAAACTAAAAGGGCACAGGGCGAACAGAGCCGCACCGAAGCCGAAGCGTCCCGCGTCCAGGAAGAAAAGAACCGGGCACAGCGAGCACAGGAAACACTCGACAAAGCAAATGAAGCGGTGAAAATTGCGGAACAGGTAAATGAAGCAAAGTACATAGAAGATAAAGATAACAGCGTGAAATACGCCTATGCGTTATACACGAAAGGCAGTATTCCGCATCTGAAACTTACAAGGATAGAGGAATAGAGGAGGGGTAATATGTCAGATATGGATGTAACATTGCCATCATACGCGCAGCAGGAAAGGATTGCCACAGCGTTGAATATTATCGCATTAAAAGAGAACCAGGAAGCGACGGCGACACTTGAAGCAATGACATTAAACGGTGCGATGTCGTCCGAAAAGATACTTGACACAGCTTGCCAGGAACTACTCGACGGAACGAATACGACAAGAGTTTTTTGGGCGTGGTATCCACGCGCTATGGCACTGAGAGAAACAGATAAATACAAATTACTTTCACGTTTCTTGACAGCAGCAGCGCAGGCATGGAAAGACAAAACCTATACTTTACGGAGCTATGATCCGTCAGTGTCAGGAGTAACAAAAATGACGCCGATGGATAATCTTGCAAACAAAGAAGCAGCACAGTTATGCACAGAGAATACAGAAACGGCAGAAGACTGGACAGACGAGGATCCTACAACCTGGTATATCAGAGCGAATGCATTGTCACTGGAAGACGGAACAATGAATATCACGTTCTTCGAAGGTGAAGACGGTTTTGATATTACGGGCGAGGACGCACCTGTATATACATTTGCAGCCGCATTATGGATCAAAGAATGGAACGACGGCTCGTACAATTATATTTCGTTCAGGACGACAAAAGGAGCAGGATATTATCCTGATGTCGCAGATGTGGATCCAGAAAACAAAAAGCGTGCGATAACATGGCATCCATCATTTTCAGGAGGACTTAACAGTAAGGGCGCACTGACATCTGGAGCAGGAAGAAAGGCGTATATTTTTGCGTCTGCACAGGAAGGAATTCGGAAAGCCCGACAGATGACACCCTACGAGGGATTATGGAATGACTGTGATACAAGGTGGCTGTTGAGGATGTGGCAGTTGAGACACTTTGACCTGGAAAACTCAAACATTGCAGAAGGATGCACGAGTTACAATTGTCAGTATATGGTGGCAGTGCCGGAAGAAAATGTAAAAAGAATTTTACTCCCAACGAATCAGGGATCACAGTTCCTTCCAGGTTCAACAGTGTCCGTTGGGGATATGGGAGAACAGACAAATAAAGACCGATACAATGCATGGATGAGAAACCTTGCCGATCTTGTACAGGTTGCGTCAGTGGAAAAAGTAACGGTTAATGATACGGAGTACACAGCGGTCAATCTGGACATCGAAGAAACAATTACAACGACAGCGACCACCTGTATCTCGACGATGCCGTGGTATTCAGGAAATACGGAAAAACTTCCAGGGCACAAAGACGGCTGCACAGTCAATCTGACATCAGGAAAGACACCGTTACGAGTGGCAGGCGTAGAAGTATTAGATGGAGCATATGCGATCGGTCTGGATCCACTGTACAATGTAACCGCAAATGCAGGTGGCGGGTTCGACTATACGATCCACGAATGCAGAGATAGCCAGAAGTTAGCAAGCTCTATCACAGCAGATTACAAAGATACAGGTATTTCTTTTACCGGAATGCCAAGCGGATGGAACTATGTAAAAGCATTCGCAAAAACAAAATTAGGAGTGTTGTTCCCAAAGCTGATCGGTGGATCCTCGACGACTTTCTTCAAATCGGCTTTTAACGGGACGAGCTCCGCTGGCGTGCGTTGTCCTTGGCGTTTTATGGCTCTGAACGACGGCGGGGGCGCGGGCTTGGCTGGTGAGGCTGGTAACTTCTCGCCGGGTAACTCGTACTGGCATGGTCGTCCGCGGCTTGGCGGTGCGGGTAAAAAGCGGGGTGAATGGTCTGAGTAAGCAGACCAGAGGGGCAAGACCCCTCAAATAATAATAAGGGTATGCGGGCGCGGGATCGGCTTTTAACGGGACGAACTCCGCTGGCGTGCGTTGTCCTTGGCGTTTTATGAATCTGAACAACGGCGGGGGCGCGGGCTTGGCTGGTGAGAATGGTAACAACTCGCCGGGTAACTCGAACTGGAATAGTCGTCCGCGAATTTATGTTTATTTGAAGACAGAAACAATCTGTTGAAGTGCGTCCGTATATCCACGCGAAAGCGAAAATCTGTAAAACCGGAAATCAGGAAACTGATACGTATAACCGCGGGTTATGCGTGCGGCAAGTAGTAACAAGACGGGTTTTGCCTAAAGATCTGTCGCAACCGAACACCGCTTCACACATAAAGCAAAAGATAAATGGCACATACAAAAAGATACAAAAGATTAAAACAAGAATTATGCGAGCAGGCAGTAAAAGAGTGCTTCAAGGGGAAATGGCGAAGGAACGACATACTGACTTTTATCGAAAAATACGCCGGAATCCCGCGAGATGACATAAGAATTGATGACCTATCAGGAACACGGAAATATAAAAACGAAGCAATCAAAGCAATTGGTCTGGCAATGCTCGGAATAGTGGAAGACCTGGTCGATTATGGCATCGAACCGGACGACATGGAGCCGGTAGTGATCCGGCAGCGACCGGATGGAATGACAGGGAAGATCAGAGATATTGCGTTGCTGTGCATTATGCACCAGCTACTAGGGCATATCACAAAGCTGATCCTGGAGCCGCTGATTCAAGCGCGACTGTTTCCAACGCAGCACGCAAGCATTCCTGGACACGGGCAGACAATGTTGAAAGACCAAATGCGGCGGTATCTACTAAAAGAATCGCTCGGAATTGAATACATAAGAAAGACAGACGTAGTACATGCTTACGCATCACTGCAATACGCTGTATGTATACGATTGGTAAAAACAGAGATTCCGAAAGCAAAGTACGCAATACGCTTGCTGGAATATCTGGAAACAATTGCGCCGGACGGACATTTGATAATTGGAGGATACCTTGACGCGTGGTTATTCAATTTCGCGATGTCCTATGCAATCCGGTATTTATACACACTTGGATCGACAAGAAGAGGAAAGAAAATACCATATGTGATCCGCTGCGGAACATTTATGGACGATTTTGCCATCGGTTCAGGATCCGTAAAAGGAGAACAGCGAGCAACGAAATTATTGGACAAGTGGATAGGAAAGAATCAACAGTTGCAAATAAAAGAAACGACAGGAATTATCAAGATGCTACCTATCGAAGAAGAAAAGCGACGAAGAAACTTATCAAGACCGGGGCAGCGTGGCGTTCCGATGTTGGACATGGCAGGCTACAGGATTAGCAGAACACATGTAACGATCAGACGGCGCGTTTTTAAGCGTACACGGCGGCAACTGCTAAGAGGATACCGGGAGCTGAGACGTGACGGAACATTGCGAAAGGAAAGAGCGCAGAAACTTGTATCATATAACAGCTATATCGAACAGTCAGATTCGTTTCGTTTAAGAGAAAAATATCACACAGACGAATTGCTGTCAGTAGCATATCAAGTAAATGGATTCTACGGAAGGCTAGAACATCAGAAAAGAAAGGAAGAACTGAATGATTTACTTAAACGTAGACGCGGATCAGAAGCCGCAGAGCGTCGCATTGGAAGAACTTCCAGGAGGAAAAAAGACCGTCAGGATGACTGACAACATCGAAGAATACTTCCAGGAAAAAACGGAAGACAGAAAAATGTACAAATATGACGAAGTAGTATTCGAACTTCCGGCAGACAGCACGATCACGCAGGAACAGATTGAAAAGGACTTCGAAAAATACTGGGAATATGGAAAAACAAATCAGGCAGGAACGGATGAAGACATGAAAAATGATGAACCAGATCCGGGAGAAGAAGGAATGACACGGGCAGAAATGAGCGTGGAAATCAAGAAGCTCAAGGAGAAGAACGAAATGTTAGAATCATGTATGCTTGAAATGTCAGAGCTTGTATATGCTTAATCAGATTAAGCAATTATTATACAAAATTTTATTCGGAAAGGAGGGTGACACAATGATGGCTATGTTATGGGCGCAGAAGATCATGTATGCAGAAACAAAAGAAGAAGCAATTGCACTCTATAAAAGAGTGCCGCGACTTCTTAAAGAGAAGGTCGAAGCAATTCTTATCGAGAGCGGATGCGAAGATCTGATTAAAGAAAGCGAAGAACAGTAGGAGGGACAGCAATGGACGAAGCAAAGGAACCGTATGAAAATGGAGCCGGGAACCTGCTGGAAATCGTCGACATGATGTGCGACGTGGTGGAAAGGATGGCGGGGATCGTCAGAAAGCAAACTGTCCTGATCGAGCAGGAGAAGATCGCGGGTGCGGTCTTCTCTGACGATCTTTCAAAAGAAAGAGAACAGGCAGAACATGATCTTGACAGGATCGAGATGAAATTAAGGAGGTTATGACACATGATGAAAGAAGGAATTTGCACTACTATCGGAGTAGTTGGAAGCATGATTGCGGCTGCCTTCGGCGGGTGGGATCAGGCACTTATCACGTTAATTGTGTTTATGTGCATTGATTATCTCTCAGGGCTGGCAGTAGCAGGCTTTTTTCACAAAAGCAACAAAACAGAAAACGGAGGACTGGAAAGCCGCGCCGGATGGAAAGGACTGTGCAGAAAAGGAGTGACACTCCTGTTTGTACTGATTGCGTACAGACTGGATTTAACAATCGGCGTGGACTATATCAGAAATGCGGTTATTATCGGATTTATCGCAAATGAGTTAATCAGTATTGTGGAAAACGCGGGATTGATGGGAGTACCACTCCCAACAGTAATTGAAAATGCAATTGAAATTTTAACACAGAAGTCAAAGGACGGCGAACAGAATGGAAAAACAGGAATTTATTAAAAAAATCGCAGCATTAGTTAAGAAATATGCGGGGCTGTACGGTATTACCGTACATTCCCCGATTATCGGACAGGCAATTCTGGAGTCCGGATGGGGAGAGTCGAAACTTGCAGCAGTATATCACAACTACTTCGGATTAAAATGTGGAACAGCCTGGAAAGGCAAGTCCGTAAACATGACCACAAAAGAGGAATACACAGTCGGAACACTCACCACGATTAAGGACAACTTCCGCGCATACGACAACATGGAAGAAGGCGTAAAAGGTTACTTCGAATTCATCCAGTTGACACGGTACGCAAACCTGAAAGGAATCACTGATCCGAAGGTGTATTTGAATACAATTAAGGCAGACGGATATGCGACAAGTTCTGCATACGTCAATAACGTCTATGCATTAATTACGCAGTATAACCTTACACAGTATGACAAAAATGTGGACAATGTGGATAACTCAAAGAAAGAAGGTACAAAAGTGGGATATTCGAGGCAGGCAGTAGTCGATCTGGTGGAAAGCTGGATTGGAAAGAATGAAGCAGACGGCTCATATAAATCTATTATCAACATTTACAACAGCTTTACCGGAAAATTTCCACGCAATACAAAGATGGAGTATAGTTGGGCGTGGTGTGCTTGTTGCTGGTCAGCACTTGCTGTCGCACTCAAATATACCGCTATTATGCCGATTGAGATTAGCTGCTATTATTTAATTGAAGAAGCGAAAAAGATGGGCGTATGGGTGGAAAATGACGCATATGTGCCAAAACCGGGAGACGCAGTGCTGTATGACTGGAACGATACCGGAAAGGGAGACTGTACCGGAACACCGGATCATGTCGGAACTGTAACTTACACAAACAAAGAAGCAGGCTATTTCGTGGTCGCAGAAGGCAACTACAATGATGCAGTAAAGAAAAGAACCGTGTCTATCAACGGACGCTATATCCGCGGCTTTATCGTGCCGAAATACGACACTGACACCGCTGTCCCAAATCCAGTAAGAAAACCGGGCAAAACCGTAAAAGAAGTAGCCCACGAGGCGATCGCGGGACAGTGGGGCAACGGAGATGAAAGGGTGAGTGCATTACGAATTTGCGGTTATGATCCGGTAGCTGTCCAGACAGAAGTGAACAGCATTCTGAACGGGTCAGCAGTAACCACGGATAAGACAAAACAGGATTCAAACCAGGCGATTACAAGGACCGTGAAGGCGACATGCTATGCAAAGAAAAAGAATCCAGCTATTGCTGGATCCTACGTAACTACCGCGGATCTGTATTGCCGCAACGATGCCGGAACCAACAAAAAAGCTCTGTGCCTGATTCCGAAAGGAACAACTGTACATAACTATGGTTATTACAATGTCGCGAACGGTGTGAAGTGGTTGTACATCACAGTAACACTTGACGGTACAGAGTACATCGGATTCAGCTCCAGTGCATACCTGAAAAAGAAATAAGCCAGAGAGGAAAAGACTATGAAATATTATGTCGGAGAAACATTCGAAGAAGCCAAAAGGACAGCGAAAGAATACAAATCACTTCTGTACGCCAAAAACAAAGCGGACAATACAGGAATGATGGTATTCGATGAAAATGGAACAAAAGTCCATCCGTTAAAAGTGGAGTTGACAGACGATGTGCCAGACGGTGCACTTGACGAAAACGAAGACGGGACATTAAAGGTGTACGACGAAGATGGAAATATCGTTGGAAGTATGACGAAGGAAGAAGCGGAACAGATCAGCAACGCAATCACAGATCAGGACATCGAAGCAGCGATCGTAGCGGCAAACACAACCGAAGAAGTACACGGAAAAATTAGAAGGGTATTTGACGGAAAACTTCGTCTCAGACGCAGACCTTCCTCCGATGATGACGCGATCTGTGGCGTTACTATGTTTGACGAAAAAACAGTAACAGAAAAGGCGACTGTATCAGGACAAATATGGTACAAGACCACAGATGAATTTTGGATTTCAGGAGCACCGGAACATACAGAATTTATTCCGGACAATATGTAAGAAAATTGAAAAACGAAAGATTAGAGCAGGCAGCGGATAGAAAAAGCCGCTGCCTTTTGTGCATTATGCCTTCGGAAGTGCATGGATCAGAGCCAGATCGGAGCTACATCAAAGGCAAATTGCACAAAATAATATTTATACTAACTATTGATAACCAAATGTATATCCGATACTAAAGCAGGTTAAGCCGAAGCTCACTACTGCTATGAAGTCAACAATACTCATTGGCTTAGCCCTCTTTTCCAGTGGATTCCCTTTCGGGTTTCTATGTAATCAGAGGGGTGCTGAGTGCCGGTGGCACTCGTTTAGCACCGACCGTAACGGAGTGTAGACCACAGTCCCTCTGGAGAAGGACTAACCGCCTACCGTTATGGCAGCACCCATGTTTCGATTATAACAGTTAAAAACTACCGGTGCAATATAAAGTTGGTAGAGAAGTATCTAGTAGCTACAGAAGAGAATCGGTTTGAGTATTCTCCGGTGCCAAAACGGTGCCAAGAAATCAGGCAAATAAAAATACATGGTGCAAATCAGCCGTTTTTCACTATGTTTTGGAGAGAAAACCATAAAAAATATGAGATAAAACGGGATTAAAGTATCGTTAAGGTGGACGTACTGTAGGATCAGGACGTGTTGCTACAATCATCGAGTAATTAGGCAGAGAACTTAACGAAAGCAAGTCGAAAGACGTAGCTTGAGTTTAGTCGTAGCCATGTCGACGCCCTTAATGAGCCGTAGGCGAATTTAGTAGTCGACCACTGAAAATAGATTTGTTATCGCAAGATAACTTGTGTCCAAACGTAAGATACCCCAGAAACCTTGTGTTTCTGGGGTTTTTCTGTTTTCAGGGATTATTTTCATAGTCATAATAATCTGTACTCGATTTCAGAACAAACAGCTGCCCAGCATTAAAAACTACATAACATTATTACATCAAACGGTTAATCAACAAAGATTTCCCAGAGGGGTTGTTTTGTGTTATGGTAAGTATATCTAAGTCATTGGAAATTCAAAATTAGCTAACTTTAACATGAGTAAGGGAGGTTGTTTTATGTTTGATTTTATGGTAACTGCTGATGGTGGATTGACAACTGCCGGATATGTAATCACGATCATTGCCGGAATTGTTATGTTTTTTCTGGCCATTTATCTGGCAGGTAAAAATTCAGACAGGAAAAAGCTTACTGCAAGACAGCTGGTATTCTGTGCCATGGCTGTTGCATTAGCTTTTGTTACTTCTTATCTGAAAATCTTCAGTCTGCCTTGGGGAGGCAGTGTTACACTTTGCAGTATGATTTTTATTGTATTGATTGCAAACTGGTATGGTGTGGGAACGGGAATTATGGCAGGACTTGCCTATGGAATCCTGCAGTTTATTCAGGAACCTTATGTACTTTCTTTTTTCCAGGTATGCTGTGATTACATACTTGCATTTGCAGCACTTGGTGTTGCAGGATTTTTTGCAAAACAAAGTCATGGACTGCTGAAAGGATATATAGTGGCAGTGATTGCCAGAGGTGCGTTTCATTCTCTTGGCGGTTATCTTTACTGGATGAGTTATATGCCGGAAAATTTTCCCCATTCTCTGACAGCTGTATATCCGATTGCGTACAACTACAGCTATCTTCTTGCAGAGGGAATCATTACAGTAATCATTATTTCTATACCTGCCATTTCAAAAGCTCTGACCTAGGTAAAACAAGCTGCTCTGCAGTAAACAGAATCGTCTAAATATAAGTTCCCCCGGCACCGTAAGGTTTCTGGAGGAGCTTTTGCTGTGTAAAATAAACTTCAGATTATTCATAAATCTGTTGAGTCTTTTGTGAATCTATATTAAGATGGTTGTATACCAAAATAAATCAGAAAGTGAGGAGGACAATGGCAATACAGGTAAAAAGTGAAATTGGCAAACTGAAAAAAGTAATGCTCCACAGACCGGGTAAAGAATTGGAGCATCTTATGCCAGGAGATTTGGAACGTCTGTTGTTTGACGATATTCCATATCTTAAAGCTGCTCAGAAGGAACATGATCTTTTTGCAGGTATTTTACGAGAACAGATGAGTATTTTGGCATCTGCAATGAGGACGAGAGTATCTGGTTACTGAAAATAAGGAGAGAACGAAAAAAACGATGAATAAATTCAAATCAGGTTTTGCATGGATCAAAGTAAACGGTTATTCGTACATATGCAAAATCTTAAGAGAATACAACGGGCTTTATGAGGTCGAAATAGGAGATTACTGTTTTTTCGATGTTCCTGAAAATGAATTAGTACCAGTCTATGGAGATGAAGAAGGAGGACAAAATGAGCAACGAAACAATTAAAAAGGATTATCCAGCCAAGAAAGAAAAGGAAGCCTTGAACCAGATCAGAAAGATTGTGGACGGGCTTGGAGAAGTAAGCCACGTTCGTGCGGCTATGGATGGTGCACTGGAAGTGGCAGAAGACAACATCAAAAAAGGGATTTATTGCAGTCCAAGAAAAACTATAGAAGCAATGCAGCAGAGAGAAGAAGCATTAAAGAAGACTATCCAGGACATGCAGGAACAGAGGAAAGAAAGTGATGAACTTGAATTAAACGAAAGAGTAGAGTTCTGGAAACGCATGGATAGACAGAAGGAAAATATAAAAGAGCGATTAGACCTGATAGACGCGATCGCAAAAGAAACAAAGAAAATGAGCGACCAGTCAAACCAGTGCGCCACAGACGTAAGAAATATGGCAGAAAATACATTCAAGGCAGTAGATATTTATTTGCTTGAGGTGTGCCAGCGAATAGATAAAGGAAAGGAAAAAGAAAAATGTATGAATTCATAGCTACATACGAAAACATGGACACGGGAAAAGAAAGAACTGCGGACATAGAACTTTACGGCCACGGATTCTTTAAGACCGAAAAAGAAATTTATGTACATGCGATGCAGTTGGCATACGACCAGAAAAGAAAGGACGAATGCTTTTCTAAACTGGAATTCGTCTGCGCAGCCTGAAAGGAGCAGAAAAATGACATTAGGTAAAAGAATCAGAGAGATACGTCTTGAAAATGATATGTCACTTCGGGATTTTGCAAAGGTAGTCGGAGTAACCGACACAACCGTTATGAAGTGGGAGAAAGACGAGCGAGAAATATCGCTTAAGAATGCAATTAAGATAAGCAAAACATTTGATGTGCCGCTGGAGCTGATGGCTAGAAGCCTGGAAGAAACCAAAAAAGAAAAAACACTCAAGGATATTGAAGACTATGTAAACAAAAAGTACGGGAGAAGGAAAAATGAAACATGAGAATTTGTGCCAATTGCGGAAAGAAGATAGAAGACAGTGAGAATCATTATAGCTTTTTAGATAACTACCTGCAAGTGAAGTATTTCGACAGCGAGGAAGACAATATTTTTTGCAGTCAAGAATGTGCTTGCAAAGGATTGTTTTTAACAGAAATCACACCAGAGGAAAGCGGAAAAGGAATGGAAAGAGACTGTAAAAAGGAAGCTAATGAAGTATGGGAGGAATGACCATGGCAGCAACACAGAACAACACACCGGATCCGATGAAGGCGTTCAGGGCGATTGCTATGATCCTGAATGCAAGAGAGGACGGAACAAAGGTGCGTCTTGTGAGCGTCAGAAAGGCACCAGAGGACGCAAAAAAGGCGGGATAAGGAAAAAGCCTTCCGGTATGCTTGGCGGCACCGGAAGGCTTCATAACGAATTCAGAACAATGTCCTGAAACAAAAGTACACACTAATATAGTACTACGGACGGTATAAAAAGTCAAACAGAGCTTTTATATCTTTTCAGCGACCTTGTAATGGATAGTAACAAGTCGACGAAAGGATATATCTAAATGAGGAAAAAGAAGAAAAGAAGAACAGCCTTCCTGCTCTACGATTATGAAGCGGCATACCAGAATGAACTAAAAAAACTGGATGAGGTGAACGAGGAAAGGATCCTGAAAGAAGGAAAAGTAAAAAGTATCTATGCCACCAAGGAGATCTGGGCAGGAGAACAGCTCGAAATAGAAATATATCCGGAGTTTACAAAGGGACAGCGTGACGATATACCGGACGAAGGAAAAAAGAAACGACAGCAGCAGGCACAAAGGAATCTGAACGACAAGAACAGCCGCAAGATGTGCGAAAGGGTAATTTGTGAGAATTTCGGAAACAGGGATATATGGGCAACTTTTACATACACTGATGAAAATATGCCAGTATCAATGGTAGTAGCAAACCGGAATATGCAGAATTTCATCAAACGTCTGAATTACCGAAGGAAGAAAAAAGGATTACCGAACGCACGTTATGTGTATGTTACGGAATGTAGTGATAAAGGACGCTGGCACCACCACGTCGTATTAGATGGCGACATGGACATGGACACCGTGGAGAATGTTTGGAAGTTGGGAAAAAGAAACGAACTCAGACGCTTACAGAAAGACGAAAACGGGCTTGTGGGAATGGCAAAGTATATCACCAAAGAAAAAAAAGAGAAGAATCAGAAGACCTGGAACGCATCGAAGGGGCTGCGTAAGCCGAAAGAGAAAGTAAACCATTATAAAACAAAACAGTATCATGTGGACAAGATTGTTAAGGGAGACTTGAAGATCTGCGATCACCTCAACGGATGGTACGGAGACGAATACGATTTCACAGAAGCGGAAGTCAGATATAACACCTTTAACGGCAGATTCTACATATATGCACGTATGCGCAAGAAAGGAGCACTATATGGTAATGTCAATGACAACAGCAGAGCTGATCGAATACCTGGAGCAGTTCGACGGTGAAAGTAAACCTATAATACTGGTAGCAAACACAAAAAAGAGATTGAAGTACAAAGTTGAAGAACTGTACATGTTGACGGACTGTGCCGAACCTGTACTCTGTGCGACAGTTGGCGAAGCTACAGACATGAATATAAAAGAAAAAGAAGCAGTCGAACAGGACGAAAAGGAAGGGAACATTTGATGAACTTAAGAAACGCAAAAAGAAGCGAGGATACAGAACAGATCCAGGTGATTATGTGGGCTTCGTGGCAGCAGAGCAGATACCCGGAACTGTCACTCCTGCATCACTGTCCGAACGGTGGCAGCAGGAACAAGGCTGAAGCTGTGAAACTAAAACAGATGGGGGTAAAGGCTGGAATTCCTGATCTCTGTCTTCCGGTTCCCAAAGGCATCTACAACGGGCTGTACATAGAAATGAAATACGACATCGGGAAACTGGAAGAAAGCCAGAAGAAAATGTTAAAAGCACTGGCAGGTGCAGGACATTACTGTGCAGTATGCTACGGAGCAGAAGAAGCAATCAGGGTGCTGGAAGAGTATGTAAACCTGAAAGAAATTGATACCGGAAACAAGGAAAATGCAATGTCAGAACAGAACTTGACAATCAGGAAAGAAGGGAAGACACGATGCATTACTTTCAGAGAGTAGAAGAAAGAGCCAAGGCGACAAGAAAGGCATTAAAGAAATGCAAGATCGCACAGCAGCAGGAAAAGTTCGGAATCTGGAAAGCGGCGGTCAATGTTTACGGAGCATGTACCGGATGCAGGAATCCAGACGACGGAATACTGGAACCAGAATGCAGACGATGCAAATATAACGAATACAACTAAACAACGAAAACAGGAGGTACACAAACATGAAGACAATTGCAGTTATGAACCAGAAAGGCGGCATCGGTAAAACAATGACGGCGGCAACGATCGCATATTTACTGGGCGAGGAACACGGAAAAAAGGTGCTTCTGATCGACGCGGATCAGCAGGGCAATATCTCGATGTTGTACGACAGTTTTGAGCCGACAGGCATCGGCATGTCAGAGCTGCTGGAAGATCACCAGAGCACAGGCGGCACATACAGCACAGAAGAACTGATCCAGAAGACACCATATGAGAATGTTGACATCATTCCGGCAAATGGATATTTGATGAGAACGAACATGAAACTGTTAAGCGAAAGCGAAAACCAGGTAACGAGATTTGCGGAAGCAATCGAAGAGGTACGGCAGCAGTACGATTATTGCATTGCAGATTGCGGATTGCTTATGGATATGACAGTAATCAACGTTCTTGCAGGTACAGATTTGGTAATCCTTCCGGTCAAGGTTGGCGGCTTCGAGATCGAAGCAATTACGCAGATGGAGGAACAGTTGGAAGACCTTAGAAAGTTCAACGAGAACATCCGCATGAAGGTATTAATGACAATGCGTCAGAAGAACCAGACAAGTATGCAGGTAGAGCAGTGGTTACACGAATCATACAATGAAGACTTCTTTAACACGGTGGTAAGAAGATCTATTGTTGCAGAAAAATCAACTATCGAGCGCGTGCCACTTCCGGAATTTTCAAAAAACTGCATTGTAACACGAGACTATCGAGATGTAACTGCGGAATTACTGGAAGAAATGGAGAGGTAGGAATGGAGATCAAAGGAAAAGTAACAATTGATTTGAAGACGTTCGAAGAACTTGTTAATAAGGCGAAGACACTGGAAGTGTTGGAAAAGCATAAAATGAGTGTGGAAGACACTGCGTTAGAGATGATAAAAAGAGACCGCGAAGAAATGCAAGTGGAAATCTTAGGAATCATAAGCGACATTGACGAATCAGACGCACAGCCGATTTTTGAAGAGATAGACGACACGGTTATGACAGATAAAGAAGTAGACATGAAATATCAAGAAGCAATTTCAAAATTCAAAATCGTGATAAGCCCGCAGAAACTTAAAAGACTGATTCAGAAAAATATTTGTGCAAGTTATCCAGAATTAGATTCACTGCATGCGGATATCAGAGACGCAGACGAAGAAACATTGAACAAAATGGAAGTTGCGATCGCAGGAAAGGAGAAGTGAGGAGATGGCAGCAGGATGGAGTCCAATAGATGCACTGAACAAAAACAGCATGGCAGCAGCAGAAGACAGACCAAAAGCAAGATTTCGCACGCGAGACATAAGCATCAAAAAAATGTACAGCAATGAAAAGAACTTTTACTCTATGCAGGATATCGAAGGCTTGGCACAGAAGATCCTCGCGGCGGGACTTATGGAAAACATGACAGTCGCATACGATCCTTGCGACAGAGGAATCTACAAGATTATAGCAGGCGAGCGAAGATGGCGTGCATTGAATAAACTGGTCGAGGATGGCTATAAAGAATTTGAGATCGTGACGTGCCAGATAAAGAACGCAGCCGAAGAAAACGAAGAAATCGTGCAGATCATTATAGCAAACTCATACCGCGACAAGAGTATCGAGGAAATGCTGGAAGAAGAAAAACAGTTAAAAAAGGCTTTGCAGTACATGAGAGACAACGGATTAGAATTGCAAGGCTATGACCTGAATAAAGGACGCTTACGTGATGTGATTGCGTCGATCATGCAGAAATCGACGGGCAAAATTGCACAGATCGAGAAGATTAACAGCAATCTCATACCGGAATTACAAAAAGAGGTGCGGGAAGGCAGATTGAATTTTAGCGTCGCGCACGAAGTGAGCGGCTTAAGCCAGGAAAAGCAGCATGAACTGCTTGAAAAGTACGAAAAAGGCGGTTTGTCAGTTAAAGAAGCAAAACAGGCGAAGGAAGAAGAGAAAGAGGAAGTCGCAGAAGAACCAGAGGGAAGCCAGGAGGAATGGCAGCAGCCAGAAGAAGAAAGCCAGGAACAGGAGTGGGAAGACGCACACCCTGAAAGCATAACATCATTATGCTATTCTTGCCAGAAATACCAGGAATGCAACGTGAAAACCGGGACTTGTCAAAAATGCGATCAGTACGTAAATAAGGCAGAAGCGGAGAAAACAGAAGAAGACAAATACAACGAAGAACAGGACAGACTTGACCGGGAAAGCAAGAAAAAACTGAGGGAGCAGGAACAGGAAGAAAGAATGCAGCAGTTTCCGCCAGGAGAGCAAGAAGACAAAAAAGAACGGGTGATGCGTGTTGCAGAGAAGGTCTACAAGGATGTCGAGACCGGACGAATTCGCCACATGATTGTAAAACTCGGGACAGATCAGTACAAAGAGAAGGATGTCTTGACAATGCTGGAATTTAAGGACGGAAGATCTACAGGAAGACAGATGCGTGCATGTGTAACTTGTGTAGATACGGCAGAAACATCAAACGCGATCGTAGACGGTTACGCAGTGCTTGGAATCATGGACGTATACGATGCGGAGCAGATGGGACTGATTGACTTGGGCGACGAGGATTGACGACGAAAGGAGAAAGGCATGAGCGAATTACAGAATAAATTCGAAGTCCACTGCGATAAATGCGGAGCTGAAATAAAAATAGCAAAAACAGCAGACACCAGAATAATAGCAAGGGATAGATGTGGTTTTCCGGTGATGGAACAGTATTTTGAATGCCAGGATTGCGGAAGACACTATACAGTACATATAACTGACCGACAAATGGAATTGTTGATACATAGAAGATATGAAGTTCATCGACAGATTATGTTATGCCGGACAATTGGAAAGACAGAAGAAACTATAAGAAAACTGATAGAAAGAAATGACGAATTGAAACAGCAGCAGAAGGAGCTGGAAGCAGAATTGAAAGAAAAATATAAAAAGGAGTGCGAAAGCGATGAGTGCAAGCGTAACGATTTTACTGATTCTGATTCTCGCGGCAGCAGTAGTGATTGAGATGATCGCCCTGGCAATTATGACCGGGGCAATTATCGCGATATTAAATTTTGCCGAAAAAATAAAAGGAAGAAAACACAACAGATCGGAGAAAAAGAAATGAACAAAGCAATACTAATGGGACGTTTAACACGAGACCCAGAAACACGGCATTCAGAGAAAGATGGTCTTGCCATAACACGATTTACTATCGCTGTTGACCGAAAAACCAAAAATCAGGAAGCTGATTTCATCCAGTGTGTTGTTTTCGGAAAAACAGCAGAATTTGCGTCTAAATATTTCAAAAAAGGAACGAAGGTAGCAACCTGCGGAAGAATCCAGACCGGAAGTTACACAAATCGTGAGGGACACAAGGTTTACACGACGGAAGTTGTATGTGATGAAGTAGAATTTGCAGAAAGCAAACAGGCAAGTACCGGATCCGGCGAAGCACCAGAGAATAAGTCACCAAAACAGCCAGAAACGGACGCAGAAGGGTTTATGAACATTCCAGAAGGAATTGACGAAGAATTGCCATTTGACTAAGAACAAGGAAAGGAGAAGGAGGTAGAAATAAATGCTGGAAGTATTTAATAAAGCGATGGCTGCAATACGAAAAGCCAAAAACAGGGCAAGAAAAATAACAGCAGGAAACAGCGCACTGATTACTGAAAAACCGACAACAAAAACAGTTGAGGTTTCAGAAGAAATTCAAGAGAATGAAAAACCGAAAAAGAATGTACAGAGAAGCACAAAAACCGAAAAAAATAGTTCATCAGAGCCGACATCTGCACAGATTAAAAAAGAAACACTGTGGAGGGAATACTGGAAAGAAAAACAAAGAATGCCAAATAATGAGCGTAGACGAAAAGGACTGCCAATGGTAAGAAGACCAAAACGGCAGCAGTGGATCGGCGGATCAAAGACCGAAAAGAAAGGACGGTGTGCGAAATGCAGCAGAGAGACGAGAAACAGGAAGAAGCATTCGTGAAGAAAATTATTCAGACAGCAATGGAAACAGAACGCCAGATCCGCAGGCAGCAGGTGCTGCATAATACAAGGGTCTTAATGGAATCTTACATCGAAATGAAAAAGCATATTGAAAATGCAGTGTCAGAAGTAGAACAGTTAGAGAAGGAAGAATACACCACCTTCAAGAAAGACGGAAGCACACACCTGGAAAGTGTAAGACGGTCGAAGATGAAAACGGCGTTAATGATCGCGAACATAGACAGAGCAATGGAAGATCTGCGAAAAGAATACGATACAAAGGGGATGAACTATAAATACGAAGCATTCTACATGCATTACATAAAGGGCGTACCATACGAAGATATTGCGGACATACAGAACTGCGGAAAGAATACACCGTCGCGATGGTCCAAAGAACTGATACGGAAAATGTCAGTGAAGCTATTCGGTATTGATGGTATAGAAAAATATTGAAAAACATTATGCTTTTCTATACAGACTTGGGGAAAAGTTGGGGAAAAGCTGGGGTTTTAATGGTGGATTAAAAGAGTTACACTTGTAATGTGGAAAGTTGCAGGAGCGATTGTACAGAAAAAAGTACAGTCGCTTTTTTCATGTTCTTTTCACGCCCTCTGACGCGGCAGCAGGTGTCACATTGATGCTTGCTGCATATTAAACGCACAGCAGGAAAGAAGGTACAGAGATGTTGCTACATAGATGCAAATGCGGGCTGTTGATACCACAGGAACTTAAAGCGTGCCCGGAATGTGAAGCGGCAGCAGCAACAGGTCAGACATCGAGACACATGGAATACAACACGCGCCGCAGAAACAAAAAGACTGCTGCCTTTTATGTGTCGTCGCAATGGCGCAAAACACGGGCACTTGCGTTGCAACTGTACGATGGTCTGGACTTATATGCATATTATGTGCAGCACAGGATCGTGACAGCAGACATGGTACATCATATCACAGAGATAGAGGACGATTGGAGCCAGCGTTTGAAGGTAGAGAACCTGTTCCCATTGAGCAACACAAACCACGGCGTTATCAGTGCACTATACAGGCGAGATGAAGCGACAAAACAGCACACGCAGGAACAGCTCCGCGCGATATTGCGGCGGCACTGGGACGGGGTAGGGGGCATCGAGAAAGTTCTGAGCGG
>ERZ1034878.501-NODE-501-length-18117-cov-4.442587_pt1 | contig 18117 bp, 18 predicted proteins | sample MGYA00520593_ERZ1034878 | MGnify/ENA primary metagenome ERZ1034878 (study PRJEB33766, sample SAMN09781724) | gut metagenome | biome: gut microbiome | host: Homo sapiens | place: Madagascar | study: EMG produced TPA metagenomics assembly of the PRJNA485056 data set...
TCCGCCTGATTTGCCGATACCCCATCTGGCGCAACATCGCGAATCTTATCGGCAGAAGCAGATAGCATTTTCTTATATACCTGAGACGAAACAGCCGATACGATCGAGCCAACCGCCGCGCCGATCAATGAGCCGGCAACACCGATAACGGAAGACAGCAAAAACACCGTTGCAGCCGCTAGGGCACCAGCAATCACCTGAGCAATCGAAAGATCTTCGAACAATACCGCCAGTTTGCCCTTCTTAGCACCATCGCCACTTTGCTGAACCGAATTCGCCATCGATGCGCTTCCTTTCTCTCGGCTTTCCAACCTAGCAGCCTGAATGCAGAGTGCCACCCCTTCCACGCGCTCTTCACTCATTCTTGACCAAGCTGTCACCGTTTCATCGCTTGATAACCACGCCGAATCCATGCCTGCTGTTTCATGGCCTTTTGGCGCCGCAACAAAACAGCCGGCCTTCGCAATTGAGCTTGCTCCTTGCCCCCGACCAAGGAAGGCACCGGTTACCTCCAATAAAGAAGCGGACCAGAAGACCGGGCTCCTGGTCCGCTTAGGCGAAAGAAGGCAATTACCTTGTATATCCAACGGCTATGCGAAAACGGCTTCCACTCGATACGTTGCGAATAGGAAAGACCCCAGGCGCCAGCGGCTATGCGCGAACGGCTTCCACCATCTTGCGGGCAAATTCACCAACCGCCAAAACAGCGTTTTCGCCTTCGGCAGCAATAATCTTCACGATAGCTGATCCAACAATAGCGCCATCGCTCTTTGCCGCCATGATCGCCGCTTGCTCAGGGTTGGAAATACCGAATCCGATGGCAATAGGGGTGTCGGTAACTGCGCAAATACGCGCCACGATTGAATCGAGATCAGTGGTGATGCTCGAACGCGTTCCCGTGACGCCCAAAGAGCTTACACAGTAAATGAAGCCTTCCGCATCACGGGCAATCGTGTCGATGCGTTCCTCAGACGTAGGCGCAATCATGCTGATAAGATCCATACCGTAAGCGCGGCACGGGCCAGCGAATTCCTCTTTTTCCTCAAAAGGGACGTCGGGGAGAATCAGCCCATCCACGCCAACCTCTGCCGCACGAGCGCAAAACTCCTCGATACCGTAGTGGAACACCACATTGGCGTAGGTCATGAACACAAAGGGGGTGTCGATGGTTTTACGCAGGTCGGCCACCATATCAAACACCTTGTCGGTGGTGGTGCCCGCCTCAAGCGCGCGCATATTGGCAGACTGGATTACTGGTCCTTCTGCCGTAGGGTCAGAAAACGGAATGCCCAGCTCGATAACGGCAGCACCTGCCCGCGCAAGCTCAGCAACAATTTTCTTGGTGGTTTCCAGATTTGGGTCGCCGCAGGTAACAAAGGGAATAAAGGCTTTTCCACCCTGAAAGGCAGCTTTGATGCGTGGGTTACTCATTGATATCTTCTCCTCGATAACGAGCGATGGCGGCGCAATCCTTATCGCCGCGACCGGAAAGCGTGACTACCATAATTTGATCTTTGCTCATTTTCGGCGCGATCTTGCAGGCATAGGCAACTGCATGAGCGCTCTCAATAGCAGGGATAACGCCCTCCAAACGGCTCAGATACTCGAAGGCATCCACCGCTTCGTCGTCGGTAACGGGCACATACTGAGCACGGCCCGTATCGTGCAACCATGCATGCTCGGGTCCAATTCCGGGGTAATCAAGACCAGCACTAATGGAATACACTGGCGCGATTTGGCCATACTTGTCCTGACAGAAATACGACTTCATACCATGAAATACACCAAGGCTGCCCGTGTTGATGGTAGCTGCCGTTTCGAAGGTGTCGATACCACGCCCCGCAGCTTCACACCCAATGAGTTGAACTTCGGGATGCTCAATGAAGTGATAGAAGGTGCCCATGGCGTTCGAGCCACCGCCCACGCAAGCAAGCACGCAGTCGGGCAAACGGCCCTCCTTCTCCATGCATTGATCGATAATCTCTTGCGAGATTACCGCCTGAAAGTCTCGCACAATGGTGGGGAAAGGATGAGGGCCCATAGTGGAGCCAAGCACGTAATGGGTATCGGCAATGCGGTTAGCCCATTCGCGCATAGTTTCCGATACAGCATCTTTCAGCGTTGCCGTTCCCGTTTCCACAGCATGCACCTTAGCACCCAGCAAACGCATCTTGTATACGTTCAGTGCCTGACGCTCGGTATCTTCCTTGCCCATGAATACTTCGCATTCCATATCCATCAGTGCCGCCGCTGTAGCCGTGGCAACACCGTGCTGACCCGCACCCGTTTCAGCAATAACGCGCGTCTTGCCCATCTTCTTGGCAAGCAGAACCTGACCGAGCACGTTGTTGATCTTGTGCGCACCGGTATGGTTCAAGTCTTCGCGCTTCAGGTAGATCTTCGCACCTCCCAACGCCTTGGTAAGACGCTCGGCGTAGTACAGAAGCGAAGGACGGTTGGCGTATTCATTCAGGAGCGTGTTCAGCTCTGCCTTGAATTCCGGGTCATCCTTGTAATGGTCGTAAGCTTCCTCGAGCTCGATAACGGCATTCATCAGCGTTTCGGGCATGTACCGCCCACCATGGATGCCGAATCTTCCCTTCGTCATGATATTTCCTTTCATAAATCAGGCGCTGGCCTGATGGTTCTACTTAAGTGGATAAGCCGCCGATTTATCAGCACGCTAGAACTGCCCACGCCGATCGAGGCGCTGGAGGAGCTACAACCGCCATCGATGGACCTCATCAACAGCTGCTGCAATTTTTGCGGGGTCCTTTAGTTTGTCGGTTTCGATACCAGAACTCATGTCAACACCCCAGGGGCGCACTTCCGTTAGTGCCTTACCGATGGTTTCAGGAGTAAGTCCGCCAGCCAAAATGAACGGGCGATGAACGCGGGAAACGTCGCCCCAATCAAATGCCCTGCCCGAGCCTTGCCCGCCGTCGAGCAAGATCATATCGGCGCTGCTTCCTTCGGCGCGGGAAACATCTTCGCTGCCCCTCACACGGAAAGCCTGGATGGTTCCTACTCGGGTTCGATGCCTCAACTCGGAAATGTAGGCATTGCTTTCGTTTCCATGGAGCTGCACCAGATCAACTGAACCATTCGTAACGATGCGAATCAAGGAATCGAGCGGCTCATCGACAAATACTCCTACGCGCCATATTGGATGAAGGCTCACTGGATTGCCACTGGTTGCCATACGGGCCGCCACCTTGGCGTCCTCTTCATCGAGCAGCTCGCATAATTCCGTCAGGCGCTCCACTGAAACACTTCGGTGCGATTGGGGGAAGTCCACGATGAAGCCGCACATATCGGGGCGCGTCTGGGCAACTGAGCGCACATCCTCTTCGCGCGACATCCCGCACAGTTTCACACGCGGATACCCCGAACCCTGCGGCGACAGCAGCCATTCCCTTGCCTGATGCTGACGGCTTGCCGGACTCATCGTGCCACCTCAGCCGCAGCACGGAATCCCGCCAACGTTGCCTGTTTATCATCGGCGCGCATCAGTGCTTCACCGATCAAGGCAGCATCCGCACCCATCTGGGCGATAGCCGCAACATCGTCGGCGCTTGCCACGCCCGATTCCGCCACGTACAGCACATCTTCAGGAATTTGCGCACGAAGACGGCGGACGTTATCAAAGTCGACGCTAAAATCCTTCAGGTTGCGGTTGTTCACACCAACAATCTTTGCACCCGAGCCACCCGCGCGGGCAATTTCCTTTTCGTCGTGCGCTTCAACCAAAACCGAAAGACCCAGGCTTTCAGCAAGCTCACGATAAGTAACAAGTTGATCGTCACTCAAAATGGCACAGATCAAAAGCACAGCAGAGGCACCGAGCACTTTGGCCTGGTAAATCATGCGCTCGCAAACCACAAAATCTTTTCTCAACACAGGCACAGACGTTTCTGCCGCTATTTTGGTCAAATAGGCATCGGCGCCCATGAACCATTTCGGCTCAGTTAAGCAGGAAATTGCCGCCGCCCCTGCCGCCTCGTAGCTCTTTGCGATATCAAGATACGGAAACTCTTCGGCAATAACCCCCTTCGAAGGAGACGCTTTCTTAACTTCGCAGATAAAGGAAAGGCCGGGCTCCGCCAATGCAGCGCTGAACCGAAAGGGAAATACACCACCGTTGGCTTCACGCTCAGCTGACGCCATGGCGCAAGCCTGCTGCCGAAGGCTGGCTGTTGGCATCAGCCCTTCCTCTTCCGCCATGCGCTGACGTGTGTAGGCGGCTATTTCATCAAGGATGGTCACTTAGGCCTCCTGATTCGATACTCGAATGTACGACTCCAGCGTTTCGGCTGCTTTGCCGCTGTCGATAAGCTCCTGGGCCCTTGCGACGCCATCTTTCAACGAGGGCACCAACCCGGCAATGTAGAGGCCCGCAACAGCATTCAGCAAAACGGTGTCGCGCTTTGCTCCCACTTCCTTGCCGAAAAGAATGTCACGTGTGATCTGCGCATTTTCTTCCGGAGAACCGCCTTGCAGATCTTCTTTCATGCAGCGCTTCATGCCCAATTCCTCAGGCGTAAGAACATAAGACAAATAATCGTCGCCATGGAATTCACATACCGTGGTGGGGCATGCCGTGGAAAGCTCATCCAGGCAATCCTGCCCATATACCACCATGCCGTCCTTCACACCCAGGCTCACCAGCACATGCGCCAAAGGCTGCACCAAAGATTCATCGTATACGCCGAGAATCATCTTGTCGGGCGAGGCGGGGTTGGTGAGCGGACCTAGAATATTGAACACGGTGCGAAAACCCAGCTCTTTGCGAATGGGGCCCACATAGCGCATGGCTGTATGGTATTTCTGGGCGAAGAAGAAGCACATGCCCACTTCGTCGAGGAGCTTCTTACACAGCTCGGGGCTCTGCTCGATGTTCACGCCCAGCGCCTCTTGGCAATCGGCCGTACCCGATTTGCTTGATGCCGCACGGTTTCCGTGCTTGGCAACCTTCGCCCCACCCGCCGCAATAACAAGCGCTGCGGTGGTGGAAATGTTGAAACTGCCAGCTTTGTCGCCGCCCGTGCCCACAATCTCAAGCAGCGGTTTATCGTAGTCAACCTTGGTGGCGTGGCTGCGCATGGCAGCAGCGCACCCTGCAATTTCGGCAATCGTTTCGCTCTTGGTCGATTTTGTGGAAAGAGCCGAAAGAAATGCTGCCGTCTGCACCTGGGTGGTTTCGCCCGACATGATCTCGTTGATCACGTCGTAGGCTTCGTCGTAGGTTAGGTCCTGCTTGTCTACCAGCTTGAAAATTGCTTCCCTGATCATCGTTGCTTCCTTTCGCGCAATCGGCGCAAACGCCGTGTATTACTTCGTTGCTATGGCCAAGAAGTTTTCGATCATCGCCCGGCCATCGGGGGTAAGAATCGATTCGGGATGGAACTGAACGCCATAGGTAGGGAACTCGGCATGCTGCACAGCCATCACCTCCCCATCATCGGCACGGGAAATAACCCGCAAACATTCGGGAAGGCTTTCTTCGTCGGCTGCAAGTGAATGGTAACGAGCAACCCGAACCTTAGCAGGCAAGCCGTTGAACAGGGGTGATTGCGCATCAACCTTTACCAGAGACGATTTGCCATGCATCAGCTCCTTGGCATACCCCACCGTGCCGCCGAATGCTTCACATATTGCCTGATGCCCCAAACACACACCCAAGATGGGAACTTTGCCGGACAGCCTCAGCGCCACTTCTTCGCAAATGCCCGCATCGGCAGGTCGACCGGGACCGGGGGAAAGAATCACCGCTTCAGGGTTTTTTGCCTCGAGATCTTCAACCGAAAGCGCGTCGTTTCGAAGAACCTCGATAGCGAGATCCACTTCGCCTATCAGCTGATACAGGTTGTAGGAAAAGCTGTCGTAGTTATCGATGAGGTAGATCATGCCAGGCCCCCTTCGGCAGTTCTCAGCGCTTCCATTACCGCGCGCGCCTTGTTGTAGCATTCGCGGTCTTCGCTTTCGGGAACGCTGTCAGCTACGATGCCGGCGCCCGTCTGCACGCATACGCGGCCGTTTTTCTTGTAAACAAGACGGATCCCAATGCAAGTGTCAAGATTGCCGGTGAAGTCCAGATAGCCGATGGCGCCGCCGTAGATGCCGCGCTTGGCGCCCTCCAAATCCTGAATAATCTGACAGGCACGCAGCTTGGGTGCTCCGGAAAGCGTGCCCGCCGGAAGGATGGAATCCATCACATCCACCGCGTCTTTCCCTTCGGCAAGCTGACCGGTAACGGTTGAGCCGATATGCATGATCCGAGAAAAGCGCAGCACATTTCGGTACTCTTCCACCTTTACGCTACCCAGCTGAGACACGCGCCCCAAGTCGTTACGTCCAAGGTCAACGAGCATGTCATGCTCGGCGCGTTCCTTTTCGTCAGCAAGAAGATCCGCCTCCATGGCTCGATCTTCTTCAGGAGTGGCGCCGCGCGGGCGGGTGCCAGCCAAGGGGTAAGTGAACAGCCTGCCGTCCTGCAAGCGGGCCAGCGTTTCAGGAGATGCGCCCGCGATTTCCACATCATCGCTGGTGAAGTAGAACATATACGGGGAAGGGTTCTGACTGCGCAACACGCGATAGGTATCGAACAGGCTTCCTTCCGCTTTTGCGGTCCGGGGGTTGGAAGGCACCACCTGGAATATGTCGCCCTCGAAAATATGACGCTTGGCAGTTTCCACCTTCTCGCAGAACTCTTCGGTTGAAAACTGCGGCGCAAGCGGTTCTTTCAACTTCAAAGGGGCAAATTCGTAACGAGCAGACCCCACCAACAAGCCTTCAATCTCATCGAGCTTTGCTTGCGCCTGAACGTAGGAACCCTCAACATCGTCGGCGCGAACACCTGCGATGAGGATGATTTTCTGACGGTAATTATCGAAGCAGATAACCTGATCGAACAGCATCAGATCAACGTCGAGGAAATCCTCACGGTCTAAACCGGGACGACGCAGCGTGGGTTCAGCGTACTTGAGGTAGTCATACGAGAAATAGCCCACCAGACCACCGGTAAATGCCGGGAATCCCTCAACCTTGGCGCTCTTGTTCTCTGCGATAATTTGGCGAATAACGGCGCCCGGGTGATCGACCTGACGCGTTTCGCGCAGCGGTTCGTCGCCTTCCACATTGCGGCGAATGCTGAGTTGCCCATCCAGGCAGGTTACCTCAAGCGTGGGATTGAAGCCCAAAAAGGAATAGCGGCCCCAACGCTGATCTGCCTCAGCGCTTTCCAGCAAGAAGCAATGGTTGCTGGCGGCACGCAGCGCACGCATTGCCTCAATAGTGGTGATGCGGTCGGCAAACAGCTCACGTTTCACGGGAACGCGGCAAATGCCAGGCTGCGCAGCCAAAGCACGAACTTCTTCCAAGCTCGGCTGCAATGGCGTAGTGTCCATCGATTAGCCCTTTCCTTGCGCGGGAAAGGCAACAAAAAAGCCCATCCCTGATACTTCTACGATCAAGGACGGGCTTTAAGAAAATACAAAGCTCGCGGTGCCACCTTGTTTCACGAAACGAATCGTGCACTTAGCAGGATACCAACATATCCCCGGCAACTTACGTATGCCCTCACGTCGCACCCTACTAGCAAATTGCATTCGCATGCGCCCTCAGCGGTCCATTTGGCGAACGGCTTTTCGATCCGGATCCCAGCATCCCGGACTCTCTGTGCGCGCCTACTCGCTTTGACTTCCGCTTCAACGGTTTGATGGTTTCTTCAGCGAATCATATTCGCTTGCGAAATTGACGTTATTTTTTCCCGAAACTTCTTTCCTGTCAACAATTTTTCTGCAGACGAAACTTCGCTTTAACAATGAGCATTGAACGGCTCTTGGCCAAGCAACCAGAATAGGAATCCAGATAACCGCCGCCTGAGCTGCCGCAATAGACGTCTGCGCAACCCCCGCTTGCCTAGCCTGAATAGAGGCAAATCGATCATGCTTCTTTTTCTGCATCACCTTGCAAAACAGCAGCGAGCGATACAATACATGCGACCATTGCACACGGAAAGAGGCTGCCTTGAAGTTCCTGATTGCTTCCGATATCCACGGCTCTGCAACATGGTGCCACAAATTCATCGATGCTGTTCACGCTGAAAAACCTGACAAGATTATCCTACTAGGCGACATTCTGTATCACGGGCCGCGCAACGCCTTGCCCGATGGCTACGACCCCAAGGAAGTAATTGCCCTGCTCAACCCCCTAGCCGATCGCATAATTGCCGTACGCGGCAACTGCGACGCCGAAGTTGACCAGATGGTGCTCAACTTCCCCTGCATGGCGGACTATTCCACCATCCTTGATCCTGAATATATCGACGAAGATGCGGGGTACGAAATGCAAACTCCCCGAACGCTGTTCCTCACTCACGGGCACGTATTCGGCCCCGACAGAGACGGAGCAGCAGGCAATCTTCCCCAGATGCCAGTCAATACCGCACTTTTGTACGGACACACCCATGTCAAAGTGAACGAACCCTGCTCGGAAGATCCTACGGTTTGGCTGTTCAACCCTGGTAGCCTTTCGCTTCCCAAAGATGGTACCCACAGCTACGGCGTGTACACTACCGGACTGCCAATCGAAGAGTCGTTTAAGCACGTCATTTTGAGCTAATCCTGATGATACGCCCCCGCCGAGCGGAAATTTGTTCAGCGGAGGACCATATGCCCCTTTGGAGCCAGGGCAAAAACCGCCTCCGGCACCAAACAAAAAGCTACGCGATCATCATCGCGGCAGCCGTCATGGCAACAATGCCCACCGCAACCGTGACCACATTGGCAAAACCAGCCAGGCCTACATCGCCTTTTGCCCAAAGGGTGTATACCGGCCCGAGCGCGCCCATGGGAGACCACAATAAGGCGGCAATAACCATACGGGTAACAGGATCGAAGGGAAGCAGCGTCATTGCGCCGATGCTCATCACAGCAGAGAACAGGAAGCGCAAGCCCAGCAAGCGCACCAGCTGAAACACTTTGCCTTTGCCCAACGAAAACTGAACCATTAAACCCAGCATGAACATAGCCAAGAACGAATTGGCGTTTGAAATTGGCTCGATAAACGAAACCACCTGCTCAGGAATGGTAACGCCCATCAGCGAAATGATAATGAGCACGCAATACAGGTCGAATGGCGCAGACGAAAACAGGCGCTTCGCAGCCAACACGGCACGTTCGTAATGGGATCCACCCTTGTCGAGGATCGCACTTGAGAACGCATACGTTCCCCCGCTCATCATCAAAGCATTACCGGCATCGAACAGACACACAGCAAGTGCCGCAGCCGGCGGAAAGAGCGCTTGGGCGAAGGGAAGCACAAAGCAACCAATGTTGAAGCCCGATATGTTCATCATCATCAGAATCCGATGATCTCGGTCTTCACGCGCGGTGAGCAATGTGCCGATCAGCCACGGAACAAAGGTGCAGCCCAACCCCACCAAGGCAAGGAGCAGCAGCGAGGCATCGAAGCCATTCGAAGCGAAAGCGTGGAAAATCGCACAAGGCAAAGTGATACGGAAGACAATTTTCGAAAGTGTGTCGGTGAAGCCTCTGGGCAGCTCCATCGTTCGCGCAACAACGAAACCGAGCGCGATGATGGCGGTAAGCGAGGCAACTGTTAAAAGAGCATTTTCCATAGCGCCCATGATAGCGCCGCAAGAAGACGATCTAGCAAAAAAACTCGCACGCATTTTGCTGAACTATGGCAGCAAGCTCCGATTCGCCAATGCCCCTTATTCGAGCGAGTCGCCTTAGGGTCTCAACAAGCTGGAGCCTCATCTGGTCGTATGAATAAAGTACCGAAGGATGTTCTTGCTCAGGATCAATCGCAGCAGGGGCATCGGTCTCCAAAAGAAGTTTCCGCAAAGGGACTGCCTTTGCATATTCGCTCCCTTTTTTCGTTTCGAGCATACGTGCGCCAACCGAAAAGAAACACCCCGCATCCGCCGCTTGCTCCAGCTGCTGAAACGAGCCGCTAAACCAATGGAAGATGCAGGTGCACGACACGAAACAACCCGAGCTATCCAAAATGCTCAAAACGTCGTCGTATGCTTTAACGCAATGGATGGAAAGAACCTTGCCGCCGTCCTTTGCGCATGCATTTGCGATATGGCGAAACGCGCGGAGCTGAGCATCGCGCGTTGCTATTCTGCGCTTCGTGAAGTCCAAGCCAACTTCACCCACATACTGCGTTTCGGGCAAAGCGCCATCGAATGCACGTAGCACTTCGGCAAAGCGCCGTTCGTCTGCGGAAACCCACCAAGGATGCAGCCCCACCGCAAGCTTTATGGAAGCGGAATCGCCAACAGGCTGCAAAGGGGCAGCCGCCCAGCAAAGCGCCCTTTTGGTATCCCGATACTCGCTAGGAGTGACCGAAGCGGCGAAAACAGGCGCCCCGGCACGCTGGGCATCCACGGCGAAATCGACAGGGTTCGAAACGAACCCCAGATGGAAATGGGCATCGGAAAGCTGGAGGCCCGTTGCCTTCTCCGCCTTTTCGCTATAGGTTGCCACTTACCGCACCTCCCTGCGCACTCGCAGGTCAGGCATAGCGCTCGCCCACGATTCATCAACGCCACCCATCCTACCGTACCACTTGGCAACTTTTGCGTTACGCTGGTTCTTGGAACAATGAACACGTTCTGTTAGGAACCATCATGACGGCGAACTACGCAGACCAATATAACAACGGCGAAATCGAAGAGGTGCTTCCGCGCATTTGGCGCGTACCAGTGCCGCTGCCCGACAACCCGCTAAACTACTTGAACTCGTACTTCATCCTAGGAGAAGACAAGACCACCATCGTTGACGTAGGGTTCGATCATCCCGACTGCGAAAAAGCACTCGACGACGCCTTGCGCAAGCTGGACCGCACCTGGGAATCAGTGGAGATCGTCCTTACCCATTCCCACCCCGACCACACCAGCAACCTCGACCGCATATGGCGACGCTGGATGCGCATATACGCCAACATGCACTCTATCCAAGAAGTGCAAAACCTCATGAACATGCAAGCAACGGTATTCAACCCGCTCATCGGCTACCTTACACACCCCAACACGTACGATGAACGCAGCATGCAGGCACGCGACGCTTCTACCTACCGCGTTTCTGCCGAGCTTCTTCCGTTAAAAAACCAGCCTGACCTGTTTTATCTGGCGGACGGCGACGTGTATCACAACGGCAGTTACCGCTTTCGCGTCATAACCACACCCGGCCACGACGACTGGCATATCTGCCTATACGAACCTACGGCGAAAATCCTCATTGCGGGCGACCACGTACTGGAGCGCATCACGCCCACCATCATGAGCTGGGTTTGCTCGTACGATGCGTTAAGGGAATTCCTGACAAGTCTGGACAAGGTGCGGGATTTGGACGTTGATCTTATTCTGCCCGGGCACGGCCGCCCCTTCACGGGGGTTGCCGAGCGCGTCGATTTCCTGAAAAGTTTCCACGCTAACCGACTGGAAGAACTGTACCAGCTGGTGGTCGACGGCCATGCCAGCCTGATTGATATCGCACGCAATGCCTCGTGGAAGCACCCCAACTGGGACGAATGGACCATCGACCAGAAATTCTATTCGCTGGGAGAAACCTTTGCCCACCTGGTATATCTGGTGAATGAAGGACGGGTAGTGCTCACCACATGCGAAAACTGCCGCCGCTTCTACCCCGCCGATTCCTTCGAGATGAGAAGGAAAGAGTAGCGCCAGCATCACACGAACCAGCCAGGCGTCGCCCTACCCAGACACCATCCCGAACAAAAACAAAATAGCGCGTTGAAGCATCAGCCTCAACGCGCTTTCTGCGATTAGGATTGCTAGTCCATCGGCACAACCGCAGTGGGTACCTGCAGGTGAGCCAGCACACCACAGGTGGTAGACCCAAACAGGGCCCTGCTTACCGCCGAACGAGCATGTGTGCCCAGCAGCAGAACACGGCAGTCCTTGCTGCGTTGCATCAAAGCCTGCGTAGGGGAAGGTGCCTCTATCGAATAACCTTCAACCTCAAGAGCAGGCTCTGCTGCGCGAATAGCCGTAACACGTGCGTCGAGGTTGCGCTGGAACGATTCACCAACCGGCGCCAAGCCGCCGCCCATGAATTCAGCAGAGCGCGAAAGCAAGGTGGGGATGCCCCAGGAAGAAATAAGCTCGAGCGGCTCTTCGAGAACCTTAGCCAAATGAACACCCAGCTCAACAGCCCTGTCGCTAACCTCATCCTGTGGGCCAACGCCTACCACAATGCCCTTGGCCTCGTTGTAGGGGTCCCAGTCGGCGGGAACAACCACCGTGGGAACGCTTGCCGAAACCGAAACACGCAAGCCTTTTGCACCCCATACGCGTTCTGCGACCGAGGCGCCATGGTGGGATCCCATTACGATCATGTCGTGGCTTTCCGCCGCACCAACCAAGGCCTCTACGATATCGCCACTCACGTACGAAGCGTCCATGGCCAACTCAGGATAATCGTTGCGAACAAATTGCTGCGCTTCGCCCAGCACGTTTTCCACAGCTTCGCGCAAAACGCGATGGTCGGAGCCGGCGAGCTGATCTGATGCAGGGTCGATTACCGCAAGCAGCGTCAAATGAGCACCTTCACGGTTGGCTAGACGGGCAGCCCATTTCAGTGCCTTCTTGCCGCGCTCGCTACCGTCGATGCCTACCAGAATACTTTCCAAAGTTTCCAAATTCTTATCCCCTCGTTGTTAATGGAACATCGGAATCATCAGCCACAGCGCAAACAGCACTACGACCACGCATGCCGCGAAACATGCCACCGAAGCGAATCGAAACAGGTAATTGGGAGAGCCGTCTCCGCCTTCAGGAGCACCACTCTTTGCCCATAGGCGCAGACCCGATGCATACATCACGCCAATGCAACCAGCAATGCCCACCGCAACGATCAGAACCGTCGCAAAATTCATGAGTTCTTGCATGTGATTCCCTTTCTACGCTGCAGCCGCGGCTGTTGCAGCCTTGGCGTTTACCTTGACTTCGGAGCCTTCGTTTACGTTCATCGCATTAACGGGGTTACGGCGCGAGAGCCTGAAGATGACAAGCGCTGCAACAACGGCGATTGCGGCAACGGCAAGCGTGCCCCAAACGTTGATCTTGGCAACGGCGCAAGCAGCAGCACCAATCACACCTGCAGCAGGGAACGTCACCAGCCAAGCGATGAGCATACGAGCGGCAACCTTCCAGTCGATTGTGCCGCCCTTCTTGCCCAGGCCAGAGCCGATGATGGAACCAGAGCAAACCTGCGTGGTGGAAAGGGCGAAGCCCAAGTGGGAAGAAACCAAGATGGTGGTTGCCGAGCTAGCCTCTGCCGCAAAACCCTGAGGCGTTGCGATTTCGGTAAGGCCCTTGCCCAGCGTGCGAATCACGCGCCAGCCGCCCATGTAGGTGCCCAATGCAATTGCGAGGCCGCACACAGCAATAACCCACAGCTGAGGACCAGAACCAGAAGGCTGCAGGCCGACGGCAATAAGGGTAAGGGTGATGATGCCCATGGTCTTCTGAGCGTCATTAGTGCCATGGGAAAGCGCTACCAAGCATGCCGTAATGGTCTGACCATGACGGAAGCCCGCCTCTACATACTTTTCGTCCAATTTGCGGACGACGAAATATATTAATTTCACCGCCACGAATGCTGCCAAGCCGGCAACGATAGGAGAAATAAGAGCAGGAACAAGAACCTTTGCAACAACGGCGCCGAAGTTAATGCCCTCAACGCCTGCGCCCACGATTACCGCGCCCACCAAGCCGCCGAACAACGCATGGGAGGAACTAGAGGGTAGGCCAACCAGCCACGTCATCAGGTTCCACAGAATAGCGCCTACCAATCCGGCAAATATGAATTCGGCGCCGATGGTAACTTGCTGCTCATTGATGATGCCGCCCGAAATGGTTTTGGCCACCTCGGTGGACAAAAAAGCGCCGATCAGGTTCAACGTACCGGCTGCGATAACAGCCGTTTTCGGCTTCAACGCACCCGTTGCAATTGAGGTTGCCATAGCGTTTGCCGTATCGTGGAAGCCATTCGTGAAGTCGAACGTTAACGCCACCGCGATGACCAGCACAACGACAACCAGTGTTGCGATATCCATGTTTTTCTCTGTTCCTCCCTTTTCATTCGCCATCACGCGCAAAGGGAATCGCCAGAGTATCCAACAGGCTTTATCCGAGCTTCTGCCGCCTGCAGATCCGCACGGTTTCCCTTATTGCGGATGCAAGCTTAGCAAGCGAAATCTTACATAAATGTAAAGCGGAGTTAATCATTGTTACGTTTGAAGCAGCCGCTGAAATCTCCCGAGGGCAAAAGGGGAACAACAGGGAAGAATTTAACAGACCGGACTAATTCCGATCTAACGGCCCTCGCCGTTACGAGCCGCCTTCAGGTCGCACGCGGTGTACAGCCCCACAATCACGGCTGCAGCGGCAATAAGCATGAAGAACAACGCCGCATAGGAAACCAGGTAAGTGCCGAACGCTTCGGCGAGAAAACCCGGCAGCAGCATGAAAATGAAACCGCCAAGGGCATAGCAAATCTGGAAATTGCGAATGGTCTGCACTTCCCTTCCCTTTGGCGCAAGTTCAATAGACCATACCGAAATACCCACCGTGCCCAAGGAAAGGCCCAGGCCAAACATGACCGCAGCCGCTGTGGCCAGCCAGCTCGACCCCATATCACTTAAACACAGCAAACCCGTGCCCCCGATGAAAAGCAAGAAAAACAGCACCGAACCATTGCGTGTGCCAATGGTGTCGAATATCACCCCGTTGAAGAGCTTCGACACCATCAGGCAGGCGCCGCTCACTGCGATGAGGGCTGCTGCGGCCTCGGTTGAAAACCCTTCGGAAGTGAACAAGACGCCCAAATAGCCATTGCCCCCTACGCTTGCACAGCCAACGAATATCATGGCTACCATCAATACGGGAAGAAACGAATGGGGTACATCCCTATTCATGCGAGCGCGCTTCGGTTTGCCTGCGCTCCTGCTCTTTTCGGTCTTCTTCGAAACATAGGGCTTTAAGCCCATGTCTTCTGGGAAATTGCGCAGCAGCGCAAACACCAAAAGGCCCAGCGCCAATGCCAAAGCCGCCTCTAGGGCAAATGCAGCAGAAAGCGAAGTGGCATTCACCACCGCAACCACAATAGGCGGCAAAACCACCGCGGCAACACCCGAGCCCACGGCGGCAATGCCCGCAACCGTTGCAACATTCGTTTCAAACCAGCGGCCGATAAGCATGGTTGAGCAGATCATGCCACCCAATCCATAACCCAGCCCTGTAAACACCGAGGCAATGCATAGGCCAGCGTAGCTTTCGGTGTTGAGGGCATACAAGCCAAAACCGATAGCCACGCAAATCGAGGCAACAAAGGCGCCAATGCGGCAGTTGAGCCAACCGTAATAGCGCGCCACAAAGAACATGGCAACAAGGGAAACAAACGTGCGCACAGAAAGGATTACCGAACCCCCCGCATGCCCAACCCCCGGAATGGCAACAAGATAGGGCTGATATACGGAAAATGAAGTTGAGGGCAATCCGATATTGGTAAACAGGATCAAGAAGCAGCAAACGCAAATTACTTTTTCATAGTGACGTTTCACACTACCCAAAACCGTCATGCGTTTCCCTTCTGAACAACAAGGCGCCCCGAAGAGCGCCTGAATACTTCTATTCGAAGGATAGCAGTGAATTGTTGTGAGTTAGTGAAGCGGCAGGTTCGCAAGGGCAAGGGGCTTGGTCGCCGCCATATCAAGCGCCGCCATGCACAAAAAAACGCCGCTCATTGAACGGCGCTACAGCTTAAGCAACATGCGCGCTGGGAATGATCTGTATGTTTTGCAATTGGTTGAGGGTGTGCGCGTCAACGCCAATACCGGCGGCACCGTTTCGCACCTTGGTCACATAATCTTCGCGGAACGACCAGTCGTAGAAGGGGCCGCGCAGGGAAAGGTAGATGAGTGCTTCCAACGTGTAAGCATCCTGGGCGGCAGGCTCGAATTCGCCAAAACCAAATGCACCCGAGATGATGGTGCTTTCGGTATGGTTGCCGGCGTACCGCACTTCCACATAGCTTTTCTCGTAGCAATGGGAAGAAACGCCCTCGAAACCATCCATCTTGTTTTCGTTGGCGTTGCTCAAGTCCCAGAGCGCGCCCTGCACGTGCTTGCCCGGTGCGGGGATTACCGTTGCGAAGCCCGCTGCATCCATTTTCAACTCATAGTTGGGCAGCGTTGCTACGCCCAGGTATTCAGCCCCAGGGCAGCGGAACTTCATTTGATCGAAGTCCATGTTTGATCCGTATGCGAAGTAAAGCTTGTGCATGACTGCAATTATGAGCGTAGAGCACCCCGTTCGGTACCCTGCCATTCCCCATAGCCGGCATTAGGCTGAGCCAATAACAGAAGGATTGGGGCAAGTGAGAGATAGGAACAGACACTGGATTCCCGCCCAACAAGTAGAGCCTCGCTTGCACATTTCTTCGCAAGCGAGGCTCTGTTTTTACGTGCTATGCCTAAGTGGGAATCTGGTGCCTGCCCTACTTTCCCACCCGAAACATGGCAATCTGCTATGAAACCAGGTTTGCCGTATTGCCTTCCAGATAGGACGCAACATTGTCCGCCACGATAACGGCACGCTTCTCCATTGCCTGATGAGAAGCAAAGGCAACATGCGGAGTTACCACAGTGTTCTTACTGTTCAGAAGCGGGTGATTAGCAGGGAACGGGGGCTCCATCTCCAAAACGTCAATGCCGGCACCGGCAATGCGCCCCTCGTTGAGCGCAGCGGCAAGCGCTTCGGAATCGACAACAGGACCGCGAGCGCAGTTGATCAGCACCGCCGTGGGCTTCATCAGCGCAATCTTCTCCGCATTGATAAGGCCTGTGGTTTCAGAGGTCTGCGGGATATGCAGGCTTACCACGTCGGATGTCTTCAGCAGTTCATCCAACTCGACGAACTCAACACCCGGGATGTCCTTCTTGGTACGCGAGTAGCACACCACTTCGCAACCAAACGCCTGGGCGATGCGCATCACACGCGAACCGATAGCGCCAGCGCCAACAACACCAAAACGCTTGCCCTCAAGCTCAGGCCCCACCAGGCCATCTTTAGTGCCACCCTGACGGACAATAGCGTTCAGGGCAGAAATGTTGCGCAGAACGTCCAAGGTCAAACCGAACACCAAGTCGGCAACGGCAACCGTGGAATAGCCAGCGCAGTTGGAAACCTGAATACCATGTTCACGGCAATACGCCATATCAACATGGTCGTAGCCGGTGAATGCAACGCACACATACTTAAGGTTGGAATTTTTCTCCATCACGGAAGCTGGATACTTGATGTTCGACACCACTACGATGTCAGCATCGGAACTGCGCTCGATAAGCGAAGCCTCGTCCTCTTTGCGATCGGGATACGTCACCACCTCAACTTCATGGCCCTCGGTTGCCTTGGCAAGCAGGCCACGCAGGCTATCGTCAGATATTCCCAGCGGTTCCAGGACAGCGATCTTCATAGGTCTCCTTCCGGATTCGTGTGCGTTTTGCGGACAGGCCCCGCCCAACGCAGCAGCGTCTGGCGGGGGCCGAACCCGTCGAAGAAGGGCCAAGCAGGTTCCGGCAAGTGTCCACTGCATTCAATGGTAGCCAGCATGCCCACTCGCGCCTGTCCGCTGCGCGGTTCATCGGCAAGCGAGCTAATGCCACCAGCAACGGAAATGCCCTCGCCGCTCACGCGCGGATTCAGCACGCTCGCACGCAAATCGAAAGCCACGCCCACGCCGCAAAGGCGTCCGCCCCTTAAGTCCCCCTAAAAGCGAGAGCCAAAACAAAAATCCGGTTAGTTTTGCAAGAAATTTGCGATTGGGGATCCCTCAATAAGTTGCACTTGGCGAAAAACGGCGATTTTAGCCCTTAAACGAGGGGATTTGCCCGAAAAACCCCGGGCTTACGAGCTCAAATCAGTAGTGTCCCGAATGTTGGTGTCAGCCCGCCTGGAACCTTCTTCATTCTACGCCGCTTCGGCCATCGCCGCGGCTATGAGAATCCTGAATCTGAATCTGCCCCGAATCCGTTGACACATCGATTTCCGTTTCGGCATGA
>ERZ1034878.506-NODE-506-length-18048-cov-10.697271_pt1 | contig 18048 bp, 15 predicted proteins | sample MGYA00520593_ERZ1034878 | MGnify/ENA primary metagenome ERZ1034878 (study PRJEB33766, sample SAMN09781724) | gut metagenome | biome: gut microbiome | host: Homo sapiens | place: Madagascar | study: EMG produced TPA metagenomics assembly of the PRJNA485056 data...
GTATTAAAAATAAAAGAAAATTACCTGAAAATAAACCCAACCGCAAGAGAGATTATAGAAACAGTTGTTTTTGTGGTTGTGATGGTAATTATAATCAGATTTTTTATAGGTGAAATCCGTTGGATTCCGTCAGCTTCCATGCACCCGACGCTTGTTGAAGGTGATAGAATTGTAGTAGAGAGATTTTCAAGGTTTTATTCAACACCAAAACGAGGCGACGTAATGGTGTTTTACCCACCGTTTGAGAGATTGCAAAACACTCCTTGGAAAGTATTTTCAAGATTAACAGGCTTTTTCTGTAAAGATGTAGCATATATTAAGCGTGTAATCGGCACTCCGGGAGATAAATTTGAAATAAAAACAGACAAAGACGGCAAAAGCACGGTTTACATAAACGATAAACCGCTCGACGAGCCATATATCGTGACACCATATTATGACAAGCCTTGTTCTGACGATATGTTGTGTGGACCAATTGTAATTCCGGAACACAAATACCTAATGATGGGCGACAACCGCGGGAATTCTTATGACAGCAGATGGTGGGGATTGTTACCGGAAGACAGATTTATCGGGCGTGCAGTATTCTTGTTCTGGCCTCTAACAAGGGTTAAAGGGTTGTAGTTTTGAGAGAAATGTAGATGGGTAAACAATCTAAAATAGACTATAATATTGAAGGTGTTTATCAGAAGCTGGAAGAAGTATTTGATGTAAGGTAATTGTGGGTTGATTGTCTACCCACTCTAACTCTCCCTAATAGAGGGAGAGAAACATAGCATTGCAACTATATCGGCATAGTAGCTGTTTACAGATATTATTTAACGAAACATAAGTCTTCCCTCTATAAGGGAAGATATAGATGGGTAAACAACCTAAAACCCTCTCACACACAAAGAAAAACGACAAACTGTATGCTTGTCGTTGGAAAATCAATAGGAAAAAGGGAAAGGAAATTTTTTATTTGATTAGCCGAAAGTTTTGAATGAACTTTCAACGTTTTTTTCAATAACTTTTTGAACTGCATCAATTTCTGTTGAAATTGCGTCTTGCTCTGTATCTAATTGTTTCAATCTTAATTCTAGGTTTTTATCTTGTGATTGAACAATTTCGATTTTTGAGTTAATTTCTTGGATTGCTTGATCGTATTCATATTTTTCATATTCATACTGATTCATAGCATCGTTGTATGCATCTTGATCAGTTACTGTTGATGTTGTCAAAGCATAAGGAATTTTTTTACCTGTTGCGTCCGGAATTGAAATTTTGATATAACGTCCTGAACTGTCTTTTTCAATTTCGCAACCTTCAACTGCTTTAACTTCTTCGGTTTTAGTTTCTGTTCCGATTGTGTAGCAATTAATGTTTGATTGAGAATTGCCTGTTTTATCGTCATAGATTGCATTTTTCAAATCATCTGATTTATAGAAGTATGGATTATATTCGCCTGTTGTAGAATTTTTAATATAGCGAACTACATAGTCACCTTCGCCATATTTTTGTTGAAGAAGCGCGATATATTGTTCTTCTTCTTTCAATAAATTTTTAAGTTGATCTTCTGACAAAGTTTTCAAATATTCATCAGTTGGAACTGTTTGAGTTGTTGTAATTGTTTTAACTTCTGTATCTGTCAATTTTGTTTCTGCTGTAGTAGGAATCAATTTTACTTGAGAACCATCATCATTTGTTTTAACAATATAAACTTCATCTTTCGCTTTATCGAAAATCGCAGGAGTTACATCGTCTGCTGTAACTTTTGTTGCAGTATCAACTGAACCATCTTTTTTTAATGGTGAGAAAGTTCCATCTTCATTTTTTTGATATTCAATTAAGTTATCAGTATCTGCATTTCTGGAATAATATTTAACATTAGCCTTTTCTTGTTCTGTAAGCGCAATTTCGGTGTTTTCCCCTGTAAGTTTATCAATATAATAACCATCATCTTTTTTAGTTACATCATAAGTTTCATTGTCAATAGTAATTTTACTATCAACTGTCTTAATTGTTGTCATATTAGTTTCGTCAAATTTGCCAAGTTTTCTTAAAACACTTGCGCCAACTTTAAATGTATCGTCACCTGCACGAGTAACAATACTTGTTGTAGCCGCAACTACGGAAAAATCATCTTTCCAAGTTCTCAAATAGCTAACAGTATACTTTCCATTGTTTTGAGCAATCATTGCAGTAATTTGGTTTGTTAAAGCCCCGTCTTCGAAAGTGTACACAGCTTTTGTGTAGTCGTCGACAGACGGCGGAACAGGTACTGACATACCGAGCAAATCATTGTAATAATTTGCAGACTGGTTAGACAACGTTGTTCTTTGTTGGTTAATCTGTTGACCTTCAAACTCAACGTTTGTCTTTCTGGCTGTCAGACCTAAAAATCTAGCTTGTGATGCTGACATTCCCATTTCTGTCGATTCTTCCTTTCGTTTAACTTAGTACTTACAACTCATGTATCGACACATGTTTTTCAAAACTTTAATCATGAAGGAAGACATGTTAAGATTTTGTTACAATCGCATTTTATAAATAATTTTGAGTAACAACATTCATTCCTTATAGACATTAAAAAAATTCTTCGGACTCAAATTATTATCGTCCTCAGAATAACAAGAATATTTTAAGAAAAAATAGGTTTGGGCATACTTGTCCAACTCTACAAAATCTAGCGATATGCACTGCAGCTGTTACTGTAGGTCAGTCACTGTCTGGCGCAAATCCCTATACCTCAGAAACAGGAGGTAAGTCAATACTTTTCAAACGTTGTTCAATACGTCTGTACCATTTTAAATGCTGTTTAAACAAAATCTTATAATTAGAGATATCGCCTTGCGATATTTCTTTAAACTGAGTATCACAAGTTTCTGTCAAAGCGTGCTCCAAGTAATGAGTCAATTCTTTTCTGCTCATCTTGTCTAATTCATTACCTTGACGAAGTTCAATACGTTTACCAAATTCAACAATAACTTCCGGTCTGTTATCTCGGAAAAATACGTAATCTACAGACATTGGAATTAAATTAACTTTCCCGTACCTTTTTACGGCATTTTCAGCGATATATGCCAAACCAGTCTGGAATTCAATCGGTCTGAAATGAGGTGGTCTAATAATTCCCTGTGGAAAAATACAAAGCATATTTCTCAAATCACCTACAACATCAACCGAATATTGCAAAGCTTTCATTGCAGATTGTGGAGATTTTTTGTTTACAGAATAAGCTCCGCCACGTCTTAAAAGCGGAAATCTATTCAATTCTTCAACCATCAATCTGATTTCTTTATGAAAAATTCGATGAGTAGTATTGTAAAGCACAATTCCGTCCCACCAGTTGCAATGTGGGGCAAAAAGGATTGTCGGAACATCTTTTTCTGCTTCAAAATAATTTTCTTCGCCTCTATACCTGAAAGCGTAAAAACGATTTTGGAGCATGTTAAAGAAAAACATACTTGCGACCCATAGCCAAAAACGACTTGTTTTAGCGGGTTTAAACTTCTCCTCTTTGTTCCTCAACTTTGTTGGCGGAATATCCGAATATAATTGTTCCTTTACTACCATATATGAATTGTACATCGAGAATTAAAATATGGCAAATAGACGAGTGGCTAATTTTAAGAAAAATTAACTTTGCTTGACTTTTTTCTAATGCTTATTTTACTCTTGTAGTATAGAGGAAATGGAGTGAATATCTCCAACTGCTGGCGCAGCCGTAAAAGTCGGAATGCTCAAAAACGAATTCGTTTACGCGCAGTTTGAACGAAATTCTTTTAGAGCCTCTTGAAAAAGAGGATTTTTTATGTCTTTAACAGCAATACAATCCAACAATTCAAAAATTGGAACGTGTCCGCACGGGCTTCCTCAAGGTGCTTGCCCAATCTGTAACGGAATGGGCGGTGGAGCCGCTAAAAAAGCAGATTTTTCCGCAAAACCAGGCGAAATGAGTTGGAATGAATGCGCTGCTATCGGAGCTTTCTTGAAAGCTCAAAAAAACGCAAAACTTCAAAGAGAACAAGACGCTCAAAACTTTGCAAACAATATTCGAACATTCCAAAATAAACTTATGAACGCCAGTCAAAAATTAGCCAATATCGGAATATTTTTCGCAAACTCAACACCTGCAATTATTGCAAAGCCTATAAATTTTGTACTTCAAACGGTTCTTGGCGGAACATTGAAGGGAATTGCAAATATTCCGACAACTATCTCCAATTTAGTTCAAACGGTTCAACAAAAACTAGCCGATATCTCAGACAAGCTAACAGCAATAGTGGGAGAACTAAAAGCTTCTATTGAAAAGAAAATTTCAGAAAGTTTCAAAAACTTGAAGAAAAAAATTAAATCACTGTTTGCGATATTCAACCCACAAAATGCAGACAATGACGAAAAACAAATTGATGAAACTAAAAAGACTTTCGAACTCAAAACTTTTATACACGACTTGTATAAAAAATTAACAGGAAACGAAAAAAATGACACTGACAACGACTCCGCTTCATGATGCAGAAACAATACGTCAACAAAGGAATTTAACAAAGTCGCAAAAACGCACCAACACAGAAACAAAAGAAGGCGTGCTTGTGAATAATTTTATAAAAGATTGTTCCGACTGCTCACCTAATCTTAACGATACTTGCGATACGCTTGTAATTTCAAATAACACGCAAATGCCAAACAAACTTTATGAAAAAAATACTTCTCCGCAAAAAAGCATTTTGCCGATTAGTGCTTTGGCTGTTGGGGTAATGGGCACTATTGCACTGCTTTCAAGATTTATTAGGCATAATACACAAATTAATCTTAAAATTCCTGATGAAAAACGTCTTCCGCCAACAACAAGAAATGTTGCAATTAATGAAGAAACTCATCAGGCCATATATCAGATGATTCAAAGTCCTACAAATAAGACAATCCGAGCAGGTGTCGGGGTTTTAGCACTCACTGCAATGGGTTTTATGGGCAAGACGTTTTTTGACGGATTCAAAGAAGTTTGGGTTAAAAAACGAGAAGCCGATATTCAAAAAAACATGCAAGAAAAACTTATTAATATCGAAACCCAATCATTTGCCGGTAAAATGCAGATTACACGAAGTATGCTTGCCGAAAAAGCTCTAGAATTGAATAATTATTTGACAGGTAACGACAGACCGATGTTGACTAATTTTGGCAAAAGGCTTGCATTTGAAGGGGACAAAACAGAAAAGAAACAAACTAAAGAAAATTCGCTAAATTATTTTCTACTCGGAGCAGGAACTCTTGCAGCTATTGTCGGACTCGGGTTTTGGTCACTTAAAAATTTGAGCAAAAGCAACAAACTTTTAAATAACTTTATTAATAAAAAAGAAGAATTGATTAAAAATGTGATAAAAAACTCAACAGATGTGACAAAAGAGCAGGATAAAAAACTTTTGGACGCATATTTTCAGTCGATTGATGCAAATGAAAATGTTATCAAAGAGTATTTGAAAGATTTGAGCTGGAATAAAGACGAGGTTGCAGAGTTTACGCAAAAACTTGTTAAAAAGGCTAAAACATCGACAACTTCTGTCAATGCAACGATTGGTGGGGACGGGACTCCAAAACCAGCGTTTTATTCGCACGTAAACGATTACAGGGCTTTTTTCTACAACTGGCTTTTGGATACCGATAACAAGCAGTTTAAGCAACTTTTCTTTGGCATAACCGGTTTAACGGCGATTAGTTATGGCGGAAAGCTTATGGGTGATGCAATCAAAGAAGTTCAGGTCAAAAAATTGAATGCTCAGACAGAAGTTAATTTGCAAAATCGCCTTGTATCAACTGAATTAAGAAATTTTAAATCAAAAAAAGACGCCGCAATTCAGCCACTTGTTGATGAGTTCTACAAACAAGCACAAAACGGTAAGCCAAAGGAAGAATTGAAAGTTATGGCGGACAATATCTTGTTCGAAATTAAAAACGGACCTCCATTCGTTTATTCATAAAGGAAAATTTAGATGTATAATGTATGCTTAAATCAAAATCAAAATTTGTGGAATATTCAATTGACACCTCACCCTTTAAATGGGGCTAGAGTTCATTCTGCCCCTAAGGTTTTTCAGGATAAATTTCAACATCTGCAAAAAACTTGTCCGATAGTTGATGCAGGAGATACGTTTGAATATAAGCATTGTAAATTGCCGACGAATGACAGAAATTATACTTATGTTGACCCGAATAAGGTAAAGTTTTTTGTAGCACAAAAAGAGGCTGCTTTGCCCTATTTGGGAGATATTTTAAGTCATTCTAATAATGAGGCACAAGTGACGGAAACGCTTTACATTTTGGATAGAATGATTGAGGCTGGAACAAAGGGGATTGATAAGATGTATCCTGTTTTGAGCCGTTTTAATGACACAAAATCACCTAATATTCAGACTTTTTTGGCCGGAATTTATCGAAAGACACAAGTTCCTGATGCATTTGGTCCACTTGTAAAAATGCTTGTTCAGAATTCTATAACCCCACAACCGGCACCATTTGATCCGAACGAGGAAATTGGTGGCGCAATATTAGAGTATATTCGTTATTGGGGAAACAATAAGAAATAAAAATGTAAACTTCCTTCAAAAATACGATTGATAATATTTATACGTGGGTATAATAGTCCATGTATATTTATGAATAGAAAGGGGAGCTTTTATATGAATATTATTAAGAATTGTAACGGGTGGAGGGTAACTCCGAGCTGCCCGGTTGCTAAAAAAGCAGCGTTTACATTGGCAGAAGTCCTAATAACATTAGGCATAATCGGTGTTGTTGCGGCAATGACGTTGCCGACATTAGTTGCCAATTATAAAAAACAGGTTTATGTTACGCAATTAAAGAGTGCTGTTTCAATTTGGGAGCAAGGTTTTCATAAAATGCTTGCAGATGAAGGGGTTGATTCTTTGCAAGATACAGAGGTATTTAAAAGTGTCAATGGTGCTATGTGCGATTTAAATAGTTCAAAGAGAGAATGTTCTGCATTTTATGAAAAATTGAATAAGTACATAAGTGTAACTAATATAACAACTGCAGGAGAGGTAAATTATAAACACTCTTACATTAAAAAGGGCTCTTCTTTGATTTATCCCGGATATAGTTCGAGTAATATTATGTTTATAAAAAATGGAAGTTCTATTCAGAATTATAGATTTCGAAAAACTCCTGAAACCCCATATTTTTCTTGTCAACAAATTAAGCAAAGAGGTGGTAAAATGTGTGAAGTTATGGGACAGCTTGCCATAGATGTTAACGGGCTTAAAGGACCAAATATTGAAGGTCGAGATATATTTGATTTTAACATATCTGGAAATGGCTTGCTAATTCCATATTACAGTGATAGTCAAAGTATTTATATTTATGGTGATAAACGCAATACTTGGGAAAATCAAAGTAAAGCATGTGGAAATAAGGGTAAGGCAGATGCAACTTCTGTTGCCCAATACGGTTCTGGCTGCGGAGCTCGTGTAATCGCAAACGGTTGGAAAATGGATTATTAAGCAAGAATGTATGTCGGGGTTGCCAAATTACGGACGAGTGTTTAACTCGCGAGAAGTAATTTCAAGACGCCACCCCGACGTCATTAGCAATAAATAAATTAATTAGATTCTGAATAGCAAAAAAATTTATCCCCTCGCTAATCGCTTGGGGAAATTTTTTAAGCTTTCAGAATGACGTGAGTTTTTACTAAATGAAAACTTTACACCAACGCCTTAAGTATGAACTAACATCGTCACACAGGGGGAGAAGCGGACTTCATCAAAACCATACACCAACACCTAAAGTATGAACTAACATCGTTACAGAGGGCTACGTGCGTAGCACAAAAAAAGAGGCACGGGGGGCGTGCCTCAATTCAACTATCTCTCTCTTTCTCATATTAAGCTGACTCAATGTGGATTAATTATTGTAAAGGAGCTCTCCACAATGGGTCATTAAATTTATTTTGGTTAGCATTAACGTCAACAGACAAAGTAACGTTGCTAGGAGTGAATACGAATACTAGATCGCCAACTTTTTGTGGTTTACCGTCAAGAGCGTGAGCTGCACCACAAACAAAGTCGATAGTTCTTTGAGATTGTTCTTTATCCAACAAGTGTAGGTTCAAAACGATGGTCTTTCTGTTTCTAAGGTGTTGAACAATAGTTGCAGCATCTTCAAATGATCTAGGTTCCATAACTTTAACTTCATAACCTTTGCTGATGCTAGGGTGATTAACTACTTTTAGTTCGTTTGATTTTTCAACAACCGGTTGATATGAATATGCCGGATCGATTGCCAAGTTGTCTTGAACAGGGTAATCTTCTTCTGCTTCTTGAGCCATTTCGTCAAAAATTGTTTCTCTTGGTTCAAATCCGTTCATTAAATAATCTACTATTGATTTAATTTTGTCTGTAACTGCCACCGTTTTTCCTCCGTTTATCTTACTTTTATATAAATAATTTTCTACCAATCCTTAGCATCGTAGAACCGTGTCTTACCGCCACTTTGTAATCCTGACTCATTCCCATCGAAAGTTCTTTGAGTTCGCAATTGAATTCTTTTTCTAGTTCTTTTTTGATGTTATATACATCTGCAAAAAGTTTGTCCAGTTCATCTTCTGAGGCTCCAAGAGGCGCCATATTCATAATCCCTACAATTTCTATAGATGAAAGTGCTTTAATTTTCGGAAATTCTTCAAAAATCTCTTCTTTTGAAAACCCAAACTTTTGTTCTTCGTTTGCATTGTTCACTTGAAGTAGAATTTTTTGAACTTTCCCAATCGCTTGTGCCTCATCAGATATAGCTTTTGCGAGTTTTAACGAATCAACAGAATGGATATAATCAAAATTTTGGACAACTTTCTTTACTTTGTTGGTTTGAAGATGTCCGATAAAGTGAAAATTTGAATTATTTCGAATTTCTGTCGGAAGATTGTTAATCTTTTCAACTGCCTCGATTGCTCTTGATTCTGCGAAATCGCGCATGCCTGCATTATAAGCTTCAACCATAGCGTTTTCGTCAAAATACTTTGTAACAGCGATAATATTCGGTTTATAAGGTGCGATATCTTCCTGTATCTGTAAAAGATTCGCTCTAACCTTGTGTTGCATAATCACCAATCCTACCTTTACAAGAAGTTGAATATAGTATTAATTGTACATTATACATCTCATCAGGACAACTTTTTTATATTTAAACCTTCTTCCCGTCTGTCTTGTCCCCGAAAACCATGATGATATCATGGTTTCAGCCTATTTAACATTTCTTCATGTTTGGTTAATATTTTGTAATATTATCCTTTTTTGAGCATGCCTTTTAATATTTTGGACATGCCTTTGATGTACATTATTAAAATATACTATTTTTATTCAAATGTTATCCTTTATTTGATGGAGATTTTTGATTTTAAGTGAATAGTGAGTAGTGAGTTGTGAATAGTTCTTTTCAAAATATAATTTCGAACAACGTAAGCGATGTGCACCACTCACTATTCACTATTCACCACTTGCTTAAACCTAAACCTTGCAATCTTCCCAATTTTTCATTAAAATCCAACTATGTTCAACACCGCATTCAACTTACACTCGCAAGGAAAACTTGATGAGGCAGAAAAAATCTATCTTGAAATTTTAAAAACAGATCCTCAAAATGCACAAGTTTTGAACCTTTTGGGATTAATAAAAATTTCTCAAGGCAAATTGGATTTCGCGGAGAAGTTTATCCTAAAAGCCTTATCTATCAAGAAAGATGCGTATTTTTATGAAAATTTGGCAAGAGTTTATGAATTTAAAAAAGATTATAAATTGGAGATAGAAACACTTGAAAAAGCTTGTCAAGAAACAGAATGCGGATTTGAAATATATTTTTTGCTTGCTCTTGCATACAAAAACAATATTGAATACGAAAAAGCAGAAAAGGCTTATCTAAAAGCCTTAGAGATTAATCCAAAATCTGAAAAAACACTTTTTAACTTGGCAAGTTTGTACTTGTTTTTAAACAGCCCTGAAAATGCCGTCAAATATTTCAAAAAATGTCTTGAATTCAACCCGAATGATAAGGAAGTTTTGTATTTTCTGTCACTTGGATATTTTAGACTAAAGGATTACGAAACAGGCACAAAATACTTTGAAAACCGACTTTGCCGAGGCACAGCAATTACATCACAAGAGGTTACATATCCTCACTTGATGAAAAAAGCTTCACTATGGAAAGGTGAAGACATCTCAGACAAAACGCTTTACACATACTATGAGGCAGGTTTTGGTGATATGATTATGTTTGCAAGGTATGTTCCGGAGCTTCAAAAGCGTTGCAAAAAACTGTTGATAAAACCGCAAAAAGAGTTGTCACAACTTTTTCGAGATAATTTTCCTGATGTTGAAGTTATGGACTTGTTTTACGAAGAGGACAGAACAGATTTTGACGTGCATATTCCTTTTTTAAGCGTTCCTTATGTTTTGGGGCTTAAAAATGATGAAATATTCATGCATCACGACAAATATATGAAAGCAACGCCTGAGAAAACTCAATATTTTAAAGAAAAATATTTTGATAACGACAAATTCAAAATTGCCATAAAGTGGCAAGGAAACACTTTTTACGAAACCGACAGAGTTATAAATGTTGAGGCTTTTGCTCCATTGTTTGATTTACCAAATGTCAAAATTTATTCTGCTCAAACTTTTGAGGGTGCAGAAGAATTTTCAAAACTGTCGAATAAGTATGATATTACAGATTTAAGCAAAGATTTTAAAGATTTTTCGTATACTGCGGGAGCTCTTGAAAATGTTGACCTTGTAATTTCAAGTGACTCATCGTTAGCCCATCTTGCGGGAGCTATTGGAAAACCTTGTATTGTTCTTTTGCCGTATAATTATAATTGGCGTTGGCACATGGATTTGACGCACTGCGATTGGTACGACAGCATAAAACTTTTTAGGCTGAGCGAGCGTGAAACCTGGGCTGAACTTATGAAACAGGTTACGGCTGATGTAAAAAAGAATTTATAGTATAAACAACTATTTTAATCTGAACACGAGCCACCCAAACACAATAACTCTTTTCTCTTTTTTGCTATACCAAATAATCTTTTTGCGGAAATTTTTAATTATTTTATGAATATGTTTCAAAAAGCCGATCAAAGAGAAACGTGTTACACTTAAAATCCGACTGCTAAACGGAGTCATATTATAATATTTATAAAACTCTTTCCTCAAATCCGATTTTGCATCAATATCCCAAGGTTTTATACAGCCGACAAAATGAATAATTTTAGCAGAATCTATAATTTTGTGAAATTTCGAATTATTTTCCCAGTCAAATACCTGAACGTTCCAAGTCAAAGGTAGGCAAAAAATCCCATCTTGCATTACAACATTCATCACATCTTGATCTTGCCACAAAATCTTATCTTGATTTTTCATTGTGTAATCAAAAAGTTTTTCTTCAATATTATCCTCTCGCATCTTTTTGAGGTTTAGTAACATAATTCCGGCATTGCAATACTTACCCAGACCTAGACGAGCCTTGTTATCCTCACTCAAAATATCTTCAATACCTGCAAAATAATAATCCTCAATATCTGTGTCAAAAAGCTCTTTTAAAGATGATTTAACCACAATATCACAATCCAAATAAAGAATTTTGTCATAATTTTTAAACAGTTGCGGAATTGCATATCTGTAATAAGTCTCCTTTGAAATATGCGCACAATCCGCCGTTTGAGGCAATTTATCAAAATCAATATCACTTGTATCCACAAAGTCAATCTGACAATTTGCACTGTTTGAATGCGTAAGAAGAAGTTTTTTGTTTATAAAACTCAAATTATTTTTGTTGCACAAAATATAAATTTTGAAAAAATCACTCTCATCAGCATTTTTCAAAATTGAAGTAATTGTAACAAAAAGTGGCATTGAATAATTATTATTCGTTGCAAAAATAATTGGAATTATATTTTTTTGTGAACTCATAACTTGTCACTCCTATATTTTATTGCCTCGTTATTAATATTTTTACTTATTCAGACTAAATGAAAAACGCCCAAAAACAATGATACTTTTCGTATTTTTGTTGTACCAAATAAATTGTTTTCTGAAATTTTTAACAAGCCTGTAAATTCTATACACAAAAATACTGAAAGAATACCTTGAAAAGCTTAAAATTGAACTATTTATCCAAGTCATATTATAGTACTTGTAAAACTCTTTTTTCACAATCGACTTTGATTCAATGTCCCAAGGTTTCACAGGCCCGATATAGTGAATAATATTTGCATTATCTTTTATCTCGGTGAATTTTGTAGACTTGTCCCAATCTCTTATTTGTGTGTTCCAAGACAAAGGCAAATACTGAATTCCGTCTTGCATAACTACATTCATCACATCTTGATCCTGACAAATAAGTTTTTCCTGATTTTTCATTGTGTAATCAAAAAGCTTTTCTTCAATGTTATCCTCACGCATTTTTTTTAGGTTGAGTAACATTACACCGGCATTGCAATATTTGTTTAAGCCTAGACGAACATTATTTTTCTCTTCCAAAATATCTTCAACACCAGCGAAATAATTATCCTCAATCTTTGTGTCAAAAAGCTCTTTTAAAGATGAATTAACCGTAATATCACAATCCAAATATATGCATTTGTCGTAATTTTTGAAAGCGTTCGGAATTATATACCTGTAATAAGTTTCTTTGGTAATATATTTACACGTATCAGGACGTGGAAACTTGTCAAAATCAATATTACTTGTATCAACGAAATCAATATGACAATTTTCATAATCTGAACGCGATGTTAAAAGATTTTTATTCAACAAACTCAATTTGCTCTTATCACACAACACATATATCGCATAAAAATCATTTGGGTTTGCGTTTTTCAAAATAGACGTAATCGCCACATACAAAGGCATTGAGTAATAATTGTTTGCTGCAAAAACAACAGGAATAACATCTTTTTGAGTCGGCAAATATAGGACTTGTTGCAACTCTTTTATTTTATGCTCTTTCGACTTTTTCAACTGAGTTATATATATTCCAAAAAGCCTTTCTGCAACAAATCCAACTACCCTATTATCGTAGAAATTTTTATATTCAGGAATTTTTGCATCAGCTTCAAAAAGGATTGAAAACAGCCATTCCATATACGCAAAAAACTCTTTACGCGACATTATATAACAGTTTGTGAAATAGGCATCATGCCCGCCGTTATACTCTTTCACCGAGTCTTTAAATTCAGGATACTTGTTTAACAAAATTTCTAAAGCTGTTTGGTAATCTTTTATATAGTGTGAATTTCCATAATGACTTAAAATCGTGTAACCCTCCAGTTTTGCAAGCTCTGGAACAAGAATATCGAAACCATTTACAGTTTTTTCGATACTTTCTCCATTCATCATAAGTTGTTCAAAAACATCACCGCCAAAAATCGGGCCACAAAATCTCGCATCAGGATTAAAGTTGAAAAGCCTTCTATAATGACAAAAACCGACATAATCAGGATTTCCAAGTTTTTCATAGTTTTTCCAAACGTAATACTGTGCCGTAAGCTCACAATATCGGGGATTTTTCTCAGAAATATTTTCACCTTCATTATCACCAATCATTATATCTTTAAGATTATTTTCAGGACTTTTCAAAGCTCTGCCAACCTCAATGGGTACAAAAACATCACTTTTAATTATTGGTGATTTTTTGTGATATGAAACAAATATTTTAATCTTTTTATTCACTCTAACCCCTCTTTACTCTTACAGCTATGAGTTAATTTTAGCATGTAATTTTATTATTTGAAGTCATTTTTCCGGAAATTATCAGAAAAACTCCAAACAAAATTAATATCACCCCAATAGAAATCCTCAAAGTTAAGCTTTCATTAAAAAACAGAATCCCGAAAAATATCGCCGTCAATGGTTCCAACGCCCCTAGTATTGCGGTATTCGTTGAACCGATTAATTTTATTGCAATCCCGATTGTTTCCAGAGAAATAATTGTAGGAAATATTGCCAAACCTATTACAAAAAGCCACGCAGTAATTGTCGTTAAGCCCTGTAAATTTGTACAAAATTTCAAATTGACAACGTAAACCAATAACCCAAAAAGCATCACATAAAAACTTAACTTTGCACTATTCATGGACTTAATTGCTTTAATACTCTTCACACCAACAATATAAAAAGCATACAAAAAAGCTGATGCAAGCACAATTGCAACACCTTTTAAGCTCAAAACACTGTCAGGTTTCCCCTTATATAAGAGTGCTATTCCGATAGATGTCAAAAAAATTGCAGATACAACTGTTTTGGTTATTTTTTCTTTAAAGAAAATTGCCATTATTAACGCAACAATCACAGGATAAATAAACAAAATCGTGCAAGCAATTCCTGCTTCTATATAATGAAAAGATTCAAACAAAGTTAACGACGAGAGCGAAAAGAAAATTCCCAAGAAAAACAATGGAACTAACTCACACTTTGCGATTTTTAAAGAGATCTTTTTTACACATTTTAACCAAAGAAAATAAATTACTACAGCGAAAAAATACCTGTAAAATAACACAGAATTCACCTCGATACCCTGTGCATATAATGGCAAAGCAAACAACGGATTCATACCATAGCTGACTGAGGCAATTACGCCGTTAAGTATTCCTTTCGTGTTATTGTTCATAAATCTTTTTTCCTAAACCACATTATAACAAAAAATTGTTTTTTGAGTTAATAAGAAAAAGTTTTTCTACAAACTGAAATTGAAATTCATAATAATAACAAGTTCTTCATTGAAAAAGTTTTCAGGGAACGGCTTAAACGGTGCAGCTGAACGAATTGCAGCTCCAGCATTATCATCTAAAAGTTTAATTTTAGATGATTTTAAAATTCTGCATTTTTTCACATTACCATCTCTGTCAAGCGTAATAGCCATTTGAACCATCAAATCTTTTTGTCCCTTTGCAAGTATATCGATTTGCTTTCTTGGCGGAACTTTCCAGTTTTTTACAATTTTTTCTCGAACCTCTTTAACATAAGGCGCGTAATCAACATACTTTCCATCAGGACTAAATACAAATGACTCCGAACCATTTACAAAAACCTGAACAGCGTGAAGTTTTCCGGACGGATAATCATAAATAATTCGACACTTCATAAGTTCAGGACGTCTAAAAGAAACAAATTTCAACATATTTGAATCGATATTATAAATAAGTTCGGCATTACCGCTTTTTACATAATGATAAGCCTTATTTTGAGTTCCATCGTCCGGAACAGGAGTAAAATCGTGATAATATTTCGGATATTTATCCGTTTTAATTTGTGTTTTAATCTTGCTGAATATAATCGCAAGAGTTTCATTTACTTGTTCATAACTCTTACTTTGAGCAGGTTGCAAAAAATCCGGTGTAATTTTTGTATAAGTTCCGGCAATGGCACTTGTAGCCATTGTTAGTATCGTTAAACATAAAATTAATAGTTTTTTCATAATGTAACTCCGAAATTAATAATACCACAAACATAGAAAAATGAACATTTTTGAGCTAATTATGCAAAATACTTTTTAAGAAATGTAAATTCTTTGTTTAAAACATTAAAGTTTTTAATAAAAAAATCCGATAAAAAATTTGTCAATAAATCTTGACAGAGGATAGAAAATCATTAAATAAGGAGTAGAAATTATAGATTAAAAAAGATTAGAAAGGGTGTATGTATGTCATCAATAAGTTCAATAAGCAATGCACAAGCAGGTGCAGTTGCAACTTATAAGAGCGATGAACTCAGTACATTAACAAAACAAAAATTAGAAGCTTTGGGGATAGATCCGACATCGGTGACATCAGAAGCTCAGGCACAGACACTAATAACGCAGGCGGAGGCTGCGAAGCAACAAAACAGTTCGGGACAGCAACAACAAGGAGGTAACTCATCAGAGCAAGAGCTTTTATCAGAAGCCAAAAGTCTTGCAAAATCAGTTGGAGTAACAGTATCATCTAATGATTCGCTAGACGATATGATTGACAAAATTTCGAGTAAAATTCAGATTATGCTGAATTCAAACGACAAGTCACAAGTATTGACAGCACAAGATTATCAGGCTCAACTGGCAAGTATTTCTGACAAAGCGAATTCTATTTCAAATACACAACAGAATATTTTTAACGCAATGGATATGATTTCTTTAAGCAACAAGTACGCCTTGGGCTTATAGGAAAGAGTTTTCAGAAAAACTGAGAGAAAAAAAAAAATTGTGAACGGCTTTCAATACGAAAGCCGTTTTTGTATTGTCTTCTATTATGCTTGTAACATATCTTAAATTATAATCAAATCAATGAACACTATCTCTATAAACTCATTACATACACAAAATTTCGGAGCTGATTACACTAACCCCAATAAATCAGTATCAAAGCGTCGTGTGCGAACTTACAGCAGAGATATTTCCAAAGCCGACAAAACAAAAGCCTTTATCGGTTCAACCGTCGGAACAGCCATACCAATGCTAATAATGATGAAAAAACAGGGCGTAAAAAATCCTTTAAAATTAAAATATGGAATGTGGGAAATGATAGGAGTTTCAGCAGCTTCTATTGTCGGTGGTGTCGGAGCAGGAATGATTGCAGAAAGCAAAAGTGTTCAAAAAAACAGACTTAAAGAAGGGTTGTTTCAGTTTATGAATGCTTCTATTCCGACTTGGATTGTCGGCGGAGTAATCAGTCTTTGTGAAAACAGCGAAAAGTACAACAATAAAAAAAATAAAATTCTATCGGTAATTGGCGGACTTTTAGTCGGCATGTACGGTGCTGCAGCACTATCTAACGTAATTACAGACCCAAAAGACAAGTATCCTGACCGAAAACTTACCTTCAAAGACGCGTTGGCCAACGTTGATGATGGTCTTGGAGCCCTTGCAATCGCCAAATTCCCGATAATAGAAAAATTAAACATTGGGCGTTTTTTACCAATAATATATGCAGCTTGTGGATACCGTGCAGGACAAAGCAACTAACAAAAACAGTCACTCCGGACTATATTCCCGAGTCTTAATTGATTTGATATTAGATTCAGAATTATCTTTGTAACCGACTTTGCATCTATGCATCTTAGCCTCTTTGCATCTAAAAACTTAGCCGCCTCGCTTCCTAGCTGCCTAGCTGCTTTATCTAGTAATTAAACAGTTGCTCACTAGAGTCTTATTTCTTTTCAAAAATCATCACATACTCGTGCTTAAAGATGAAAAATCCACCAGCCAAAGCTCTATAACGCCACAAGTTCGCGGTTTTACCTTTCGCACGTTCATTGCCCTGAATATCTTTTACGATAATCCCTTTCAACTTAAATCCTAATGCCATCATACGAGCCATGCATTCAAAACCGAGCGGTTGAACTTCTGAATTTTTATAGCTGTCACCAATAATTAGTGCTGCAAAACGGCCTTTTTCTAGCATATCATAGCCGTTTTTTGCAACTTTTGCAAACAAATCATAAAACTCTTCTGTTGTGTCGCAATTAGACAAATCTTCTTTCTTATCAGAAAACTTGATAATATCATCATAAGGTGGGTGAAGAATTAAGAACTGAGCCTTTTCTTCTCTCATAATATCTAAGCTTGCTTGAATTTTTTCCTTAGCTTCTTCTGACGCAGAATCTGCACAAATAATACGAACATCGGTTACAAGTTGTTTTGGAGTAAATTTTTGAGAAACACTTTCAGCAAGCTCGTCTTTCAATTCAACACCAATACAGCGTCTGCCCATATTAATTGCCTCAATACCGGAAGTTCCTGAGCCAAAGAACAGATCAAGTACAACGTCATTTTTCTTCGTAAATCTTTCGTACAATTGCTGTGCAATTTGAGGGATATAGTTTCCGTGGTATTCGTTAGAGTGCCCGCCTTCTTTTAGTCTTGTCGGAAATTCCCACAGCGTATCTGTTTTCACGTGATCATAAGCCTTCCAATTATTCAAGTCTATATCGCTGTAACGAGTCGTCTTGACAGGTTTTACAACCTGCAAATCTGCTTTTTTCGACGGTTTTAATTTTGTATTTGTTCTAACTCTTGCCAAGTCCTTAATCTCCC
>ERZ1034878.512-NODE-512-length-17792-cov-6.315104_pt1 | contig 17792 bp, 6 predicted proteins | sample MGYA00520593_ERZ1034878 | MGnify/ENA primary metagenome ERZ1034878 (study PRJEB33766, sample SAMN09781724) | gut metagenome | biome: gut microbiome | host: Homo sapiens | place: Madagascar | study: EMG produced TPA metagenomics assembly of the PRJNA485056 data set...
ATTTTATCTTTTATGTCATCATTAAGCGCACGATTTCCTGTTTCGTTACCGTTTTCGTCAATAATAGGATGTGAGTTTTCTTCTGTAAAATAAGAATCAACTAACTCCTGCTCAACCTCTGAGATTTTATCAACCTGTGCTTTAAGAGTCTTAAGGTTCATTGTATTCGCCCAGAATACATCGACATCTCCTGCGATTAAATCCGCACGACTCTTCATAGAATTTAATGTTTTATACATTGCCATAATGTCTGCATTTACAATAACTTTTTTCATAATCCTTGTACTCCTTTTATATTAATATGTAACTTTATTTTCTCTGACAAGTTCTTCAATAGCATCATTTAGATATGCTTCAAAGTCAGAATATAATGTTTCGATAGCCGCTTTAGAATCTTCTGTGATAAGCGCTTTAGCTTTATCAATAGCCATCTGTTTAGCAGTTTTCTGAGCTTCTGCGTCAAACTTACCTTCCTTCTTCAAAGCATCTACATAAGTCTGATTAACTGTAAGCACTGCTTTACTAATAGCATCAGTGGCAGCGTCTATATATTTTACGAGCTGATCGTTCTCCAGGTTCTTTTCCTGTTCTTTAATCTTTACTTTTAAGAAGAGTATTCCATAAGTAATAAGAAGTGGAAGAACACCAGTAATGATCAGATATAATACGTCCTGAATACCCTGTTTAATATTCATAATTTCCTCCTAACCGACAGCTTCATCATTTTTTGAAGATGACTGTCTAAGTTGTTCCATTGCAGAATCATAAGTAATGCCTCCTGTGCAGTTTTCTGCACGAGCCTTTGCATAATAAGCCCAAACTGTAGGGACGAGTGTTGCTGGAATAGCAATGAGAGCGTAGAGAGCAGATAAATCACCATATGTCATGATCGCTTTTTCTACGAAATAAATGATCTGTAGATTGAGTAGAAGTACTGCAACAAGAATCAATTTACTGGTAGAAATCTTTGGAATGTTAAATCTACTAACCTTTGCTGCCTTCAGATTTCGTTTCATTTCAATCTGCCGATTTTGGGCTTTAATTTTCTTTAATTCAAGTTCATATTCTCGACTGGTCATATTTCACCTTCTCAAATAAAATTAAATAAAACAGACTATAGTATCATGCTATAGCCTGTTTAAGAGTTTCTATTTCTTGTTTAAGAGTTTCTATTGTGGATAGAGCAGTAGTAAGAGATTTCTCCAAGTCGTCAATACGATGGTGAGCTTTTTGAGTCATATGAGTGTTGAGAGAAATAATGTGTCCATATCTAAAAGAATATTCTTCCAGATCTCCTGCTTTATTTGGTTTGTCCAATTTATCTTTACACAAAAAAGAATAGTCATTTATATCAAAACCTAGATTATTCATAATTGTTTCAGTTTCTCTTGCACCAAAACCAATTTGAATTCTATCATGATGATCTTCTATATCAAAGTTCTTTAATTTATATGAAATTGGTTTTAAATTCATATATAACATTTCTAAATCTGGTTGTTCATCTAAATATTTGATATTATCTTTTAAATGCTCATCTGACGTTTGAATTGTAGTATTTTTAGCATATACATCTTCCCATCTATAATTACCCGCATGTCCAAGGTGAAATGTACTTCTTAGTGGAGAAAAACTCCTTGGGGCAGTAGTAACCATTCCAACTTCATAATTGCCAGATGACAATGAAGAGCCAGGCTCACCTGGTGGTCCTTGCAGTCCAGGCTCTCCTTGATATCCTCTCGGACCACGAGCACCATCTTTACCATTAGTTCCGTCTTTCCCCTTAGGGATACTAAATTTAAATGTTAAAGTATCTCCGGCAGTGTTTACAGAAGTTTCTACTTTAGGGTCGACATTATAATTAACTTGACTGGCAGTTGCTTTGTAAGAAGCAATCTTTCCACCACCAGAATTTAAAGATGTATATGTGTGTCCACCCATATGAATTGCGTTTACATACAAGCAATTAAATTTATTATTTTTAGAACCAATATTCATGGTTGCGCTTGCATCTCTTTTGATACTTGTTATAACCGGGATTCCGTTTGTATTCTCATCAGTTTTTTTTTCAGTATAAATATTATAAGGCATAATACACCATGTAGCGGTAACATCAGCATCTTGCTTATCTACGTTACCAATACCAATTGCACAACCACCTTCTGTATTTGGAAGCAACGTATGATTATGTCCATATCCATTATATGAAAAATATTCTCGATTATCATAATCAAGATAGATTGGATTTCCAGAACTATTAACTTCATATGGTGTCCATTTCATATTCTGATAAGGGATAGATCCTGTTGTAGTATCTATAACAAATTGACTTTGTACTAAACAATTGCTTTGTATTTGCATAGGCGCGGTAACAAGGAGAGTATCTCCCATTATTCGCAAGGTGTTCCTGCCACCAACATCTGTAGATATCATATATCCACATTCATCATTTAGCCCGAATCTTAAATCGCCACTTGTAAGTCCCCAATTAGTAGCAGAGATGATTTCTCTTGAATCAGTAGGGTTACCGTTTACATCATTATAATAAATGCTATAACTTCTTTTTGCAGTCATTGCTCTTGCGGTTACATTTCCGGCGAAAGTACCAGAAGAAGCATAAATAGTTCCAGAAATAATAGCATTACTTGCTTGTAACAAACCATTTTTTGACACTTTAAATCCAGTTGCTCCAGAGGGTATTTCTTGATCTTCATTTTGAATAATACCAATTTTTCCATCAATAGTAATATATCCACTAAGATCAGATGGAATATTAGGTCTATCATCAAGATCATTATAACTTAGTCCGTTAACAGTTGAACCTGGTCCAAGTGTAAGTGAATTAGCAATTACATCTCCCGTAAAGCTCCCTGAAGTGGCTGTAATATGACCTTTAAATGTAGCGCCTTGACTATTAATGTTTAGGTGATCACCCCAATGAATACCATCTGGACTTATACTTATGCTTCCATTATTGGCAGTTAAAGAATTACTTGAAATAATCCATCCACCAATAAATCCATCATTAGCTGTAATCTTACCTGTAAACTCACCTTGATTAGCATACATCTTACCGTTAGAATCAACCATAAAATTACCGTCACCAAGAGCAATGCCATTGATTCCTACATATACATTTTTATTCGTTGAAATAGAAGAGGGGTATTGAGTAGGAAAATCTTTTAATCCAGAATACAATTTTCCAGCTTCAATAACGAAACCTTTTTCGCCACCAATATAACCGGAATTAGCAGAAATCTTTCCACCAAACTCTCCGTCACCTTTAAAATGAGCATTGCCTGAAGCATCTATACTAAAGTTCTTCGAAGTAATAGCGCCATTCTCCATGTCAATCAATGTTCCAGCCTGGGAATAAAGAGGAGAAGTGTTTGAAGGATCTTTGTAATTATTAGATTTCAGTTTTCCTGTTTTGATCAAGAGAGCATTAACATTCTCTGTACTGATAGCTCCAGCATCAATCTGAGTCTTACCTGCAGTTGTGCCATTGGTATTGATTGCTGTAATCACACCATCAATATTGATCTGATCTGCTTTAATACCTACAACTTTAGATGAAACAAGATTTATAAAATCTGGGGTCAGCTCTAATTTAGATTCTCCAGTCCCACCAGTAGCAATAAGATTCAACTTATCTGCAGTCTGTGTTATAGAAGTAGAAGCTGCATCAAGCTTTTTGTCCGTATCAAGCTTATTATTTGAAACCGTCTGAGTAATTCCATCAACAGTTTGTTTATACTCTGTATATTTTGTATAGATAGATGATCCGTCCTCATTAAACAAACTGTTTTGTATACTCTGTACGATCTGACCCTTTTGAGGATCAGTAATGTTAGTAATCTGCTCAGTTGTCTGGTCTTTAAATGAAGTATATTGCTGACCGAACTTTTTACCATCAAGGTATACCTGACTGATATCAATTCCACCTTGTTCATTCGGTTCTACCATAGTAAAACTTAGTTTTTCTTTATTGATTGTTCCATCAGAGATCATATTATTGACAATAGTGTTATCAGGAATACCTGTTTGAGTGATACCATTTTCATCAAATAATGCTGTCTTATCACCGTTCTTGACAACAAAATTAAACTTTCCGGTACCATCCTGACCAATCTGTACCCTAACAGCTCCTGTTGAATCATAGAACTGCTGAGTGCTGTTCTTAAAGGCAATACCAGCTTTTCCACTAGAGATGATCATAAACTCATCAGCAGTAGCAGTATGAGTATTTAAGTCAGCTACGGTCATCTTCTTAGCAATAAGATCTGTGATTACTGCTTGGTCAATAGTTACATTCTGAGCAGTAAGATGTACTGCCTGGAGATTACCTACACCAGCATTTCCTGCCAGGAGATTTTTCACATTGATCATATCAGCATTAATCTGGTTAGATTCTATAATCTTAGCTGACAACTTTTCAATATTTGCCTGTTCCGCTTCGAGAATACGAGTTGTGATCTTATCTGCGGAAATAAGTTTTACATCGAGATATTTCATGAAAGCAGTGTCAACAGTAAGCTTATCAAATATACCTTCTTTTGCTTTCACGAGTTCTGCAACGATCATATCAGCAGTAATAGTGCCACCTGATCCAGTTCCTCCGGTAGTAGCTCCACCTAACATTGAATTGAAAAGAGGATTTGAGAAAATCTGCTTGATAGCATCAGAAGTGATTACATAGTCAGAAGTAGAAGATTTGTTGACTGAGTTAACACGACCACCATTACGGTTGGAAGTATTAAGAGCATCGTTTAAAAGAGTATTATAATCATTCCTTTTAGCTTTGTACTGAATCATATTGCTAAAAGTAATTTCCATAGATTCATCTAAATCACAAGGATTATATGTGATCTCAATTACTCTTAGTTTAATATAATTAGTATCAGTGATTCCTACACGTACAAAATCATTTACCGCAAGCTGTTCATGGTACTCCTTAAACTCTGGAAGAGCGTATACATTCTCTACATCATCAGTATATGTATATTGTGGATGTGATTCCACATACAATTCTTCCAATGCATCATCATAAAGAACTTTAGACTTATCTACGGCATCAGCAGTACTGTCAAGAGTAGTAACAATAATATTTTCATTTATATAAGTGGATTGGCTATATAAACTCTTAATAATATATGTTTCTTTATCAGTAAATGATGAATATTTGTTCTGTATTTTACCAAAATTTTCAAGTAATACATCTTTTGCAATCTGATTTCGTTTCTCTTGAATTTCAGGTTTCTTAGCCTTATCATATTCAGCCTGGCGTTCTTTTAAAGCAGCCTCAGCCTGATCTTTTAAATTCAGATAATCCAGATATTTTTGATGCATCTGAGTAAAATATGCTTCTTCATATCCAGATAAAGGATTATACCCATCTGCATAACCACTCTTTTTTAATTCTTTAATACAGCTATCGTAAGTTGAAATCTTTACTTTTAATTCTGAGATTCCGTATAACTTCCAATCAGTCTCATAAGCTTTTATAATATTTTCAGATTGCGTGAAATACCCAAACTGGCTAGGTGAATCGCCCATCTCTAATTGCATACCGCATATAGTGAAATCATTAGTTCCAGTGAATGCTACATCAATTAAACGAGAAGAAAGATTGAAAGAAGTATAAACTCTGGTCCAAGAAGATGTGATGTTATAAGAAATATTCTTTCTGTCCTCTCCGGTGTTATTATAACCAAGATAAAATGTACCGGATCCTTTTACAAAACAACTAAGAGTATATCTCTGAGATGGTTCAATACTAATATTGTGTTGATAAATTCCTCCATTAGTACCAGTTACTTTAACTCCACGAGTGATTCCATAAGCAGGAGCATCATCAATTTGTATAGTTTGAAAAGAAGAAGTTCCAGGGTTTACCATATACCAATCTTGGCCCAATACAATCGGATTTACACATGAAATAATATTTCCTTTACCGAATCCTTCTACGGTTTCGTCTTGAGCTTGTAATGCAGCCACAATAGATGGAAGAGTGTAGTTCATAATTGATTCATATAAAGGCCAATCATGTGACTTTTTTAAAGCTTCTAAATCAAAATTCTTTTCATCGTCAACATATAGAGCTTCTAAACCCTTAATGATTGCCATGTTAGCATTATATGCATCTTTTAAATCTTCAACTTTTTTCCCGAACCAATTTGTTTGAGCAGTATCAATTGGGACTCTATTCATTAATTCAGTAAGAACTTCCAGATTTTTATTATATTCTTTGGATAAATTAATAAACTCTTCTCTGCGGGACTCCCGGTAGCTTTGCCATGCATTATATTTTTCTTGTAGTGAAGTATCCATGTAAGGCTCACGTATAAAATAGGAAAGATCAGTAATTACAGAATCACCAAAATTGACTGCATCAATATTATAATCATCTAAGCCTTCAACATAAAATTGTGTAACTAAATTTTCATCTCTGGAAATAGTTATACTATTCTGAATGTTTCTAAAACCCAAAACTACATTTGTATCTTTACCTAAGCTGTCAGGTCTATAAACATTTATGGTCATATTTACAGTATCAAACTCAAACACACATTTATAGGCTTGTGCGGCCTCTTGTGTTAAGAAAGCATATACATTTTGATCGTCTACTTCAAAGTTACATATATTATTAGGGAGTAATTTTCCGTCATCATCAGGAGTAATATTATCCACATAACCTATATGCCAACCAGGAACATCTGCATGTTTTAATACTAAATGTAAAAAACTTAGATCTTCATTTTCTGAATCATAAAACTTAATCTGATAAAACTTATTTGTATCATGAGTTGCCTGATACATCATTTCATAGGAATCTTCTTCGCCCATATTAATTTTAAAGTTTTTCAGTTTATATTGAGTAAGCATGATTTCATAAGACTCAGCAGTAATCTCTTTAGTTTCACGCAAACCATCGTTATTAATAGTTGGCGGATCTACTATTTTGAACCAAATGCCATCACAGTATAGCTCCATTAGCTCATCAAGTTCTTCATACCCGTCAGTAACAGTATTGTTTATGTATTTATCAACAGTAAATGTTAATTCAGCTGTATTATTAGTTTTTAATGACAATGAAACGGTAGATGTATCAATGCCTCCTAGCGCACAATATAATCTTTTGCCAGGTTTAGCTAAATAAATAATAGAAGGCTCAGTACGTCCATAAATATCATACTTATGATTTATTTTCACCCAAACGCACCCACCTTTCTTGGTTCTCTATAAATAAGCTCAAATGTAGCATCACCAGTGAATCTTAATTCATTTTCACCGTAAGCCAATCTAAGCCAGTATATATTATCTATATCTTTTACACCCAAATCTTCAAAACTTATAATTGAATTAGTAATGTCATATATTTTTAAATGCTGGCAATCAATATAAAAGTCATCATCTTTTAAAACATTTATTTTCATTGTTCCGTTATTGTCTGTTACATTTTGGATTGTAATAGTGCCATGGCTTTTAGGGGAAATTTTAATAAGAGGATAGATGTAATCTTCATGACAGTCAGAAGTGTTGTTAATTATATAAGTTTTTGGAAGAGTAGAAGAAGAGGTGATATTATGCGTAATCTCAGGAGTGTAACCATATGGACTGTCGCAAGTGACTGTAAAATTCATTTCATATGGGAACACAACATGATCAGTAGTAATTTCTGTGAATGTAGCAAAGAACTCTATATCTTCGTAGAAGTAGTCACCACCAATTATCTTAAATAATTTTGGTGTTTGTGGAGAAGTTAACCAGCCATTAATAATACGGATATTGCTTGAAGAAAGGTAATCCGTATCATTCATCTGTATAACACCTAATTTAACATCTGGAATGTACTCCAATGGGAAAGTAATAATACCATTTTTCAATATAGGAGTACATTTTTCTGGATATGTGATGATTCCACTAGATAATTCAGGTGTCACATTTGTATTGTGACAAGGATTTTTCATGATGCTAAGTGTAAAGCTATAATTATCACCGTACACTGCTCCGAAATGATTTTCTCTTGCTCTATATCTATTCTTTTCTCCTAACTGTAAAGATCTGCTTTCAAGATTATCATTGTCTGTGATTCCAGTCATTATAATCCCGTATTCACTAGAATTATGTCCATCAAATTCAAATTGTAACATTTATTCACCTCTTTCATTTTATAATTTCATACAATAAAAGAACTGCCGAAGCAGTCCTTTTATCATCTAAGCTTTCTCCAGTCTCTAGTCATATTTTTATTAATAATTGTAGAAACTTTGTTTGCGACATCTTGGATGTCTAAATCATTACTCATATTTGCTACATTAATGTTCACTTCGTTGTTGATAGTATAATCATTATTTGTGGCAGTAGGAGTAACCGGGTTAAACATATTGGTAAAGTCATTCATTGCAGCAATAGAAGGTTTGAGCAGACGAGTAAATTCCTCGGTCATTACTGATTCGCCAACTTTTGCACCAATGAATCCCTGATCTCCATTACTAATAATAGCTTTACCTAAAAGAGTACTCATATCAGCAGGTATTAGCTTATTTATTATTCCACCAGTAGCAAAACCATATGATTTATACTTTTGAAGTATCTGATTTTTTAAAGCAGAGCCCCATGAATCATATTTTTTAACACCTGGAGTACTAATTTCAAGAATATCTGCAAGCTGTTGCATTTCTTTTGGTCCGACTTTCTTACCTTTAGCATTAAAATATCCTATCAAAGGACTCACTCCGGCAGGAACGTCTGTTGAACCATCTGGACGGTTTTGAAGAGTATTAAACCAACTCTTTAAATATGTTGGTTTATCATTCAAATAAGCTTTTTTGAATCCCTCAACTGCTATGTTTGCCTTATCAGCATGGTTTCCACCATTTCGATAAGCATATTCGAGAGCTGCCTGCATTTTATCATTGGTCATAGCCAATCCATTTTTATTTGCATATTCTTCAATTGCGTCGTAATGCGCATCTGGCATTACATGTACAACACAAGTTTTGCTCCCAAAATCACTTTTAGCTGTAATAGTAGCCTTAAATGTTTTTTCCAGTCCACCGACTAGGATTCCTGTCACTCCGCCACCTTTAGAAGTTTGTACCCCTTTTGTAGCCGTAACCTTACCAGACGATGAAACTTTTGCAACATCAGTTTTATCACTAGACCATTTAATATCTGAATGTAAAGGTGCGGTAGGAGACCATGTAACTTTCAATTTATAAGATTCATTTGGTGTCAAGAATATTTCTGATTTGTTTAATGAAAAACTATAACTTTTTCCATTAACTGTACCTGGAGTTTCATTTCCAGCACCAGTGGAGTCTTTATTGCTATTAAATGTATTGTGAATACCATTCTCAGCACCGGTATATATATTATTACCAGTTGTAGAACCACCTTGTCCATTGCTTGTTCCGTATGGAAGAGTAACTTTCATATTAGAAATGGTTTCTAATGCTTTTATCTGTTGAATCAAACTTGTATTGAAATCAGCAGACTTACCTATCATAGTATCAAATGTGCCAGACACCTTAACACCATACTGATCCATCACAGTATGTAAATGTTTATATGTGTTATCATAATTAGTGGTTACATTGGTAAGCATTCCATTAATAATAGCTTCCTGAAACGAAGAATTTTTCTTTACTGCATCAAGTGTATTATCAAGAGCTTTATTCGCTTCATTAGAGAAATTCTCATAGCCGGTATTTTTCATATCGACTTCGTGTTGATGCATGGTATCTGCCATATCATCTTCGGCATCTGCAAGTTCTGCACGTAATTTCTCAAGACGAGCTTTGGCGGCAGCATTACTGGTTCCTTCAAGGGCAGCTATCTGGGATTTAAGAGTATTAATATCTTTAGACTTCTTTTTTAAAGTTTTGTCATAATCGTAATATTTCTCTTTAGCAGAAAGAGCGTCTTTACGCTTATCAATATTTTCCTGAAGTAAATCATTCTCTTTCTTAATTTGAGTCTCATACATATCAAGCATATTCTGTTTCAGTTCAGAAAGAGCAGTAGATTCTTGTTGAATACCATCAAGAAGTTGTTTGCTTTTCTCATTGTATTCGTCTAAGCTGTAACAACCATTTTTATATTGTTCTTCAAGCTTATTAAGACCTTCCCTATAGTTAGCAATCTTCTGTTTTGTCGCATCTATAGATTCTTGAGTTAATAAAATGTTAGTTAATCCATTTGTAGTAAATGAACCATCATCATTGTAAAAACTTTCAGCGTCACCGAGAAGTTTTTGCATAGTCTGATATTCAGTGATAACATTTGATAGTTTATCTTGTGCATCATCAAATGGTTTCCAGCGAAGTTCCATGATTTCATTTTTCAGATTTTCTATATCACTGCCGATTTTTAAAATTTGTTCGTCAATCTGTGCTATAGAATTAAGATATTTCTGGGCTTCTTCATTATTCATAGAAGAAAAATGAGTATCATAGTATTCGGCTTTTTCTGCACGAAGCTTTTGAAGTGCATTGATCTGTCTCGCATTAGATTTAATGCGCTCCTGATAAATCTTTTCGTTAATCTGATACTCAGGATTATCATTTGCTTTTGCGTAATCAATTACTGCATCCTGCTTGGAACCTGCACGATCCCAGCGGTCAACAGCCCATTGTTTTATCTGTTCACGATTATCTTGTAAAGCCTGAACTAATTCAGCAGCTTCATTTTCTAACTTAACAGCCTCTGTCTGGAGACTATAAAGCTGTTTCTTCATCTTTTGGTATTCTGGATCGACAGTTTTATGTCCATTTACCTTAAGATATTCTTTCATCCTACCTTTATATTCTTTTATTTCTTTATCAGTAAGACGTTTCTGTTCATTGGTATAATAGAGTTCCTTTTTCATGTATTTTTCATATTTAGAACCAGGTTTCTGATTATACCCTTGTGAGATTCTCAATTCCTGTTTAGCTTTGTAATAGTCAGCTTTATTCTCACGTTTACCTATGACGGTGTCATAAGCTTCAATAACACGTTCGACCTTTGCTTTAGCTAAATCTTTCTGTGACTTAGTGAGTTCACGAATCGCTTTGTCACAATCCAAGATTTTTTCATACCATTCCTGATATGCGTCAACACGTTTCTTATCATCTTCGGATAAACTTTCAATATTGATTGTACCATTCTGGACTTTCTTTTTCAGTTCGTCAGATAAACCAACAGCAGAAGCAACTTCATTTGCTTTAGCTACGTATTTTGCTCTGGAATCTTTTTGTGTCTGTAATTGTTTATTCAGATTTTTAAGTGCTTTATCATAATTCTTCTCAGAAGACTTATAATTACTATAATCGCTTTCAGCGATATCTTGATACTTTTCAACGATTCTCTCTAAACGATCAAGAGCAGTTTCTATCCAGTCTTTAGCTTGAGTACTTACTTTTTTAATTGTATCATCTAATTCTGATGTACCGTCTGCATAGGCAGGAGCAAGGGTTACACTGGAAGCAGTGCCTTGTGCATATGCTCTAGCATGACCATGTGTAGCACCATGTTTTAATAAATCCTCTGTTTGAGTAGCTGAAAAGATGATGTCACCTTTTTTCAAATTCTCAATATGAGCACCACCAGGAATAAGTGACCATACACCATCACGCACTATGGATTCAGAATGACCGTTGATGCATACCTCATTAATAAGTGCTTGCTCATCATGTTTAAGTGCTACATCACCTTTTGTATGAGCAGAAGAGAGAGGTCTCATATTAAGAACGTTATAAGCTGTTCCAGAAGCGTGAGCAACTGATGTCATTGTACCCGAAGCAGTTGCTATGGCACCACCAGATGGAGCACCTATAATATGAGCATAATAATTAACTGTGCCAGAAATAGTAGGAGCTGAGGTAGGGAAATCTCCTTCATAATGAGCAACTCCGTATGCATCATCAGCCACATGTGGGAAAATGCCTTCATAATTTGCTATTCCTTCAGCATCTGGAACAGTAGGCGCTTCATCTACATGAGCTGTAGCTTTAACGGTTGTATCTGGTACAGTGGGAGCTTCTGTTACATTAGCTTTTGCATTTAAACTTACTTGTACACCTTCTCCACCAGTAACACCAGTGATATTGGCCTTAGCGTTGACCTCAACAGCATCTCCAGAATAAGGCTCGATTTCAAGTTTACCTTTGACAGGAACTTCAGTATCAGCAGTAGCGGCAGAATCAACATCTACCCCTTTAATAGAAGCGTGTACTTCTACATTTGCTCCTTTAGAATTTGCTGTACTTTGAGCTTGCATAAGCTCATCAAATTCTTCTTTATTGTTTACTTCGCAATCAACAACTAATTTAGCTCCATTGGTAGGGGCAGATTCAATTAATTCGGTGGCCTTCTCAACATCCTCTTCACCATTAACTTCCATATCAATAGTAGTTGTAGTATCAGATGGCATAGATTCAATTGTAGATTTTGCTTGTTCAAAACTACCTTCATTAGAAACATCACAGTTTAAAGTTACAGTGGATCCAGAAACGTTTTGTAAGTTTTCAATATCTGATTCTGCTTCACTGGTATCTGCTTCAACATCAACTTTTGCCGTTATGTCGTCATTTGATATTTTAAGCAATTGGTCTTCTGCAGTTTGTATATTATCAGTATCTACTAATTTAACTTTAGAATCAGTCTGAGCTTGCTGTAAAGTTTCAAAAGCTGTATTAGTATCTTGAGTAGCTTGATCCAGAGTGTTATCCATGCCTTTTTGGTATAATTGGGTCTGGACATCCATTTCATTCTTAGCTTGCATAAAGTCTTGAGCAGCTTTTACAATACTAGAACTAGAATCGGCTTGAGATATATCAGAGGAGTTATATTCTACATCTTGCTCATGCGAAATAGCTCCTGTATACACAGTCTGGAGTTCTTCACCACCAGTAATCTCTGGATGATATTTACCATCACGATCTCTATACTTATCTACTTCTGTTCCTAAATCAGTTACTTGCTGATGAATAGAATCTAAATCAGTTGAATCAAAATCAAATTTATAAGTTTTTCCTGTGAGATCAGTTAATTCATTTTGAGCTTCTTTCGCTTCGGTAACTACAGAATCCAGATTTTTTGTTGCATCAGTAGTATCCGTATTAACCTTTAAGATACCTAGACCTTCAAGAGCAGTAAGAATCTGGTCTTTAGACAACTGAGTCTTATCTGCTAACTGTTGTATGGCATCTTCAGCCTGTTCCATACCCTCAACATTATAAGCACCATCATTTAATTTGATGCCCTCTAATTGTGTACGGTTATATTTAGAAAGGGTTTCAAATGACTTTTCAGTAGCGGCATCATTTTCCTTATGTGCAGCAGTAAGAACTTCTAATGAATTAGCATAATCGGTAGCTTGATCTGAATCTTTTTCAAATCCCATTTCCTCAGCAGTCTGTGGTTTCTCCCAAGACCCCTTAGTAGTTCCTTTAGAGGAATCACTACTTTTCTCGGAATCTTTTAACTTACCAGCTTCCTTTAAAGCCTCAATAACAGAAGAAGCTTGGTCTTTTGTTAAGCCAAGCTTCTCACATAAAGACTCAACAGCTTTTTCAGCATCGCCTAATTCAGTGTCCCATTTACCGTCATTGAAATCTATACCTTCTAACTGTTCAGAAGTATATTTTCCAAGAGTGTCTACTAAAGAAGTAACATCTGTGTTCTGTTCTTCATATGCTTTATTGATACCATCAAGAGCAGTAGTAACAGAAGCAGAATCTGTTATAATGCCATCCATTAATGAAGATACATCTGCTCCTAATAATTCTTTAACAGTAGTACCGTAAGTGGCAGCTAATTCTTCCTGTTTAGCTATTAATTGATTAATTGCAGAAGTTCTTTGAGCTTCTGTCAGATTCTCATTCTTTTTAACATTTTCTATTGCATTCTGATATGATTGTACACCCATTGCTGCCGAATTAAAATTATCAACAGCAGTCTGTGCAGCATCTTCAGAGTAGTCACCCATATTATCATAGGTTTCTTTTAAATCCTGTTTATATTTATTAACTTTGTCCTCAGAAGCAGTAATAGCAGTAGTATTGGTACTATCTGTATCCTTTAATTCTTCAAGTCGTTTTTGTTCGTCTGAAAGAGCAGAAGTAAGTTCCTGAACCCTATCTATACCTTCTTCTGTAGATGATATAAAGTTATTATCAATGCCATAATCACGAAGACGACCGAAGTTAGCACTCATGAATTCTTTGCTGATTCCCATTGATCGAGCGGCTTTACTCATATCATCTATGTCAAATGACCATCTTTTACTTACATCGTCATAAGATGCCATACCCTTAGATTTAAGATCAGCTAAGAAATTATTAACACCTGTCTTATCTTCTGTGAGATATCTTACAGCTTTACCATAGTTCTCTGCAAAGTTTGCTCTATCATCTGAACCTGTAGGAGAAATAAGAGCAGCAAATGATTTAAAATCATCTGTACCTACAAGACCTTTATCATATGCATCTTTAGCATTCTTTAGTCCGGCGACAATGTTATTATATTTATCTCCGGCATTCTCCGTACTCTGGGCACGTTGCCACTGAGAATAATAGGAAAGAAGTTCCTGTTGCTGTTTCTTAGTTGCTTGCCATTCAGACTGAGATTGTATATAAGATAAATATTCGTTTCTAGCATCTTTTAATTTATCTTTTTCAGAATCATAGGTAGCTTTTTTATCATCTTCGTCTTCAGTTCCTCTAGCTTCTTTCCATGCTTTTTTTGCTTTATTTGTTACATCTGTTTGATCCTTAATAGCTTTGGTCTGTAACTTAATACCCTTTTCGAAATCTCCATCAGTGGCTTCAGCCTGATATTCCGTAAAGGTTTTCAAAGCATCTATGTTTAGTTTGATACCATCAGAAGTAGTGGTGAATAAATCATTAACATTTTGCTCAATGCCACGAGGATCTTTCACATCTTTGAAAGCAGTAGAAAGGATCTTAACATTGTCTTTAGAAATTCCACCTGCAGAAGTAGTCTCTGTAAGAATAGTTCCCATAGAAGAAAGAGTAGACTTAGCAGTTGATACTTTCGTTTCCATTGAATCTAAAGAAACAGCAGCTTCATCTGCCTGATTCTTAGCATTGCTTATTGCTTCATTAACTTTTTCTTTAAATTCATCTAAAGAAGAAAATGCTTTATCACCATTAATAAGTAAATCAATAGCTATTTCATAATTATCTTTGGTCAATCCATTTAAATAACTACCTATTTCCGCTCTTTGATCTCTATCATAGTTTTTTCCATAAAGACGAGCAGCTGCATTGTTAATCTGTTCTCTAACAGTCCAACCTTCATCAGTTTTATATCCTAATTTTTTAGCAAGACTATCAAAACTTTCACCAGTACCTTCAGAAATTGTTTTAAGATAATCATTTCGCTGTTTGGACCATTCTCCAACTGTCATCTTTGAATCTTCGGAACCATAAGAGTCTTCCAATGAAAAAAGGTCAGCCCAAGCTTTTTGAACATCTTTCGAACCCGATGTCATAGGAGCGATTAAAGTCTTATCAATCCAATCATCAATACCACCAGCATCTTTTATTTGATCTGTCATTTTAGAAATATCAATATTGGATAGCATTGTGTTAATGCCATTTTTAGCTCTTTCCGCAACATCTGAATCCATGTTATCAAACATATTTGATGATTCAACATATGCTTGTAAACTTGGAAGTAAATCTTTCCATTTAGATGCTTGTACAGCTTCTTGAGCAAGTTTTTCAGATTCAATTAAATTGGCATTACCTTGAGCTAATGCTTCTTTAGATTCAAGAGACGTTTTAAGAGCATTTTTATCTGCCGCAGAAAGCTCTGACATATCTACTGTATAAGTATCACCATTTACATCGCTAGTTATTAACGATGTAACTTTATATTTATCTAGTAATTCTTCAACTTCTTTTTGTGGTGCAGTTGTAGTAAAAGTAATAGGTCCATCTGTTTCGGTTGCATTTTTTAATGCGGTCCATCCAGATGTAATAGTATCTGCTTCCTTTTTTTGATCTTTTTTATTAGAAATTTCTTTTCCAGTTTTCTCTGCATCTTTAACTACACCCTTATACTCATCCTGTAGATTATCTCTAATGGATAGATGTGTTACGTCACGTTGGAGTTGAATATAATCTGAAATTTGCTGATTAGCTTCTTTGGTATCCGTTCCAAATTTAAGAATAGCATTGCCTTCAGAGTCCCAACCATCAATCATAGAAGGTGCTAAGTTAGCAATTTGATTACTTGTATCGAGAAACGCTTGAAAATCTTCATCCGAAAGAGTGGCATTTTTAATAATATTACCAGAGATTTTGACACCTGAAGCGTATTTTGTATATTGTTCTTGGAGCTCTTCTAATTGAGACTTCTGATCTTTATAAGTTTGATTTTGCTCAAGGATTGTTTCTTTTGCTTCTTTTCCTTTAGCAATAATGTTATCATTCCAATGAACAATAGCATCAATACCTTGAAGTCCCCATGAGATTAATTGCTGTGCAATCATTGCTGTACCGGCAGAAACAACAGCATTACCAATTGATGAAAGTGCAGAAGAAGCAAAACTTTTTAATCCATCAGTCCATTTTGCTTGTTTTAATTGTTTGGGGTCTTCTACTTCATTTTCTTTTTTGAAGTCAGTAAGAGTTTTAGTATTAGCGGCAATTTGAGTTCCATAGTCCTTAGCTCTTTGACTGGCATTCTTTGTCACTTCGTTTGCTTTGGCTTGTCGTTGCTCATTGTCTGTAATAGCTTGACCATTATTATCAAGTTCCTTATTGAGTTCTTCAAGAACTGCCAAATCATTTTTATAACTATCGTAATTCCTGCTTGCCTCTATATAACCATTTTTTAAAGTTCTATTACGTTGAGCAATACGAGTTTCGGGTAAAATTCCTCCCAGTTCATTCTTGGCGAAAACCGTTAACTGTAGTATAATAAATGTATCTTAATCATTTAAATAGGGGGAAGATATGCCGAAATTAATGTTTTGTAATAAATGTGGGAAAGTATCTCTTGATGGTAAAGATGGTGATAAATGTTATTGGTGCAAAAAAGGGCATTTTTTTGATAGCGGCATTAATTATAGTGAAGCACGAAAAATAGTGGAAAAAGATTATCATATTTCTTTAGGAGATTATTCTATGGAACAAGAAGAAGAATTTTTAAGGAAACGTTTCTTTTATAATTCTTCATTTAATGACAGTGAACAAAAATTAGTAAACCAAAGAATGGCATATGATGATGCTTACCAACAAAAAAAGCATGATGATAATATTCCTAAATGTCCAGTCTGTGGAAGTACTTATCTCAGAAAAGTTACTGCAACAAGAAAGATTCTCAAAGTAGGACTCTTCGGAAGATTGGGTACAGGTGATCTGGGCAAGACTTATCAGTGCTGTAAGTGTGGAGCTAAATTTTAGGGGAGACTTATATGAACGTTTGCGGAATAGAATTAACACAACAAGCAACTGAGATTTACGAAGATATAAAATCGAAGATTGATTTTAATTATATATGTCAAATTGGACCGACAAATTCAGTTAAAAGAGCTTCAGAGCATAGTTTTATTATAGAACTATCACTAGTACCCGATGAAACAGAGGAAATGTTCAGTTTCAAATTTATTCATGAAATTACTCATATTTATCAATTTATGAATGGGTATAAAAGGATTGTTAGATGTCTAGTCCCGGATATGCGTATAAAAGAACTATTAATTCATCTTAGTGATTTTGTTTTGGACACAGATGCTCACTATTGGCTGAAAGAACAATATCATTATGATATTCATG
>ERZ1034878.516-NODE-516-length-17710-cov-76.510847_pt1 | contig 17710 bp, 44 predicted proteins | sample MGYA00520593_ERZ1034878 | MGnify/ENA primary metagenome ERZ1034878 (study PRJEB33766, sample SAMN09781724) | gut metagenome | biome: gut microbiome | host: Homo sapiens | place: Madagascar | study: EMG produced TPA metagenomics assembly of the PRJNA485056 data...
GTGTCACACCAGACAATGCCCGTTACCATGGGGCGGTTACTTCAGCTTCTCGATTCTCTGCCTAGCTATCTTCTTCAAATACTCTTTTTCAATCATACCTGCATCAGCTAACCTGTGACAGTCTTTGCACAAGCATATAAGGTTATCATCATCCAACCATAGCTCAGGTTTATCCTTCAGCTTCTCTATGTGATGCACTTCAATGTTACGGTAGTTATATATGCCTTTGTCTTTGCATACTTCACATAGATAGTTTGCATCCTCTCGTATCTGCTTACTCTTCTCTGTCCATGCACTCTTGCTTCTGAGCTTTGATTCTTTGTAACTGTACTTGTACTTCTTCTTTTCTACATGACAGACATAACCTTTCGGATGTATCTTCCCACATCTACTACAAGAATAGTAGCCTTGTGCCATTACTTAACTCTCAGCTTTTGCCCTGCATAAATGATGTTCGGATTGCTGATGCCATTCATAGCCTGTAGCTTCTGCCATGTTGTACCATATCTGGATGCAATACCTGATAATGTATCTCCGCTCTGTACAGTGTAATATACTGCCTGAGATGCACCTAGCTTCTGGTTTACGATATTCTGAATGGTATTATAGTCATACCCTGCCTGTTCCAATCTGTTCTTACGGCTGTTACCGTCTCCCCACTGTCCCGCAATAACCTCGCTTGCAATCTGTTCATTTGACTTTCTAACAGGTGTAACCTTCTTGTTTACAATGTCTTGAATCACATTGTAGTCATATCCTGCTTGTGTAAGTCTGTTCTTGCGATCTTCACCGTTGCCCCAAACTCCAGCAATAACCTCGTCCGCTACCTGCTCATTGCTCTTTTTAACAGGTTTTGGTGTAACTGGTTTTGTTTCACCGCTTGGATTTGCATACTTGCGCCATGCTGTAGCATCCATATAGGCAATGTCTAGGTCAAGGTTGCCAGCATATCCTGCCAGTCTTCCACAGCTTGTATACTGCCTGATAGCACATGTATAATAACCCTCATTCCATGGATGTTCCTGATATCCTGTCGGATTGTTATTCGCATACTGTGCAATCCATAGTCCATAGTCTCCAATGCCAGAGACTTCTTTATACAAACTTGCTGATGCATAGATTAAAGGTTTAACCCCAGTTTTTTCTACAATTCGATTGCACCAGTTACTGATCCATGTTCTAGCTGGACCACCTGTTCCACACAGTGCGTTGTCCTGATGCTCCCAGTCTAAACAAAGAATAGCTTCGCCAATATATCCTTGAATGTTATTCAAGAAATAATCTGCTTCTGCTACTGCATTCCCTCCATTTGCATAGTGGTATACGCCTAATAGTTTTCCGTTAGCTTTAGCTTGCTGATAAGCTCTGTCGCAGTCTGGATTTACGTATCCTGTACCTTCTGTAGCTTTGCAAATTACAAAGTCACATGGCACTTTTGATAGATCAATTCCTCTTTGCCAATTTGAAATGTCAATTCCGTTTAATGTCATTTTTTCTGTCCTCTCTAATGATTCTGTGCCCGTTCATTTTCCAACTCCTTGATTCTTGCTTCGTGATCATCCTTGTACTTAAACAGCGTTTTTACACGTTCAGAAACAAGAACGAGCTGTTCTGATACTTTTTTCAGTTGTTCAGTCTTTTCGCCATTTTCTGCCATCATCTTTTTTGTTGTGTCACAAAAATCGTCCAGTTTCACGTTGATTTTTACAAAATTTTTTTCGACATCTAACTGCCGATTCTTTTCTCGCTCCGCTTGTTCTTCCTGACGTTTTTTGCCACCTGCAAAGGTGTTGATTAACGTACATGCCAGTGATGTCAAGGAAATGAGTAATGCGATGCTTACACTTGCTTCAGGAGTCATTTATTCCACCTTTTTATAGTTTGCTGAGCTAATTTGTAGACATGCTCCAATACATGTACCAACTGCCGAAATAGTTCCTGCAATCGCTTCTGCATAATCCAATCCCCAGATTTTGCCGAGCGTGATAATTAAAGCTGAAAATGCGTTCGTTCCAACAAGTGCAACCCATTTTAGCTTGTCATATGTTTTATCAGAAAATACCATATTTTACCTTCTTTCATGATTAAATTATACTATAATTATCGCCAAAAAAAAGGGATTTTATCCCCTTTTTTCAATCATATTTTCAATATACATCATTCATAGGAATACATCTGTTTTCAAATTTCTTGTAAGCATCAAGATACCATTCCTGCTTATCTCCATTATATGTAACTTCGTAATACATTCCGTCATGTAAATCCGTACTCATTAAATACTTCCAGTTTTGAAGTGTCTTACATTTCCATACAATGTATGGTTCTTTATCTGTAAGTGCAATTTCTTTGTCACTCTTATCTAAATGTTCTTCAACATATCTTCTGACAACTCTTTTTGCAATAAAATCCATATTCATATTATTTTTCTCCTCCTTCTTTTTCTTCCATGTATTTACATCAAATTTTATGATGGTTATAGTCACTCCAGTCAATTCGTTGCCCACAGTTACTGCAATAATTCAGTGGGTATAAATTCTTGTGTTGTTCTCCACATCTAGGACAATACCAATTAGTATATCTAACAGGCTGGTCTAAAAATTTATTTTTTGGCTTCATTGGTGTAGCTTTTTCGGCTAATTCATACATTAAATCCAGATTTTCATCTTCACTGTGACCTAAATACTTAGGCTTTACACGATAATGCATTGTAAAGATAATGCTGCTCATTGCTTCTGTATACTTAATCATGTTTTTTTCCTTTCTTTTATCTTTTCTGCTCGATAATGATTTTGCCTTTTTCTGCCTTGACCGTGATTTCTTTTTCGGGATCAATCCCAGATTCAGCCACAATCTTTTTTGATATTGTCGTAGTATACGTGTTTACCTTTAAGTCACCGCCGACAGTTCTGTACTTCATTTTTGCAAGTTTAGCCATTGTTTTCCTCTCTTTCATCATTCAAATACTCGAACTCTTTTAATAGTTCATTCTTTGTTTTCTCGAATTCTGATTCAATTTGCTTTTGCACATCAATCTTAGTTTGTCTGAACCACTTCTTTTTGAATTTATTTACTGATTCTCTGTAAGTCTCTTCACTGTAATCGCAAGACTGCCACCATTCTAGATCATGCAGCAGCTCAACTAAATCTTTCATCATTGCGTTTAATTGTGAATCGAACATTTCACCTACATATGTATCCTCGATTCTAGAATACATATAATTATAATGCCCACCGCTCATTCTCAATCCTCCACAAATTCGATTTGTTCTCTATCCACACAAAACCTAGCACCATCTTCAAAAGTAATATCGAATAAATTTGTAGCACTTCCATTGCCTGTTAGCATTTTCTGAACGTGTGTAATATTGCCGATTTTACCGATGTAATAGCTTTTGTATTTGCATGTAGCACTGATCAAATCTTCCTCGTATTTATCATCTAAACACAGCAATCTAGCTTTACGCATTATCTAATCACCTCACAGTTTGCTAAAATATCATTGATTGACACATTATCCGGAACATTTCTAAAAAGTCCATATTTCTTTAGTTCCAATAAAGACACATATCTGTTTATTGGCTTATTTCCAAGATTTCCTTTGAAATTCAGCAATATACAATATTCATTATATCTTAGCCTGTATAAAGGCTCCTTGTATTCTTTTATAGGTATCATAATCCACCCCAATTCCTTCTTTTGCTGCTGAACAGCTTTGCTTTCCTCAGGATTAAACGCTCTTAATCCCATTCCGCATTCGCAATAAGCTTGTTTTGTTTTTAAATCGAAAACGATTATAGTTGTAGTTCTGTAGACGGTTTTTGCGTAACTGATGCGTTGCTTATAGTGCTTGCATTCATATCCTAGTTTTTCAAACATTTCTCTAGGAGTCATCTTCATTCTCCTTGTATGGTTCGGGTAGTGGCATCCAAGCAACAACCTTACATTTTCTAAATTTAACTCTCTTTTCTATTTCCCATTTATCATCAGTTGTATATGATGATGTAATACTTCTTATACCATATTCGAATTCAACAGTCACAAGCACCTCTTTTGATTGCGTTTTCCAAAGTTCATCATACCATTTATCTGTTCCGTAAAATTTAGCAAAGAGGCTATCATGCTCATCTGGAAGTCTTTCAGAAACAGGAATCCAATCAAATGAATCTGCTTTATTAGCTAAATCTGTTAACAAATCCATAGATTTAGACATTTCTTCCATAGTCGGCTTATATCCATCTTCTCTTTCTTCTCCACACATTAAGTGAAGTAATGTATCTATTACTTCAATAGCTTTTTGATATTTATTCATTTTCTTCTTCTCCTTCTAACTTCTGCCCACAAAAAGGACAACGAGGATATAACTTTCCATCAGTTCTTGTTGCAATAATAATTCCACCCTCTCCGCAATTTGGACACCCTAGATGGTAATCTCCAAAAATATCATCCTGAATTAATACAGGTTTCTTTGGTGTTTCTTTTTCCACTAACTCTTGTAACATTCCTAGATAACCTCTACTTGCAATACCATATATTTTATTTTCATCATATGCATTCCATAAATAATTCATTGCTTCTTGATATTTATTCATGTTGTTCCATCTCCAACTTATAAATGTTATCTAGCCAATCGTTACATTCTTTTTTAAAATTATTAAAATGTTTTTGAGCTTTATCCATAGTGATGTAAATTCTTGAATACTCCACTGCTAATTTTGGATTCTTTTTTCTTAATTCTTCCCATTGTTTCTCATGCTTGTTATTCATAAGCCTTTATCTCCCTTTTTAAATCGTCAATAGCTTCTTTAACGAACTTTAAATCCATGTCATAGTCGCTAACTAAATCTGCCATTCTACAGTTTGAATAACCTTGTAAAGCTCCTTCTAATGTAGAGTGAAAGGAAATTGATTTCTGAATTTCCTTTACATCACCATTTTTGCTAGTTTGAATTGCATATTGAATTAGCGTATAGCTTTTTCCATCGGATGTAATTCCGTATCCGTTTTTTAAATAAATCATTTTCTTTCTCCTTTTAACTCATTAATTTATTTTTGTAACGATTATCCAATTCTTCCATAACATGCTTTCCACCATATAGTTTCGATGCGTAAACAATGTAGTCTAATTCATCTAGCATACTGTTCATCAAGTCTTTATTGGTACAGACAAATTTAATATTCTTTTGCAAAGATAAATAAGTTTGTTCAATTTGTTTATCTATTTCAGAAGCACTGCTTTTATCTAACCTGATAAAAGTATTTATTTTTATGGTATCTTCTCTTTGCTTTTTTCTTTCCTTTTCTAAGTTTTTTTTCAATTCTTCATTATTCATCTTCATCTTCTTCTTTCTCTTTTACATATTCCTCATATTTATCTACTATAAATTCATCCATTTCTTGTTTTGTGAACCCTAGATTTAATAACTCATCTTTATAATTCATTCCATAATTCCATGAATCTTCATTCAAATAGTGCTCTAGTGAATATATATCAACATCTAAAATTCTACAATTGCGTTCTAGAATGTATTGCTTATACTGGTCTATTTTTTTTGCCAAATCATTTATTTCTTTTTTTGCTTGTGCAACATCTTTATCATGTGATTCTTGTTCCTTTTTTAGCTCTCCTTTTAAATACTCAACAGTAGATTTTAACGAATTATATGTTTTTAGTGACATTTGAACAAACCCTTCCATTAGAAATCATCCTCCTCATTTGAATTATCATTAATAATTGCGTTGTATAAGTATTCAATTTGCTCTCTGTATTCTTCTTTTGTAATCTCTGACAAAGGCTTTTTAAATCCTGTAGGCAACAATTTAAATCCGAATTCTTTTTCAAATTCATCTAAATCTTTTTCTGTCATGCTTCAACCTCCTCATCTTGTGGCATTTGATAAGTAAAACCGTTATCCTTTGCATTGAAGTATATTAATTCTTGAATTTCATCTATAACTTTTAAAGCCTTTTCTTCGCTCGAGTACTTACCGAGTAATGAACTACAGTCCCATATTTGATTAATATCATCAATATCTAAATTATGAATCTCTATTAAAATCTTTCTGTCTTGACTTCTAACCCACATCCTAGTACCCCTCTTTCAATATTTGTTCGAATCTTTCTCCGTACTGTTCAAACATATCCATGTACATACTTAACATGCAAACGTTCATCATTGACAATAGAAGAGTGATAACCAACGCAACTAGCAACCATGCTTGGGCAGTTCGCTGCGTGATTTTCTTATGCTTCTTTTTTTTGTTCTGATTGATATTCAAAATGTTCAACTGATCATTCTGAATGTTGTCTGCTTCTTCAAGCTTTGCTTCTAATTCCTTAATGTACGCATCTTTCTGCGCTTGTGTTAATTTAGCCATTTTCTTCCACCTCATCATCGTTAACATCCCAAAAGTCCACACTTGTTACAACTTCGCCATACTTTGTTTGTAATTCTATGATTCGTTGCTCTAGTTCTTTTTTTTGATATTTAAGTGTTCTGATTCTTCTTCTGTATTCTTCATACTTGAATATACATTTTATAGCTTTGTCCTGCTCTTCCTGTACTCTTTTAGCAACTAGAATACTGTATACAATTAATGTGATCCCGCCACCTGCAATCATTCCACAAATGAAATATGCCATTGTTTCTTTTAATTCCATGATGTTTAAATCCTTCACTTTCTAATTTTTTTCATCATTTCATCCAATTTACTTCTGAAGTTGAATTCTTCAATATCCTGCATTCCCAAGTAATACAGACGATCAATATCATCGTTATTGAATACGTAGCTATGCTCCTTATCCATATAACCTTCTGGCCATAAACATCCTGCATAATCATAGAGTTTTTTTGTCTTCACACTTTGTTGAAGTCTTCCGATAATCATCAACTTCTTAGTTCCTTTTTTAAGAACTACAACACTTCCAATTGGTAATAAGTCTTTCATTTCTTTTCTTTCTCCTTTTATTCTAAGCTAACAGCAGTGTTTTTCTTCCCATTCTGCAATTTCATCCGCATCATCAATGATTTCGCCATTTTCACAAACTAGCAATGTTTCACGTGAACCATAATCAACAATCTGATAATTGTTAGGCAATTCATCTGCCCATAAGTCAACGCCAAATAATTCAACGTTAAAATCATTCTTAAATAACACGTTCGCAACTTCTTCCACGATTCCTGAATTTGTAAAACTGTGATAACCGATATGTACTTGTTTCATGTTGTATTCTCCTTTTTTTATTTCGTTTCTATTTGAAACCTTTAATATAATATCGCCTGTAATTCTTCCATATACTTTGCGATCAATGCCATGTATGTTTCTCTGTCTGGCTCTTCTTCATGTCCATAGTTTACAGTGATTTGCATCGCATTCAGCTTTTCCACGATCTTACAAGCCTTGTTGATTTTCTCAGCAAATTTCTTTGTTTCTTCGATGTTCTGCGTCCCACAAGCTGACCAGTTCACACCGAATGTTATTACTTCTGCACCAAAGCTTGAATTTTCATAAATATTAACTGTTCTGCCTTCCATAATTTCATTTACTGCACTCATAAGTGCTGAATATTCTCTGTTGTTCATGTTTGTCATTTTCTTTGTTCTCTCTTTCTCTTTACACTATTATTATAACACTATAATATATAAAGTCAACACTTTTTGGTAAAATTTGTTTCTTTTTGAAACATCCCCGTCATGCCGTTAGGTCAGCTTCAATATTTTTTTCTTATCTTTTTGTCCAATAATTGCCGATACATCCATTCGTTGAATCCCATATATCCAATACTTTTCCGCCTTTGATACACACTATATGATGTCCACCAATATGAGCAACGCATGTGCCTTCAAACTCTTTACAGAACTCTGCTCCTGTATATTTTGTCCCATCTGCATGTTTTGGCTGTGGATGCTTAATCCATCCCTTTGATTTTAAATATGCTTCTTCGCCTTTTTTATCATTTAGTGCATATCCTGTTTTGCACATCAATTCTGCCATTTCCATTACTGTTTGATTGTAATCTTGATTAAGTGCTGTACTGATTGCTCTAAATGAGCAATCGCCTGTGATCCTATTTTTTGGATTTGCATTGTAATAATGAAATGTATCTGTATCTGGATACTTCTGTTGTCTTGTTGCCATGTTTTTGTTCCCCTTATTCGCTATACATAAATGCGAAACTATCACTAATTTTTTCTTTTCTTTCAATGTACCCAATCAAGAAATCCCATTGTCTACAAGATATTACATCATCTTCGTAATATCTGTTTACGATACATTTTAATTCTTCTTCACTGATTACATCCATCTTTTCATTTACTTCTTTACATACGCTTTGTAATTTCTTTAAGTTTGTCATGTTTTTTATCTCTCTTTCTTTTTACATCTATATTATAATGCTATAATATAGAAAAGTCAAACGTTTTCATGACATTTTTTGGCAATTTTTTCGATAAAAAAAAGACTAGGTTTTCCTAGTCCATAATCTGTTTTTTTAATCTTCCCTCCAATCTAATCTTTGACCACAGTCACTACAATATAGACTTTGATATGATTCTTCTTTGCATTCATCCTCATATCCTAAAAAGCTTGCACAATTTGGGCATTCATATACGTTTTTTTCTTCGCCATGTATTACATCTGTATATAATATCGGTTTTTTAGGTGTTTCTTTGTCTACTAGCCGTTGCAATTTTTCCAAGCAATGCTTTAATAAAGGACGTATTGAAGCAACTGTATATCTTGAACATTTTGGATCAAGAGTATATTTTTTTACAATTTCAAGTTTATCCTGATAATTATTCATTATTCAACCTCGTTCATAGGGATACATCTATTTTCAAATTTCTTGTATGCATCAAGATACCATTCTTTTTTGTCTCCATTGTATGTAAGTTCATAATACATGCCATCGTGTAAATCCGTGCTCAATAGATACTTCCAGTTCTGCAATGTCTTACATTTCCATACTAAGTAAGGCTCTTTCTGTGTTAAAGCTATTTCTTTGTCACTCTTATCTAGATGTTCTTCAACGTATCTTCTAACAATTCTTTTTGCAATAATATCCATGCTCATAATTTTATTTTTTTCCTCCTTCATATATCAATGGCTTTCCTTCTGCATCGATTAGTGCTGTTAAATTTCCCTTGTTATATAGGCCATTTGAAACGGCATATTCAACGCCAGTTTCCGTATCATAAGCAATGTAGAAATTATTAAATGCGCCACCTTCTAACTGTTTGAATCGTTTGTTTTCCGATTCTTCACTCTTTCCGCATCCTGCCAACATTCCAACTGCTAGTAATGCCGCAATTAATGTTTTTCTCATTTTCTGTACACCTCCAGTTTTGGATTTTCTGTGATTTCTTCCGCTTTCAAACATTTCCCACATGTCATTCATCCTTAGTCCGTTGTTCTCATAAAATACTGTAAGTCCTCACCATCGAAATGGTCATAAACCCACTCGTCAGCCTTGTGCCAAAGCTCGTCATACATTTCAGCAAGTCTGTAATTCTTTTTGTAGTGCTCTGCGATCTTCCAGTTAAGGACCATCACAAGCTCAGTCATGTATTCAATGTTGTTCTGCCATCCGTTGAATGCCCTGCAATAAGTATCACGGACTGCCGAAGTACCAAAATGGTCTGCAATGCTGAAGTCCTCATAGAATGTTGTGCGTGGCTTATATCCTGTCATTGCTTCGATGTTCCACGTTTTAATTGTTCCAATATTAATTGTTTCGATGTTTATCATGTTTTTTTCTTTCCTTTCTGTAATGCCCACACTTTAGGCGGTGGGCTTGCCTTTATATCATTAATTCATTGCCTGCACTTGGCTTGCGCTGAAGAAGCTTGCTTTTTTCATGAACATCCTTTTTTGTTCTTCGGTCATCCCCTCGCTGTTTTCAGTTTCCTTTGATACGCATTTCCAGATGTAGAACTGTGTAACAGCTTTCTCGCCTTTCTTCACACAATAGCCGAGCTTTTTCCATGCTTGGAATGTATGAATGTCTTCAGGTTCATCAAGCATGATCTTATTTCCATTCTCGTCCTCGACTTCAAACTGTCTGCCAGTCTTTCCAATTTTTCCATTTTTCATTAATTCAACTGCTTCATTGAATATAATTTGTGCTTTTGTCATGTTTTTGTATCTTCCTTTCTTTTTTCCTTTTTCCTTACATCATTATAATATCATAATATGAAAGCGATTGCAATACATTTTCCAGTATTTTGTTTCTTTTTGAAACATTTAACCATTTAATATATCCATCAATCTTGAGTCCTGCATCTTGCTTTTTCTTCTATCCTCTCCGCTGACAAGTACAGGAAGGCACATTTCAATAATACGGCTGTAGATTCTGGCTTTGCTTGTATCTTCTGTATGGTACAAGTCTGAATATTTCAGATTCGTTGTAATGATCATTGGCTTTCCGCTTCTGTATCTTGCATCAATGATGTTATACACCAACTCGTTTACGTACTCCGTGTTTCGCTCAATTCCCAGATCATCAATAACTAAAAGGTCAAACTCGTTCAGGCTGTCAAGATAGTTCTGTTTTCCTTCATACATACCCTGTAACGTATTGATGATTCGTGCAAAATTAGTCACAAGACACGGCACTCCATTATCAATCAGTTCATTTGCGATGCATGATGCAAGAAACGTCTTGCCTGTTCCAACTCCACCAAACAGAATAAGTCCTTTTCCTGCTTCTCTGAACTCGGAAAACCGTTTGGCATAATTCCTGCACATGTCACTAGCCTTCTTTGATTTCTTATCATCGTGATCAAATCGGCATTTCTGAAGTTCTCTGTCAGGAAAGCCTGTGTTCCTGTATCCTTCAATTCGTGCCAACCTGTCATGCTGTTTTTTCTCTGCTTCCTTCCTGTCATTTTCAGCAATCAAGCATGAACACATTACTGGAACATATATCCCGACCGCCGACATCCATTTTCTTCGTGGCTCGTTACAATTTTTGCAGTAAATCATATTGTCTTTGATATACTCAGTACTTTTATCGCAATTGTCTAACATCCTCTGGATTGCTTCTTCTGTTGGCTGTTCACTTTTAAATGTATCTTGCATATTTTTCATAGTTGTAGTCCTTTCTTTTGCTTCTTTTTGAAACATTATTTACCGTAGAACATTTTCATGAGTTCTTCTTCTGACTCATAACCGTTCTGGTCGTATTTCTTTTCTGGCTGTTTCTCCTGCTTTGTATTTACATCCTTCAATTGGAAGATACCTTGCCAGTTATTAGTGATTGACTGATTTAGAATAGCGATCTTTGTATCGTCTGTATTTCCTAATTCATCAAGCTTCTTTAGCATAAGTTTAAGAGCATACTCTGTCAGTGGTTTCTTGATGAATGATCTCATTTGTATAAATGCTTTCAATGCATTCTGAAGTTCTTCATTTTCTGTGTATTCTACAATCTGTTCATCATACGATTTGCTCTTTCTTTCTTTCTTATTACTTACTGTATTATTATTTGTATTACTTACTGTATTACTTTCTTTCAAATTCTGAATATCAGCATTATTTTTTTTGATATTCTGCCTTTCAAAATTTGAAAGTCTGCTTTTCAATTCTCGTTTTCTTCCGTCAAAGTTTTGCACGTAAATATATCCACAATCAATCAGTTTTCTAATAGCAGTTGACACTTTTGTTTTGCTGCATTGGCAAAATTCTGCAAGGTGTTCATTGCTTGCATAGCATCCTTTTTCTCCGTTGTCTAGGCTGTCAATTTCCGTAAGAATAATCTTTTCTAGCGCATTAAGCCTAGTGTCTAGCCACACTTTCTTTGGAATCCATACGCCCTTGAAGTCTCTGCTTTCGTTCATGTTTTTGCTTCCTTTCTTTTCTGTATCTTCAATCATGTTAGCGCCTTTCTAACGAAAAAACTGCACAGCTTTAATAGTTTCGCACCCTATCAAGCCATACAGTTCTCGTATCTATTCAGTTGTTTACCCACTCAGCAGGTGCGAACTACTGAACAGACATTATAGTTTATTACTACTCTTTAATTTTATCATCGTTATGTGATTATGTCAACACATTTTGGCGATTTTCGTTTCTATTTGAAACTTCTTGATGTCTTTACTCGTAACGATGCTGATTGTGTAGTTTGGATATTTATATTCGAACAGTTTCTGTTTTAAACGAAATACGTCCGTAATTACCGCTGTAGAGCCTTTCACATCTTCAATAATGATTCTATCACCATCACACAAGATGTACCTGAAATCGGCTTTATACACGGTTTTACGCCATGTCTTGCCATTCTTCCTGAATGACGGCAAAAGTTCAAAAGAGGGCTGTAATTCCAATCCCTTTATAACTCCTGCACGTTCCAGAATCTTCAGCTGTGCATACCGTTCAGCTTCCAATTTTGAATCGAACTTGATGCCGTCAGCAACCGTCTTTGTATTGTGATACTTTCTATACAATTAAGTCACCTCATAGATAATTTTTCCCGAAAATGTCAATGAACTCGCTTGTAGTCCATCCATACTCGTCCATCGCTCTTTCCTGCCCAAGCTTTTTAAGGTACATGTCAAACTCGTGGCCCTTGCTGCAATGCACGCCATACTCAGACATGTTGTGATCTTCATGTCTGATGAATACGACAAGGCCATATTTGATTGACTTTTTCCTGTTGGAAGTACCGAAAAAAATCTCATGTCTTGCCGTACCATATGACCGTTCTGAATAATATCTGTAGCAGTGTTCCTTCGTTAAGAACATGCCGTCACTCATTATACAATACTCAGTCATTTTTTCCTCATTTCTATGTACTTCAGTTTTGCAACCTCATCTGGTGTAAGTACAGGTATGCCCTGTTCTTCGCAGTCTTTAATCAATCCATCCAGAAGCACTGAGAACTCTTTTGAATCCATATCCGAACTTCCTTTGTAAATCTTGTAATGTGTGAACTCTTTTCCATCAAGATCACTTTGCCCGATTGCTTCATAATACCTAAAATAGCCATCAACTTTTATGTCTGACCTTACCGACACAACCTCACACGTGCTGTACCGTTTGAGCATCATGAAATGTACTTCTTCGCTGCTAAACCTCATCACGCTAGCCAACTGGTTGAGCAAAGACCAGTAGTACGCATTGGCTGTTAGTGATCTTTTCGATTTCTTCTCTTTGATTTCGTACAGCTTTTCTGCGTCCTGCTGGTCGAACAACCATTGGATGATAGCTTTTGCATTTCCTATCATGCCGTATTACCACCTAGAATGGCAAATCAGACGAATTCATGTCGTTCCTTGTATTCCCCCAACCATTATTTTGACCGCTAGGGGCATCATATTGCATTTCACGCTTACGTTCCAAGAACTGAAAGCTTGTCGTAACTACTTCCGTAAAATAGTTCATTCTGCCATCCTTCTCGTAGCTTCTTGTCTGAATATATCCAGTTACACCAAACAAGTCGCCTTTGTGAACGTATTTTGCGATTGTCTCGGCTGCTTTGTCCCACGCAATACAAGGAATGAAGTCTGCACCGTCTTCCTTTTTTCTCCTGTCAACTGCCAATGTGAATGAGGCAACAGGTGTTCCGCTCTGCGTTCTTCGTTCCTCCACATCCTTCGTAAGTCGTCCAATCAAACTAACATTATTCATTTTTCGCTTTCCTCCAAAAATTTGTCAATCAATTCCCATGTCATGTCCTCGTTCACAGGGCTGTCAATAACTTTTCTGATGCCATCCCTGATATGTATAATCTTCAAGAATTGTGCATCAACTCCATAGCTTTGCATCAGTCCGATTCTGTATAAATTCAGCTGATATGCGATCTTTTCCTTGTTTAATGCACTAACGGTTTTAATGTCCGCAATCCCTGTCTGTCCATCAATCAACATCGTCATGTCCAACCGTCCGCATGCTATCGGTATATCATCCTTAAACAATACAATCGGCAACTCGCTGTCCAGAACCTCGAATCCGTATTGTTTCTGCAAAAACTTAAAGTTTCGCACTGCTTCGCTTCCATCATCATAGCCAGAAACATTAAAGTTTTCGATTGCCTTATGTACTGCCGTTCCTCGCTTAGCCGCATTGTTCAACACGGCAGGAGGCACACTTGCATAATCGTTTTTATATTTCACGCCTAAAATCTGAGTTACACTTGGCAACATAAGCCCATCATACAGATATGTGTGCGTTTCATCGAAATATTCAAGCGTACCACCTTTAATGCTGAATGTTTCCATCACTTCACCGTGATGCGGATGGACGGTTTCACTGTTGAGAATTTGGCGTACATGTCATACACGTCAGGATTTTCTTCTTTAAATGTCTTGCTGTCAAACCTTTCTGCGTCATGCTCTGGAATGAATGCAATCTTTAGAAACTCGTTGTCAATCTTTAATACTCCATATTTCTGCATAGCATCAAGAATATCTTTCTTCATGCTGTCCTGCTGCTTCTTGATTTCTTTCGCCTGTTTTTCAAGGCTGATGATTCTCTCGCATACTTCTTCAGACAATGCAACGTCTGAGTCTTTTCTTTCGATAATGTTATTCATTTGTTTCATCCTCTCTGTAGTTAAATTTAATAAAATCATATTTGCCGATAACTCTTTTGAGTGGCTCGCATCCTGCACCTGTAAGAACACGCAATACTTGCTCCACATCATTACTAGTTGAATTGCAAACTGCAAGCACTGTTGCCGTTTTTTTTCCGAACTGCGTATCAACTAACACTTCGTCACCACTCTTGATGCTTGCATAAAGCGGTGCATAGAACAGGAATTTTTTTTGGCTGTCAGTGTGCTGACATACTACAAATTGCACGTAACTACTCATGATTGTCCGCCTTTCTTTGCTTCATGATCTTTCCAATCAACTCGCTTGCTTTCGACATTGGCATATCTTCCAGCTTTTCAATCTTGTTCATCTTTAGCAGCTTTTCAAGATTCTCGCCTGTATAGTTCTTGCTCAATACTTCGATTTGTCTTGGTGATACCTTGCGCTCCGTGCTGTTCGTTGCTTCATCATCATTGCCATCTGTATCTTCTTCGGTCGCCATGCCAAGGAATGCACCTAATGAGTAACGTTTTCGGTATGTGATCTCTGCTCCCTCATCCTGAAGCTTCGCACCTTCCTTAACTGCAAACGGGTAGGTGTTTGTCTCGAATACATGTCCACTCTCGTGAACAAGAATACATCGAACACCATTTATACCATTCTCATCAACCCCAATTGGCTGTAATAGCGCAAAGTGCTTATTTTCCTTTATTTTGTTTAAAATGTTGTCTAATGGCACATAATTAAATTCCTTCTTAACCCACTCGCCTGTCTTTCGATTCTGCACGGAATAATTTACCTGTGCAGACTTTTCAAGCCCTCTCAACTGATTTACCAGCTCAATCAAGTCTACTGCGACTTCTGCTTTAATGTTTTCAAATCCTATCATTTTTCTTGTTTTCCTTTCTTTTTGAAACATCCAATTCATACTGTTCAATAATTTTGCTTAATTCTTCTGCGTTACCGTTTTCTACGATTTCTGCTACGATTTCAAACATGTTTTCAGCTCCCAATTATTAAACTCGCATATTCCTTACCAAATACATTGCAGAACACTTTGACAATCTTTGTAGAAGGATTATGCGTTCCTTGCTCAATACAAGCATAATGGCTTGTCGATACTCCAATCATTTCCGCAACATCTTTCTGCGTCAGACCCTTAGACACCCTGAATGCTTTCAGTTCTGCTCTTTTCATTTCGTGCCCCCTTTCTTTGCCTACATTATAAACCCTTATCATCAAATTGCAACTATTTTTCATCTTTTTTTGATTATTTGTTATTGTTTCAAATAGCTACGGTGTGTTATCATCGAAATATAAATTTTTTTAGGTGGTGTAATAATAATGATTAACAATAAAGCGATAGGAAGGAAACTCAAAGAATTACGCAACTCACGTGATCTTAAACAGTCTGAGCTTGCTGAAATGGTCGGACTTTCAAGACCTGCCATATCAAATATTGAGTCTGGAAAACGTTCCTTGACTCTTTCAACGCTGAAACGTTTTTGTGAGGTTTACGGAATTGATATATCTTACTTTGGCATTGATACGTCAAGCTATGATGAAGCGACAGACCTCACACTACGCATCGAGTCTCTGTTTCACGATCTTCCAGAAGCTGAGAAGGATGAGTTGTATCTGAAGATAATGAAGTTGTACCTTGACAGTAAAAATGTTTCTGATTGAAACCATCTGTCGAAAAAAAAGAGTTGTCTAACTCATAATCAATTTTAAGATTTTCCTGTTCAGCATACAAATTAAACAACAACGAATATATTTTTTTTGCGTCCATATTTTCACCGCCCTCATCGGCTAGTATGGACTGCTTTTTTTATTTTCAAACAATCGGAGGTATTTTTATGAGAAAAAATCTGCGAGTGGCAGGATACGCTCGTGTTTCAACTGACGAACAAAAGAAATATGGATATTCAATACAGGCTCAGACTGAAGAAATAACGCAATGGTGCAACGATAATGGTCATAACCTAATACATATCTACATTGACGAAGGATTTTCAGCAAGCACCATGAAACGCCCACAGCTTCAAGCCATGCTTTCAAATCTGAAAAATCTTGATGCCATAGCTTTCACACGCCTTGACCGTCTTTCACGTAACGTCCTTGAAGCTAACAAGATGTTAGAACTTCTTCAACAAAACAATGTCGCCATGATTTCCATATGCGAGGACGATATCAATACATCAACGGCAAACGGCTTGTTCATGTTCAACCTTAAAGTCAATCTTGCAGAACATGAATTAAAAAAAGGCTCTGAACGCATCAAAGCCGTGTTTGAGTACAAAATTGCACAAGGTCAACCTATCACTGGCAATGTTCCTTTTGGTTACAGGATTGCCACGGAAAATGGCAATAAACGCATTGTGATTGATGAATCAAAGGCACCAATAGTGAAAGATATTTTCGATTCATTTCTCCTGCATCAATCAGTCCATCATACAGTTGAATACGTCAACAATAAATACGGACTGTCTCGACCTTACATGTCCTATATGCACATATTAAAGAATGAATTTTATACAGGCTCATACCGTGGAAACTCAAATTACGCCGAACCATACATCACACGAGAAACATACAATGCCGTTCAGACCGCATTACAGTCCAATATACGCACAGGAATACAACGTCATGTATATTTATTTACTGGACTGTTAAGATGCCCAGAATGCCGTTCTAAATTGGTTGGAGTGAGCCATCCAAAAGGTGGTAAACGATACTATTATTACCGATGCAACAATGCCCACTCGGTGCATACCTGTACCCACAAAAAGCACTATGCAGAACTGGCAACGGAAAAATATCTTCTGTCTAATCTTGATGCACTGCTTAAAGGTCATATAGCCACAATATCAAGCATCACATCGGAAACAAAAGACACAACCGAAAAGGAATTAAAAGAATTAAGAAAAGAGCTTGATAATCTGAATTATATCTTTATCAAGAAACGTATGCCTGTAAATACATATGAACGCCTATATGCTGAAACTGAAGACAAAATAAAAAGGCTTGAATCTTTCAAACCTAAAAGTACCGATCATCTTAACCAACTTTTAAACAGCGGTTGGCGCTCAATATATGAGAATCTAACACGTGAGAACAAGCGTACGCTGTGGCGAAATGTCCTTGATTCTGTCCACGTTTCACCTGATGGAATAGAAGTCT
>ERZ1034878.519-NODE-519-length-17629-cov-10.540685_pt1 | contig 17629 bp, 20 predicted proteins | sample MGYA00520593_ERZ1034878 | MGnify/ENA primary metagenome ERZ1034878 (study PRJEB33766, sample SAMN09781724) | gut metagenome | biome: gut microbiome | host: Homo sapiens | place: Madagascar | study: EMG produced TPA metagenomics assembly of the PRJNA485056 data...
GTTTATAAATTTTGGCGGTTTGGGTGATGAAATCCTTTTTTTACCGACAATTATATCTGTAAAAAAACAGTTCCCTGATGCTGAAATTACGCTTGCACTAGAGCCTCGAAGTAAAGGAGTTGTGTCGCTTACAAACATTATTGATAAAACTTTGTTTGCGGATATTAAAGGCAAAAACAAATACAAAGAGCTTTTGAAACTTTTGTTAAAAATTTGGACAAATAGGTTTGATATGGTAATTTCGTCAGGCTCAAACAAGTTTATTTCAATGTTTTTGGCTGCAACTTTTATTCCTAAACGTTATGGTTATAATTCAGGTAAATTGAGTGAAATTCTTTTGACTAAAGCTGTCAGACTTAATAAAAATCAATATGCAGCTAAAATGTACCATGACCTTGTAAGAAGCGTTACGGATATAGATACGGAATTACCGCAAATTGATGTTTCGATAAAAACAACTGAAGAAAATACTGTATTAATTCACCCAGGAGTTAGTCCTTTGAGTGTAAAAAAAGGCATGATAAAAACAATTCCGCCTGAAAAGTGGGCAGAAGTTGTAAACAAACTGGCTGATTGCGGTAAAAAAGTTATTTTGGCAGGTGGTCCTGATGATAAAGAAACGATTGAAACCATCCAAAGACTTGTACCGGCTGAAAAGTACGTCAATATGTTTGGCAAAACTAAAAATTTAAAAGAACTTGCAGAATTGATTTCAAGCACAGAAAAATTCTTATGTTCAGATTCTGCGCCATTACATGTTGCAGTGGCTTTGGGCGTAAAAACGTATGTTATTTTTGGTTCAACCGATGATAAAAAATTAATACCGCAAAACGGTAAAGTCGTTCCAATTAAAGCTAATTGTAATTGTGATTTACAACCATGCCTGTGGGAAAGACGTCAAACGACTTGCGAAAGTTTAGATTGTTTAAAGATTTCTGCGGATGAAATCGTAAATACTGTTATTAACAAATAAAGGTGAAGATATGACTATTGCAATATATCCTGGAAGTTTTGACCCGATAACAAACGGACACATTGATATTTTAAAAAGCGGTGCAGAAATTTTTGATAAAGTAATTATCGCGGTTTCTTATAATATCAATAAACAAGGATTTTTGCCTATTGATGAGCGCGTAGCTTTGATTAAAGAATGTGTTAAGGATTTTCCAAATGTAGAAGTTGATTCTTTCCAAGGGTTGACGGTCGAATATGCTAAAAAACGCGGCGCAGAAGTGCTTTTAAGAGGGTTAAGAACTTCTTTTGATTTTGAATATGAAATGCAGCTTTCACAAACAAATAATGCACTTTACAGTAATATTAAAACAGTATTCTTAATTACAAAACCCGAATATAACTTTATTTCATCATCTGCCGTAAGAGAAATTCTGTTAAATAAAGGTGATATCAAAAAATTTGTGCCAAATGCAGTTTATGAGCATTTAATAAATAAAAAATTTTAATTTACACAATAAAAAAGGACATAGAATGTCCTTGAAAATGGTAAGTATATTAAAATTGTAGATTATTTATTTTTATCTTTGGTGCAAAAAATTGCACCCTACCCTTTGTAATTTTTTAGGTCAGGCATTACCTGACAATTTTACCGTTAGCCTTCTTCATCCTTGAGGAAGGCTAACGCAAATTTTACAAATAATTCAACAAGCTCATCCCCATAGAAGCAGAAGTTACTTGCAAGCTTGCCTGATAAGAATATTGCGCTTGCATCCAATTTGTAATCGCAGTTGTTAAATCAATATCTTTAATTTCTGACAAATAACCCGTTAAACTTTCATTATTTGTTTCCAATGTTGAGCTTGTCATTTCCAATCTGTTTGCAACACCACCAAACTTAGTTTGTTCGGTTGTAATTTGGGTTAAAGAATTCGCAAACATATCCAGAGTAGAATTCATTTCAGCATAACCTGCTTTTGTGTCACCATCCAAAACCTTTTGGATAGAATTGCTTAATTTTCTTAAAGCACCCATAACACCGGAATAATCTTCTTTTGAAGTTAAATCTGCTGTATCACCAGTGTAAGCAGTACCGTCTTCATAAGCATAGCTTTTTGCACCTGTTTGAGCATCAACTGTTTCTACAACAGTTTTGCCGTCCACATCTGTAAACAAATTATTGCCGTTAGCATCTTGTGCTTGAGCTTTGTAGTAACCAAAAACTTTATCGCCGGTTGTATTAATTACTTCAAAAACACCATCAGCAACTTCAGTTTGTCTTATGTAATCAGGATTATCGTGCAGAGTTCCGTTATAGATAATATCTCCATTATCATCCATTGTATAAGGAATTGTTTTTGTATTTGCGCCTGAGAATATGTAATTGTTGTCATACTCAGTATTTGCTAAATCCACCATTGTTTTGGTTAATTCATCAATTTCAACCTTCAAAGCTTTCAATGAAGTTTCACTGTATGTTTGGTTGTTAGCTTGAACAGCTTTGTCCCAAGCTGTTGACAAATAACCGTTTGCTAAATCCATTAAATCATCTAAAGCACTCAATTCCTTTTGAGCAATTTCTACGTTTTGAGCAAAAGTATCAATCTGCCCCAATTGGCGACTTGTATTTAAAATATTAACAGCAGCAATAGGATCTTCTGTAATACTTGTGATTTTACTTCCGGAAGCCAATTGTTTAGTTATTTTATTGTAATTAGTAAGTTGCTTTTGCATATCAGCAACTAATTGAGAATATTTTCCGCTTGTTGAAATTCTATTTACCATTCAACTAACCTCCCAAACTCATAAGTACATCAAGACAGCTGTTGCAAGTGTTGAAAACCTGTGCTGCGGCTTGATATGCTGTTTGATACTTAACTAAGTCTACCAATTCTTCGTTCAAGTCAACGCCTGTTGAATCCTTAATTTTACTTTCAATTGACTGAACAACCTGATCTTGTGTATCCGCCAATGATTTTATATTACTTCCGGCAGAAGCTACTTTGCCGACTAAAGCTGTATAGAATTCTTCAATAGAAGTATTGTTTAAATCAGCATTTTTAGCATTTCTTGTACCAATCATACTTTCAACGTTTTGCGCATTACCTACTGCATTTTCATCAAAATTTGCAGCATCATCAAAATATGCGCAAGAAAGCTTCCAACAACCGTCTTCTGCCAATAAAGCAGAGTTTATTTGAAGATTTCCTGCGGTTATATTATTCGCAGTACCATCAGGACCTACAAAAATCAAATTATCCGCATCAGTTGCTTTCAATTTACTTGTATCGTCAGGATTGATACAATATGCACCATTCCTTGTATTCAAGTCGTTGAATGTTTTAGCAATCGTTTGCGCAAGCTTATTTAAACCGTTCATAACAGTTCCGGCGTTAATTCCGTTTTCACCGTTACCCGTATCTGTTGCGAAGTGAAGCAAACCGCCCAAAGTGCCGGAAGTTATATCCGCATTTGCATTTGCACTAACAACTTCCTTTGTCTCAGGATTTACAATACTAATAACTGCATTTTCACCCTTCCAATCATCAGGATAAGTAATTGGAGGATTTTGCTTATCACAATAAGATTTTGCGGTTTCTATTTCCAATTTTCCTGTAACCTTAGCACACTCTACAACAGAATCATTCCCAATATAAACATTAACTGCGCCATTGTGTTTTTCTTCGACTCTAATATCACTAAATTGTGCTAAGTCGTTCAAAATTAAATCACGTTTATCAAGCAAGTTGTTTGCTTCAAGCGTTCCTGTTTGAGTTGAAATCAAAGCCTTGTTTACAGCTGCAAGTTCCTCCAGCTTGTTATTAAAAGCTGAATATTGAACATAGATTTTAGAATTTTTTAGGCTTTCCTCTGTTTCACCATCACCTAATGCTTTTGTTGTATTTTCTTCTAATTGAGCATATTTGCTATTTAAAACAGATGTGAAAGTTTTTGCTGTTTCAATAAAATTTGTTCTTGCTGTAGAATCGGCAGGATATTTATTTAAGTTGTTTAATGCTTCATAAAACTTTGAAAGTTGAGCATCAATACCCGTTCCTTCCAAGTCATTAAGTATGTTTGCCAAATCATCTAAACCATCAAGTTGGGTGTTTAATTTTGCCTGTTCAGAAAGTTGTGTGCGATAGTAATTATTGAGGTACTCATCATTATATCGCATAATATTGGCAATCTTTACGCCACCGTTAGCACGCACTTGGTTATAAACATTATCGCCAATTGTACCGGCGATATTACGGGTTTCAAGGTTAGCACGTTGTTTGTGATAGCCATCAGTGTTCATGTTTGCAACGTTATGTGAAACAACGCTAATCGCTTTTTCATTTACTGAAAGCGTGTTACCTGTCATATTTAGGGCTGATAATAAGCTAACCATTGTTGTACCTCATATCCTATTTTTCAGTGCAAATAATCAGAAACTTTTGCGCAAGCGCATACAAGTTCATCATATTTCTTCGTTTATTGTCCACATGTCAACGTCATGTGTGTCTGTTTTACCTGCTCCATTATAAAAACATCCTTGAGGAGCAAAAGCATTTATAACTGTTTCCAACATCTTGTTAGAAATTATAATGCCATGTTTTAATAGTTCCACATTTTGATTATTTAATAACGTTAATTCTGAAATTAATTTACAAATCTTAACTTTTTTCTCTTTTAAAACTTCAACATATTCGGGCGCTTGTTCTTTTGCCTTTTCAATAAACCAAGACATATTAGCATCAGGATTTCCAAGTTCTGCTGCAATATCCATTCTTAAGTTATTAAGTTTTGTTATTTGGTTATTAAGTGCCAATATCTTGTTATCGAGCACGCCCAAATCATCAGGCTTAGAACTTTTCAAGCTGTCGCGCTTTTCTTCAAAAAGCACCTTAAGCTTAGTGTAAGCTTTGATTTCGTTATCGAGTATTTCGTTTAGTTTTTGGAATTGTGTGTTCATTTTTTAGTTTAGAAGTTTAGAAGTTTAGGAGTTAAGAAGAGGTTTTAGATTATTCTTTTTTACAACAAGTTTATTTATTGAAAATATTATAACTTCTTCTCAACTTCTCAACTTCTAAACTAACCTCTTTATTAGAATAAGTATTTAATAAACCTATTAAATATTCCTTCATTTTGGTTTCTGGATATTGCGCCTCTACCTGACAACGCGAATTGTAGGTTAGAAACATTGTAAGAATAGATTTCGCCATTTACGTTAAGCCAACGAGGATCGACCACACCCGTTATAATAAAATCCATTCTTTCATTGCCGTTCACTAATGTCTTTTTACCTTGTACCGCTAAATTCCCGTTAGGAAGTTGTTGTACAACCTGTACTGCGATTTTATCGCCAAATGACATAGAACGACCGCCGGCAGCTGAGTTTGAAACCTCATTAGAACCGCCGTAACCATTTGAACTTTTTAAAAATTTAAGTCCAAACCAATCTTTCAAAAAGTTTGTGAAAGAATCTTCTGTTATTGAAGATTTTTCTGAAGAATATGTTAAATTATCACTAACTGTGATATTTTCACTCATAATTATTGATAACAAATCGCCAATTTGGTGCGCTTGAACTCCGCCAAACAAAGAACGAGGAACGCCTGCATAGTTTTGACTAGCACCAAGCGTGAACAAAGATTCTGCTTGCACACCCATTGTTGCTGTAGTTAAGATTAATGCTATTGTTAATATAACTTTTTTCATATACTTACCTTTGTTTAGTTGAGAAGTTTATAAGTTTAGGAGTTTAGAAGAAATTTTAGTTATTATTTTTTGTTGAACTCGTTTGTCTATTGAAAATTTATAACTTCTTCTCAACTTATAAACTACTCAACTCCTCCACTTTCATTTTCCCCTTGTCTAGCACAAAAATTCTGCTATTACACTTCTACCATAAAGCAATCCATACTTTATGTCATCATCCGAAATGTTGAATTCTCCAACAGTTTTTGCACATTCTCGTACATCATTTACATCAATTCTATCCAATAAAGATTTTGCAGATGCCGTTTCTGTACCGCGAGAAACTTCAATTTCTGAATTTTCCTCTTTTTGAGGTGCTAAATTTTTATTAGACTTAAACGCACTTAGTGCGCTGAATTGTTGTACTGAGTTTGATTCTATTCTTGGTAGCATGGTGATCTTTCTTTCTAGTTTAGTAGTTTATAAGTTTAGGAGTTTAGAAGAAATTTTAGTCATTACTTTTTATTGAACTTGTTTGCCTATTGAAAATTTTATAACTTCTTCTCAACTACTAAACTCCTCAACTTATAAACTTTAATTAACATACTTCTCCATCTGTCTATAAATCTGATCTGCAAAGCCAAAGCTTGTTCTCGGATTATTTGCGATATCTCTACCCATTTGTTGATAAACAATAGGTTTAAAGGTATCTATGTAGTGTTGTTCTTGTCCGAACAGACCGTTTTCGTGGTCAACGGTTTTATCCATTTGTGAAAGCATTTTTGTAACAAAAATACTCTCGAATTCTGTTGCAACTTTTCTTAATTGCTCTTTATTATCGCCTGATTCTTTGATTCTGTTATACAAAACCTGATCAGCATTCACTGTCTGCGCATTGTGCAAACCGTTTTTTATTAAATCTATTGTAGGTGTTGAAAAGTCCATTTTTTCTCCTTATTTGTTGCAGTAATTAAAGATCATTGTAGTTTAGGAGTTTAGAAGTTGAGTAGTTTAGAAGAAATTTTAGTTATTTTCTATTATCAAACTTGTTTATTTATTGAAAATTTATAACTTCTTCTCAACTTATAAACTCCTAAACTTCTCCCCTTCTCTAAATAATTACCAACTCCGCTTGCAAACTTCCTGATTTTTTCAACGCTTGCAAGATTGAGATTAAGTCAACCGGTGCTACACCGATTGAATTTAATGCCCTTACTAAATCATTTAAATTACTGTTAGCAGGCATTGTAACCAAACTTCCCGGTGCTTTGTTTATCTGAATATCAGAGTTTTCAAACCCAACAGTCGCGCCGTTTGAAAAACCGTTTGGCTGTGAAACATCATTTGTTGTAGAAACAGTAACAGTGATGTTTCCGTGTGCAACAGCTGCCGGAAGAAGTTTAACATCCGCGCCTATTACAACTGTTCCTGTTCTTTCGTTTACAACAACTTTTGCAGGCTCCATTGTTGGCGCAACTTCCAAATTTTCAATAATTGATAAGAAAGAAACTCTGTCGTTCATAAATCTTGCAGGAATTTCAACTCTTACTGAACTTCCGTCAATAGCTTTTGCAGGTGCTACTTGAGAAACTGTTTTAGCAATTCTTGAAACAAGTGTATAGTCTGAACGATCAATAGAAAGTGTGATTGAATTTTCATCACCGATTTCTGTGTAAATATCACGTTCAATTATTGCACCCCCAGGGATACGACCTGTTGTTGTAATTGCAGTTCTAGCTGAAGAACCACCAGCAATTTTATTGATACCACCTACTGAAAGAGGGCCTTGAGCAACTGCTACCGCTTCTCCGTTAGGTGCTTTTAAAATTGTTTGAACAAGTACGCCACCTTCTAAGCTTTTACAATCCGCCATCGCAGAAACTGTTACATCAATTTTGTCGCCGTTTTTAGAAAATGGAGGAACAGTAGCTGTAACTATTACCGCTGCTGACGCACCTTTTTGGATATAGTTTTCTTGCTCAATTACTGTACCTAAATTTCTTAGTAACATCTTGTTCGTAATTTGTGTTGAACGAGAGTTATCACCAGTCCCAGGAAGACCAACTACAACACCATATCCAACAAGTTGGTTTTCTCGCACACCTTTAATATGAGTCAAATCCATTATACGAACCTTGGCGTTGATTGCCTGAGCAGGCATAACGCTTGCCAACATGAACATTGCTAATATTGTTGCTAAAATTTTTTTCATTATACTTACCTATATTTAGGGGAGAAGTTTAGGAGTTTAGAAGTTGAGAAGAAGTTATAAATTTTCAATAAATAAACAAGTTTGATAAAATAAAATAACTAAAATTTCTTATAAACTTATAAACTTATAAACTCATCCTCTCTCTTAAATTGCCACCAAAACTCTATTCTCCCCAATTACCTTCCCGTTGTAAACCTTCTTGTAATTTTTGTTTTCAACGTTAATGTAATCACCTGTCATTCCGTCTGCCATCGCAGTTCCGTCGATTGTAACCATTACATCCCCATTAGATACAAAGAAAATTCTGACTTCACCGTTTCTTTGTACGTCAGGACGCATTTTTACAAATCTTTTGTCTATCACTTCTCCCTTTTGAAATGCTTTTTTAGTTGTCATCTCTTTAGATAGCATTTTTTCAGGAAGTACGTAATCCATTTTCATAGAAACATCAACTTTTTTAACAGTTGTACATTCTCTTGTAATTGTCTGTTCTCTGTCAATTGTATCGTTTGCTACAAGCACGTTTTGATAAACGCTTGTTTGAACAGGCAAGTTTAAAGTCTTAACAAAAGCGTTGTTCACATAAACATCAACTCTTTTAATATCGCGCGGCATAATTTTATCAGCGCCAGAAACAACTTTGTATGAAACTTTTCCATCAGGTAATTGCAATTGAGCAAACGGAGTTGCTGAAACCTTAACCTCAACATCGCCGTTAATCATCTTGCTGTAATTAGTTTCCAAAACCTTAGCAACAGAAGCTTTAACGTCAGCAGAACTAACCATCTGAGCGTTTGCGCTTAGAGTACTTAATGTTAATATTAATGCTGTTACTACAATTTTTTTCACTTATACTTACCTTTATTTAGTTTAGGAGTTGAGAAGTTTATAAGTTTAGAAGAAGTTATAAATTTTCAATGAATAAACAAGTTAGATAAAAGAAAATGACTAAAATTTCTTATAAACTCCTAAACTCCTCAACTTCTCCCCTCTCTTAGCTCATCTGATTCGTCAACTGTAATATACTACTTGATGCGTTGATTATTTTTGAATTTGATTCAAATGCTCTTTCTGCCTTAATCAAGCCTACAAGTTCATCTACGATTTGAACATTTGAACCTTCTAACATACATTGTTGAATCAAACCTAAACCGTTTTGCCCCGGAGTATCTTGAACAGGGTTGCCTGATGCTTGAGTTTCTTTGTACAAGTTGTGTCCGATTGACAACAAACCTGATGGGTTTTGAAATTTAACCAACTGCAAAGAACCAACAATTGATTGTTGTGTTTGTCCCGGAAGTGTTACAGAAATATTACCGTCTTGTGTGATTGTAATTTCTGTTGCGTCACGAGGAATTGAAACGGAAGGCTGAATTAGTAAACCATCGTTTGTACACAATTGACCTAAAGAATCCACTTGTAAACAACCGTCACGAGTGTATGCTAATGAGCCATCTTCTTTCATAACTTGTAAAAAGCCTTCACCTTCGATTTCAATATCAAGTTGACGACCCGTAGAAATTGCAACACCTTGAGTGAAAACACGAGTTGTTGCAGCCGTTTTAACACCTAATCCGATTTCAATACCAACAGGTTGATAAGTACCTTGGTTCATCAATGCCCCCGGAGTTCTAACGGCTTGTGATAACAAGTCTTGAAACTCAATACGAGATTGTTTAAACGCAGTAGTATTAACGTTCGCTACGTTGTTTGCGATAACGTCAAGATAGTTTTGTTGTGCTATCATACCTGTTGCTGCTGTTGTTAGTGCTCTTAACATTTTTGTTCCTCATTTTAGTTTAGAAGTTTAGTAGTTTAGTAGTTGAGAAGAAATTTTAGATTATTTTTCTATGACCGGTTTATTTGTTGAAAATTTTATAACTTCTTCTCAACTCCTAAACTACTAAACTATTTTTCGTTTCTACGCTGTTCGTATCCTTCCCACCGAAACTGCCGTAGTCAGCATATCGCTGTTTGTACTTACAAGTTTTGTTAAACTTTCGTAATTTCTAGTTGTATTAATCGTGTTAATCATTTCCTTAATTACATTTGAATTAGAAAGCTCTAACATCCCTTGTTGTACTGTGAATTTTTCAGAACGCAATTCCGGATTGTTCACTGTATCACGCGAAATAAATTTTGCGTCACCAACTTCAAACAAATCGTCTTTGTCTGAAAAATCCCACACCCCAATCGTTTGAAGCGGGATTTTTTGGTTGTAAGAATTGATTTCGATGTTACCGTTTTCGGCAATAACGATATCTTTTCTATCTCTGAAAACTGTTTCATCTTCCATATCTTCAGGAAGCATTCTGATTCTTCTGTTGTTAATATCCAAAACATATTCGCCTTGTTTTGTCTTTAACCAATAACCTCTGTCTACAACAAAAGAACCGTTACGAGTGTATGACACATTACCGTTATCATCTTGAATTTTGAAGAAACCATCGCCTTCAATCGCTACATCGTAAGGATTTGAAGTCTTTGTCAAAGCACCTTGTGAAAAATCGTGTGTATATTGCATGCTCTGACTTCCACAGCTGATATTTCCTAAATATCTGTTTGAATCATTTCTCAAAATAGAACCTTCTTGAGAATAAACTGCTGATTGCATAACGTCTTTGAAACGCAAGGCACCTTTTTTATAACCAACCGTATTTACGTTTGCAAGGTTATTAGCAGTATTGTCGTTCATATCCATAAGAGCAAGCATACCATTTGCAGCTGATTCAAAACTTCTTACTAGCATTTGTTAGTTCGCTCCTTTCATTTTGTCATAATTGCTAAGAACGCTCTTAACATAATTTTGCGTTTCCATATAAGGTGGAATTCCGCCATACTTCTTAACCGCATTAGGACCTGCGTTATAAGCCGCTAAAGCTAAAGATTTGTTGTTATCAAATCTGTCCATAAGTCCTTTTAAGTACTTAGTTCCACCCATAATGTTTTGTTCAGCGTCATAAGCATTTGTAACACCCAAACCTTGAGCGGTTCCCGGCATTAATTGCATTAAACCCATTGCACCACAGCTTGAAGTCGCTTGAGGATTAAATCCTGATTCTTGCTTAACTACTGCTTTTACGAAGTCTGAATCAAGACCGTTTTTTTCTGCGTATTTTTCGATTAAGTCATTGATTTCACTTCTTGATGTGTCTGTTGGGTTAGATTTATGAGCAATTGAAGAGTCGAGGATTTTTTGAAAATCTTCGTCAGGTTTTGCGCCATAAGACATAAGTGATTGAAACTGATTTTCAATCATATTAATACGTTGTAATGTTACGTCCAAGCTTGTAAGATTCATCTTACTTACCTCTCTCCGCTTATTCTTTTTTACTTACCCAAGTCTTTATCTACAATTTTGGGATATTACTTCCCAATAAAAGTGTAATATATTTAATTGGAAGCAACATCAATCGAAGGATTAAAATTGAAAATAAAAAATAGACCATTTGGTCTATAAACAATAAAAAAGCGTTTGGAATATTGATTCCAAACGCTTTTTTTTAGTTTTTACTATAACTATACACTAACTTTCATTGTGTTAGCAATAATTTCGTTGAAGCTGTCAGCTTTCAAACTTGCACCACCAACCAAAGCACCGTCAATGTCTGATTGTGACATTTGTTCTTCGATTGTGTTAGGTTTTACAGAACCACCGTAAAGAATTCTAATTGAATCACCTGCAGAAGCAGAAGAAACTTCTTTAACAACGTTTCTAATCATAGCGATAACTCTGTTAGCTTCTTTGCTGTCACAAGTTTTGCCTGTGCCGATAGCCCAAATTGGTTCATAAGCGATAACTGATTTAGCAACTTCTTCTTCAGACAAGCCGTTTAATGCAGCTCTAATTTGAGTAGCGATGTGTTCATCCGTTACACCAGCTTCTCTTTGTTCAAGAGTTTCACCGCAGCAGATAATAGGAATCAAACCGCCAGCTAAGATAGCTTTAGCTTTTTTATTAATCATTTCATCTGTTTCTGAGAAATATTGTCTTCTTTCTGAGTGACCGATGATAACGTGTGAACAACCTGCATCAGCTAACATTTCAACAGAAACTTCACCTGTGAATGCGCCTGATTTTTCCCAGTGGCAGTTTTGACCTGCAACTGCGATTTTATCACAGCCAGCACCACAAGAGCATTTTAGAGAATTTACAACACTTAAAGATGTAAATACAGGTGCAACAATGATTTCAGGCAATTGGTCTGCTGAAAAATCTTTTGCAAAATTCTTTATACCTTCAAACAATGATTTAGCATCAGCTTGAAGTAAGTTCATTTTCCAGTTTCCTGCAATAATTGGTTTTCTTGACATAATTTTCTCCTTCTTTTTGAGAGCAATTACTCTCTTACAATAAGTATTATTACTCTCTGATATTAGAATAAACAATAAGTAAAATCAACATTAACAAACCTTAATAACTTTTAACAAAAGTATTCCAAATGTTGACACTTACTCATGTTCATCCTAATATAAAGTTACTCTAGTCGAAATTTCTGCCGGATTTGACGGCTCAGGGTGGGTAACAATGGGTGCCAAGAATTAGTTGGACGTGAGTCTATCGGTTTGGAAGCAGCTGAAGGGTTACAGGATACAAAGTTGAACCTACAGACAAAAGTGGGTTAGGTTCAGCAATTGGCATTGAACCCAGCAAAAATTGTTACCAAAAGATTACTAAAAAGGTAAAAGGAGAAAAAGTTATGCCTACTATGAACCAGCTTGTGCGTTCAGAACGTAAAAAGCTAAAAGACAAAACCAAATCACCGGCTCTTATGGAATGTCCACAAAGACGCGGTGTTTGTACTAGGGTTTATACAACAACCCCTAAAAAACCAAACTCAGCTTTGAGAAAAGTTGCCAGAGTAAGACTTACTAACGGATTTGAAGTAACTTCTTATATCCCAGGTATCGGACACAACCTACAAGAACACAGTGTTGTTCTTATTAGAGGCGGAAGAGTTAAAGACCTTCCTGGTGTAAGATATCACATCGTACGTGGTACTTTAGATACAGCAGGTGTTGCTAACAGAACACAAAGCCGTTCTAAATATGGTGCTAAGAGAGCTAAAGGAGGTAAGAAATAATGTCAAGAAGATCTAAACCGGAAAGAAGAATCCCTTCAGCTGACCCTATTTATAACAGCGTAGATGTTTCAAAATTCATCAACAGAGTTATGAGACGTGGTAAAAAATCACTTGCTGAAAAAATATTCTACTCTACAATCACAAAGATTGAAGAAAGAACAAATGAAAAAGGCTTGGAAATTTTCCAAAAAGCTCTTACAAACGCTACTCCATTATTGGAAGTTAAAGCAAGACGTATCGGTGGTTCTACTTACCAAGTGCCTATCGATGTAAAACCTGATAGAGGTTTCGCTCTAGCTTCTTCATGGATTATTGCAGCAGCAAAAAATAGAAGTGGTAAATCATTCGTAGAAAAACTTACAAGCGAATTGGTTGACGCATCTAACGGTAACGGCGCAGCTTGCAAAAAACGTGAAGACACCCACAGAATGGCTGAAGCTAACAAAGCGTTTGCTCATTACAGATATTAATATTTTAATATTTATAAGCAAAAAAAGACGTCTGGAAGCAGATGTCTTTTTTTTTGCATCTAAATATATCGTTTATAGTAGATTTTTAAGTATATCTTCTACTATAAATTCAGCAGAATTTGGATAATTTAACTTTTTTAAAAGTGCCAATCGCTCTTGTTTTTTAGGGTCGTTTTTATAGATTAAAACTTCTTCAAAAAACTTATTCATCTCATCCGCATTATGCACATTATAATAAGTTTCACAAATTCTTTTAACATTTTCGTTACCCTTAAAATATTGTGAAACCAAATGTATGCAAGGCTGTTTTGTGAAAAAATATTCGGTCAAAAAAGACCCGCAATCAGTTATCATAGCAATCGAGTTTTGGAACAGTTGCATGTAATCTCCGTCTTCACACACAATTCCTACATCATGCCAACGCTTGTAATACTCATTCGCATCATCCTTTGTCATATAGCCCGACATAAAAAGAAAATTATAAAGGCAGGGATGAGGTTTAAATACCCAATTTAATTCAGGATGTTTTTCTGCAAACTCTAATATCTTATATCCGTTCCAGTCAAAAGTTGAGTATCTTAAATTATCACCGCAAACCGTCCAATGGGGTGCATATATTACATATTTACGCTTATTTTGATTTTTATTGTTTAAGTAGAAATCCAATTGCGGATGCCCTGCAACTATGAGCTTTTCCCCTTTGTCATACATGTTTGGAGCATAATTCTTTCTGATAATTTCATCAGGAACATAATAACGATAAATGTAGCGGTGAAACCTTAAATCATATTCAATAGGATTATCTATATCTGAAATATAATAAGGAACGTAATACGTCAAAGCAAACTTCGAACAAACAACAGGACCTTGAGTCGTTTCAACATACCAAGGATGCTGATAAATGATTATATCAGGTTTTGGTGACATTTTTTCAAACGGAATAAATTCGTCTTTTTCTAAATCATAAGCATATTTGACATTCATCCCTTTTGATTTGAAAAAATCGTAAGTTTTTTTGATATCATCAATCGTTTGATAATTAAAATTGTCTTTGTGCGCATTACATTTTGTAACAAAAATATAAGGTGTAAATCGCTCATCTTTTGTCATCAAATCATAAATGCTTTGACACTTCCATTTTGCAGAATCATAAACATAAAAAGCAATGTTTAAATGAGTTTTGCCTTAACTTTTTTTTGATTTTTTTTTATGTAATCAAGGTTTTGTTTGATTTTTTTGTTATAAAAAAATCTTTTACCAAAACCTAATATCTTGCCGATTTTTTCGTAATTTATATACATAAATTAATTATAATATTTTATCTTGCGTATTGCAAAATATAAAATCCTGAGTTTTCAAATTCTTGTTTTACGCCTGTCAGTTTAAAGCCGAGTTTTTCGTAGAATTCTCTAGCCGGCATGTTTTTATCCAAAACCCAAAAATAAATAGGTTTGTTCATTTTGATGAACTCGTTCATGACGTAAGTTCCGATGCCTTCTCCTTGGAAAAATTTATCAACATAAAAATCGCTTATGGTAATTTTATCATCCGTAACTTCAGCATTAATCATTGCTTTAACAATTCCATCATCATAAACATACATGTTATCCAAAGCATGAGGTTTTTTAAAACCTTCTGCTTCTGAAAGCACTTGAATTACATTAAATGATACGTGGTCATTTTTGAAAATATCACGATAAGTATGTCTTTTTGTAAAAACTATGATTTCTGCGATTCTTGCTATATCTTTTTCTTCAGCTTTTCTTAACATTATTAGCTCCTAATCTCTATATGTTATGGACATTTACTAGCCTCGGCTGCTTCAATTACGTCAAAAACGCCTTGTAATTCATTTAAGCTCATACCTTTTTGACAATTAATAGAATAAACTCCACTTTCAGCAGCAAAATATGCAACATAATATTTTGTATTGTCACGGCGAACATTTATTACCACACCACTTTTTAATACAACTTCATCGCTAATTGGATATTTGTTATAATCTCCACTTATATCCAAATTATCAGTTTCCGTAAGAGATTTTCTTACAATAACATTTCTAAATTCATCAAGTGGGTAAGTTATCTCAATCATATCAAACGTTGCACGCACTTGATAATTAGATAAGACAAGCGGAAATTGAAATCCTGCTTTTTTAGCAGCACATTCTAAATTATCCCCACATTCAATCCAAGGATTTGGCATACCACACATACTAGAAGTTGCACACCCACAAAATAAAACTGTTGTTAAAATAATTAAAAAAAATAAATTAAAATTTTTCATAATTTTAGTATACCACTAGCAAAAAATATTTTTACAGTTTTAATAATAACAGGTACAAGTATGCAAATCACAACACAGAATCAATATAACACACCATATAAAGGCGGATTAAAATCTTTAAATGCACTTAATCCCATTTCTTATTATGCAAACAGTTATTTTAAACGCTCTGCAAAAATGTCGAATAAGAACCTTATGCCTATATCAGATTCTCTTACAGGTAAAATAAAAAAAATAAAACTAGGCAAAATTTCAGCTTGGGATATAAACCCTGAAAATTCTAAAGATTATATATTCTTTTTACATGGAATGTCACAAAATGTAAGCAATTATCAAGCGGTCTATGAAACTGCTTTAAAAAATAAAAAAGCCGTTTTTGCAGTTGAATACAGAAGCTATGGAGAAAATAAACCAGCTAGAATATCAGAAGATAAATTAAGAAATGATGTTGAAAAAGCTTATAATTTTTTAACCGATAAAAAAAATATTAATCCTGAAAATATAACAGTTATCGGGCACAGTATGGGCGGAGCGTTAGCTACAAATTTTGCGAGCAAGCATAAAGATATTAAAGCTTTGATTTTATTATCGCCCATAAGAAGCATGACATGCATAGGAAAAAAATTCTTTTTAAATAAAACATTGGGAATTGGAATTCCGCCTCGAATTAACAAACTTATGAACATAATTAAGCCGTTGAAATGGCTTCTAAATTTACGCTTTAATTCTCAAAAAAAAATAAAACAGGTAGAGGCTCCTACTTATATCATGCAATCAAAAAATGACTCTGTAACACTTTTGAACGGGGCAAGAAAACTAGCTAAAACAGCTCGAGAGAAAGGAATTCTAAAAGATTTTATATTGTTTCCGCTCGGCGGACATAAAGTTGATAGTAAAAAAATTGAAGCCTTAGATAAAATCTTAGGAGAAATTTAGCAATGAAAATAAACCCCGTAACAAATAGCTTGAATTTTCAATCGACAAGCAGAAGATACACTGATTCTAATGGTGACCCCTTCGGATGTTTTACAATGTTTTTCCGAGATGATCTCAATTGGGAAAAACTCTCAGAATTTGAATTAGAACATTTTAAGAAAAAAGATGAAGTTAATGTTGTAATGTTCGCATCTTCTGATGGTTCGGAGGCTTATTCCAAAATAATTTCTTTGCTTGAAAACCCTATAGAACAAAAAAAGCCCCAAGCAAAGAAGTTTTTTCCAATACATGCTTTTGACGTAGATGATGAAATTGTTAAAACCGCTAAAAGCGGGTATATTAAAGCCACAAGTTTTGATATAGTAGAAATCATCTCCAGAACAAATAAATATACTGATTATTTTCAAAAAAGCGAAGAAAAGCTAAATATTGCCAATGACATAACACAAGGAAATCTTGTTTTAAAAGCAAAAGCTGCTTTAACTGATAGAGTAAAATTTAACAAAGGTGACATGTTCAAAGAAATCAGAAAAATAAAAGATAACTCAAACACTATATTAATGTGCCGAAACATTTTAGGTTATTTTTTGAATGATAAAATAGAAGAATTCATAAAACTTGCATCCGAGTTTTTAAAGCGTGGCAGTTTGTTTGTTATTGGTGATTATGACCACTCATATATTGATATCGGAAAAATTATAGAAAACAACAATTTCAAAAAAGTATTGAAAAATGTTTATGAAAAAATATAATTTCAATTCCGACACTCCTTGTAGTTGGTTCAATGAATGTACGGAACTAAAAATGTAAAGTTTTGTAACAATATAATGCGTATAGTGAAATTCTTGAATAAGAATATACTTTATATATATGTAAGTCGAAAACAAAAAAGAAAATCGACAAACATTAAATAAACACGAAACACATAACACAAACCTTTCATACAACCTACACACTAACCTTCTACACATGAGGAATTATTAAACAAGATTCCAAACCCTTCATTT
>ERZ1034878.520-NODE-520-length-17610-cov-9.117175_pt1 | contig 17610 bp, 17 predicted proteins | sample MGYA00520593_ERZ1034878 | MGnify/ENA primary metagenome ERZ1034878 (study PRJEB33766, sample SAMN09781724) | gut metagenome | biome: gut microbiome | host: Homo sapiens | place: Madagascar | study: EMG produced TPA metagenomics assembly of the PRJNA485056 data set...
GCTTCTGTACAGATTGAAAAAATCGTAAGAGAATATTTTGAATAATATTTTTACAGATAGCAAAAAATATATTTTTGAGTTTTGTAAAAATTATGATGTTAAAAACTCAAAATTGTTGTGCTAAAAATACGTTGTTACCTTTTAATTTAATAAAAGGTAATGTAAAAGAGCGTAATGCCAATGCTTGGAAGTATTGGGGGAAGTTTTTAGACAATTTCTTGCAAAACGATGAGTGTTCTGTTGATACTTTTAGGAGTTCAATTGATAAAGCATTAGAACCTTATAAAATTAATTATGAAATTTTGCCGGAAAAAAGTTTTTCTTCTTTGGGGTTTACGGGCGTCAATGTTTCTGTACTACCTCATTCCAACGGTGGTTTGTATATAGAACGTATCGGTTACAAAATAGGCTTACCGATATCTTCAAAAGATAAGAAAACAATTTATAATGATACTACAGCAGTGCATGAAGCCCGTCACTTTTTTGAATATCTTTTTCAACCTAAATCAGCATGTATAAGGGCGAAAGAACTCGTAAATAATCCGAATAGTGATGATGATGTGGAGAAACTTAGAGAAGTTGTTTTAAAAGATTTTAGTAGCAGTTTTAATAAAAAACATTTTACACAAAAAGTTGAAAGTATTTTAAACAAACTTCCTGATAATGTTGCAATAGAAATATTACAAAAACTCCGATATTCTCTAAAAGGAGAATATGATGCAATGAGCAGTGAGATTAAGTATTTGGTAAGACAAAATCCTATAAAAAATTTCTCACGAATACTAAACACATTTGCGCTTCGTCAATTTTGCAGTTACAAGGCAAAGGATAAAATAATTACTTCAAAACTAAAAAATCTGTTGGCAAAAGCGCGTTCGGAAATCAAGGTGTCTGTAGGAAATTAACCTCTTGGCTTGTAAATTTCTTTTCCGCTGTTAACATATTCTTGAAGAACTTTATCCCCTGCTTTAGGTTCAATATTTCCGTAAACTGTTATACCGCGTTTTTTGAATTCTTTTATCCAATTTGGTTTATATCCTTCATCAAAACCCGTAATTTTTTCAACTTCACTTGATGGCACGCCAAAATAAACCGTTTTAATGCCTGACCACATAATTGCGCCTGCGCACATAATACAAGGTTCGGCGTTTACATAAATCGTTAAATCTTCCGGTGCTAAGCTGTATTCTTTAAATTTGTCATGTGCCTTTTTTATAGTATTAACTTCTGCATGAAATAGGCAACATTTATCTTCGACTACACTATTAGAAGATGCTACAACAAAATTTCCGTTTTTATCATATATTTCGGCGTAAAAAGGACCTTTACCGTTTTTAATTCCGTCTGCGGTTTTTGCTTGTACATTAAGCATTATTTTTTTAGCCGTTTCTAATTCGGTTTTGGAAATCGGTGAATTTGCCACAATTCCCATTTTGGCAAGTTCTTTTATCGAATAATTTTCATCTGCAAATGCAAAAGAAGAAAGATTAAGTAATAAAATTGCAAAAATAATAAAAAATTTTTTCATCTGTTTGTCCTTAAATTAATGATTTGCAACCGATTTGGTGGTATTCAAATCCTTTTTCATTTAATCTTTTGGCGTTATATTGGTTTCTGCCGTCAAATATAACAGGTTTCTTCAATAATGATTTGATTTTATCAAAATCAGGTCGTCTAAATTCGTTCCATTCTGTCAGAAGCAGTAAGCAGTCTGCGTTATCAAGTGCATCATAAGCGTTCTTAGCGTAAAAAATTCTGTTACCAAAAATAAGTTTTGCTGATTCCATTGCTTTTGGGTCGTACGCTCTTATTTTTGCGCCATATTCGAGCAACTGATTAATCACAGTTATAGCAGGAGCTTCTCGCATGTCATTTGTTCTAGGCTTAAATGCAAGCCCCCAAATGCAAAAAGTTTTTCCATCGAGATTTGTTCCGTATTTATCTGTAATTTTTTTTATGAATAACTCTCTTTGACGTTTATTAACTTCATCTGTTGCTTGAATAATTGACATATTACAAGCATTTTCTTCTCCAAATTTAATAAGCGCATGGACATCTTTGGGGAAACAACTTCCGCCATAACCTAAACCCGGGAATAAAAATTTCGGACCTATGCGACTATCAGTCGTCATACCTATTCTAACCATTTCAGAATCAGCTCCGACTTTTTCACATAGATTTGCAATTTCATTCATAAACGAAATTTTTGTCGCAAGAAACGAATTTGCCGCATACTTAGTCATTTCGGCAGATTTTACATCCATTACGATAATGCGGTTTCCTGTTCTGAAAAATGGAGCGTAAATTTCTTGCATAATAGAAGTCGCTTTATCACAATTTGAACCTATAATAACTCTGTCAGGATAAAGAAAGTCATCAACGGCGTTACCTTGTTTCAAGAATTCAGGATTTGAAACAACATCAAAAGAGTGTGTTGTTTTATTTTTAATCAATTCTGTAACTTTTTCGGCTGTCCCTACAGGAACGGTGGATTTATTTACAATAACCTTGTAATCATTCATAGCTTCTGCAATAGTTTCCGCAACATTGAAAACTTGTTCCAAATCCGCTGAACCGTCTTCTTGCTGTGGAGTGCCGACTGCAATAAAACAAACCAGCGATTTCTCTACAGCCGTTTTTATATCAAGAGAAAAAGACAAACGATTTTCTGCAATATTAGACTTAATAAGCTCTTCTAAACCCGGTTCATAAATAGGCACTATACCTTGTTGTAGCAGTTCTAATTTCTTCGCATTATTGTCTACACATATTACAGAGTTCCCCATATCTGCAAGACATGCGCCTGCAACTAATCCAACATATCCCGTTCCTATTACACAAATTTTCGTCATTAAAAGCCTATCCCCTACTATATTAATTATAATATAAACCTTTCTGTCGGATTATTAAGAATTGTAACGAATATTTAAAGGCTTGAAATTAGATATAAAATAAATACTTTATATATACGTAAGACTAAGATAGGAAGATAGAAACTATGGGCTACGGCTTTAATACTACTATGAATAACGGCTGGATGGGCATGCTTCAACAAGGGCTTTCATCTTTTGGTGTTGGCACAAATAGCTGGGGTTCATTAGGTACAATCGGTTATAACGTAAATTATGACGCTATGGCAGGTTATGCTGTAGCAAACAGCGTTTTTGGTGTTCTTAGCCAAGCTGTTTCGTCAAGTCGAGCAGAAAAACAAGCTGAAAAAACTCAATATTCAAATAATGCAAGTAGAATTGAACAAATTGATAAGCAAATAAAAGAATTAGAAAATACTGATATTAATGATGAAGTTGAAACAAGAAGCAAAACTGATTCTGACCTCAAAGATAAACAAAAAGATTTTGATAAGGCTTCAAAAGCTGTAGAAACAAATGAAAGTTATCTAAAAGATAATGAAAAAGCTTATAAAGCTGCAAAGGACAGAGAAGCAAAAAATGAAATGAAAGACGGCGATGGAGCATTAATAAAAAAATATGAAGAATGTGAAAACCAAAAAGGTGAGTTAAAAACGGCTGAAGACAAAGCTAAAGCTGAATTAGATGCTGCAAAAGAAGCTCTTGAAACAAAAATTAGAAATGAAATTAATAAAGAAATAGCTGATTTAAAAGCAGAAAAAGCAAAGTTGCAAGAAGATGTTGATAATCATGATTTAGATAATGCTGACGGTAATAAACTATCAAGGTTATCAGATGAAAAATACGAAAATTTATTAGGCGAAGACGGACTTGCAAAAAAGAATGAAAAGTATTCAAAAGCTGCTGTTAAAACTGCAGTAAATCGTTTTATGCAAGCGACTGCTCCAGAAACGAAATTAAAAACTGCTAAAAATCTTGTAACAATGTTTGAAGGATGTTCAGACTGGAACGAAAACTTACAAAAAGCCGCAAATATTGCACAAAGATATATTAACGAGCACAAAGCTTAAATTTCTAAAAGTTTATAAAATACAAAAAGCCAAGATTAAATTCTTGGCTTTTTTACTTTTTTTGAATGATTGACTTTTTTGCAAAAAACATTAAACTAGAATAAGAATAATCACAACTAAACACAAGGAGATATATTATGAGCAAACGATTAGACGGTTCTTCTTTATTTTCAGGCATTAATTCTGGTTTGACTAATTCATTTTCTCTATTATCAAGCCAATATACAGACGGACTGACTTTAGAAAATATAAATAAAGCTTTAACAAATACAAATGTTACAAATACATCATACGGTTCAACATTTGCTTCTTATTTAAGTTCTAATTTCAACAGTGTAGATAAAAACGGTGATGGTCAAATTTCTGCAGACGAAATTCAAACTCTGATGAACAATATTGCAACTCAAGGTTTAACAAGAGAGCAAATAATGTCTTTGGGAGCATCTTCCGGCATGAGCACATCTTTGCAAGAAACTGTATTGAGCCATTTTGATGACATAGACACAAACCACGATGGCAAAGTTACAAATCAAGAAATCAATGCTTATGGTGTTAATTCAGATATTCAGAAACAAAAAGTTGCTGATACAAACAGAGTTATTAACAACATGTCATTATTCTATGGTGATGATTTGACTGAGTATGAAGGAAGTATGTTAGATTATCGTTATTTGAGTGACGATGAAAATTCATAAAAAGAAAAAGGGAAAAATGGGAAATTAATAAATGTGGCGGAAATGCATTGCATTTCTGCTTTCTTTTTTACTAGCAAAAAATTTTTTTATGAGTTTTTAATAAGGTATGATTATAAATTATTACCCGACAAATTTTTCACAAATTCAACCGACAAAATCTTTTGAAAAGACAAATCATGTAAATTTTAAACAAAATATTCCGCATGCGCTTACGCATACCAATATTGGCAGTTGTTTAGAAGGCTATATTGGAAAAGTTGCTGTTAGAAAAGGTCGTGAAGGTGCAACTCTGAATGTTTTTAAAAAGTTTAAAGAAAATGCAGTTGAAAATTACACAATAAAAAATGATGTTGGCGACATTATAGGCACAATTGATATTTCAATTAGAAAATATAAACAAGAACCTTGGGAAAGGACTGATCCAAGTCATGTTTTTGTTGACGAATTGAGAAATTTTTCAAATCCAAATACTCCATATTATAAACAAGGCTTGGACTATTATAAGGATATTGGAACACGTCTTTTGCAAATTGCACAACGCCGTAGTGATGAAGCGCAATGTCAAGGTAATATTAAATTAATATCAAAAGGCGAATCTTTGAATTGGTATAAAAGTGTTATTGGTATGCGTCAAGAATTTCCGCCCATTCCCGGCATGAAATTTAATATACATAATCCGAACCAGCTTTATTTACCGCCTGAAAACAAAGAACCGCTTTCAAAACTTCAGGGCGGACTGTAAACTATTGTTGTTCGGAATGTTCTTCATGAGGTTCAATCGGTTGTGGTTTTGTCATTACGCTAACAACGCTTAACGCAATCATAATTAAAATTAGAATTGCAATATATATAAAATAGTTTTTTAAAGTTCCAGTAAAGTACGTTGCAACAGCACCACCAACAATGGCAACAGATGTTAAAATTGCAACTGTTTTCTTTTGAGAAAAACCTGCTTTAAGTAACTTATGGTGAATGTGTTCTGCGTCAGCCACAAATGGAGATTTACCCTTCATAATTCTTCTTAAGCTTGAATAAGTAATATCCATGATTGGCACGGCTAAAACTAAGAACGGTAACAATACCGCTAAAGCCGCACCTTTCATAACACCTGCAATTGAAAGTGTTGCAAGCAAGAAGCCTGAAAACAACGCGCCTGAATCGCCCATAAATATTTTTGCAGGGTTAAAGTTGAAGGTTAAGAATGCAAGCATTGAACCGGCAAGAATGAACGCAATTAAAGCTGTAATTGGCTGAGCAGGTGTAATTGCAACTGCAATAAGTGCTAAAGTTATTGAACTAACCGTAATTACAGAGCCTGCTAAGCCGTCTACACCGTCGATGAAGTTTACGGCATTGGAAATCCCAACAATCCACAAAAGAGTTATAGGATAAGAAAATACGCCTAAATGGATAACACCGCCAAACGGATTAAAGATTGTATCAATTTGCACTCCTAAAAGGTAAACAATCGTTGCGATTGATAGTTGTATAACAAGCTTAAATTTCGCATCAAGGTTATAAACATCATCCACAAGTCCCAACAAAAACATCAAAGAACCGCCGAGTAAGATTCCTGAAAGCAAACTGCCGTAAGGATAATAGCTCAATAAAACTAAGAACAAAAATGTTAGCATTGCACTTGTCCAAATAGCAATTCCACCAAGTCTTGATATTGGTACTTTGTGAATTTTTCTTGCGTTTGGCAAATCTACCAAACCTTCTTTTTGAGAAAATTCAATTACGAATGGTACAATAAACACACCGATTAGGTATGAAATAAATGCGCCTATTATGTGAGCTTGTGTTAATTTAATAATCATGGTAATCCTTTGTTTTTCTTTTATTATACCAAATAAAAACTATTCTCAAAATATTTATAACAATAATAACGCGGAAAAACTCTTAAGAGTTTTTCCGCGTTAAGTTTATTTACAGGTTAAAATATCCAACCTGGTCTGCTTATAGACTGCAAGCGCAAACGCCGTCTTTGCAAGAATAGTTCAAAGCTTGTTGAGCTTCTTCCATTCTAACTTTGATACGTCCGTCTACTGCAATACCTTCACCTGTTTTTTCAGAAATCAACAATGGGTTGATGTCTAATTCGTCGATGAATTTGAAATCGTGAACTAATTGAGATAATCTCAACAATGTTTCTTCGATTTGTTCCATTTGAGCTGGTTTAGTACCTCTTGCGCCTTCTAACAATTTGTATGCCTTAACTGATTTAATCATTTCTTTAGCATCAACATCAGTAAGAGGTGCAATTCTGAATGTTACGTCTTTCATAACTTCGATGAATACGCCACCTAAACCGAACATCATCATTGGACCGTATTGAGGGTCTGTTGCGATACCGCAAACCATTTCTCTGTTACCTTTAACCATTTCTTGGATGATAACACCTTCAAGACCTTCAAGAAGTCCTTTTTCTGTTAATTTAGCAATTAAGTCTTGATATTCAGCTCTTAATTGTTCAGCAGATTGGATGTTCACTCTTACACCGCCTACGTCAGTTTTGTGAGAAGTTGTTTTAGAAGTCATCTTCATTACAACAGGGTATCCGATAGAATCAGCGATTGAAACAGCTTCATCTTCAGATTTTGCAAAACCTGATTTACAAACTCTGATACCGTAAGCATCCAACACATCAATAGATTCACGAGTTGTAAGTTGTGCTCTGCCTTCATTAACTGATTTAGCGATAATTTCTTGAGCGCGTTTATAGTCAACATCAAATGTAGGGATTTTGCCTTCCGGTCTTTCCATCCATTTTCTTTGTTGGTTCAATCTGTTCAAACCATCAGCAGCTTCTTCAGCGTACATAAAGAATGGCATGTTTACTTCCATATCTGATAATGTAGAGAAGAATTCAGACTTAGTCATGAATACACCGATAACAGGTTTTTCAGGGTGTTCAGCCTTGATTTCCATAAGAGCTTTAGCAACATCAATATCTTTCAAACCTAAGAATGGAAGATAGATTGTGATAATCATATCAACGTTTTCATCAGCGATAACTGTTTCTAATGTTTGCTTGTAGTGTTCGATAGGTGCTGATGCAATCATATCGATAGGGTTTTTAACTGATGCAGCTGATGGCAAGAAGCTTCTTAATTTTTCTTTAGTTTCATCAGAAATCTTAGCGATTTGCATACCGTGTTCGCAAATTGCGTCAGTTGCCATGATACCAGGACCACCTGAGTTTGTAATAATAGCTACTCTGTCACCTTTTGGAATAGGGCAGTTAGCGAAAACTTTAGCTGTTGCGAACAAATCTTGTAAAGAGTATTCTCTGATAACACCTGATTGGTTTAACAATGCATTTGCAGCTTTATCAGCACCTGCTAAAGAACCTGTGTGAGATGATGCAGCGCTAGCACCTGCAGCTGAACGACCTGCTTTAAGAGCAAGGATAGGTTTCTTTTTAGAAATTCTTGAAGCTAATTTTCTGAAGTTAGCAGGGTTTTGGATTGATTCCATGTAAAGTAGAATTTGTTCTACGTCTTTTTCATCTTCCCAATATTCCAAAGCTGTTTCAGCATTAACGTCTGCTTGGTTACCGATAGAAATGAATTGAGCAAAACCAAGGTTCAAGTCTTTAAGAATGTTTAAAATACCGCCGCCTAAAGCACCTGATTGAGAAACAAAACCGATGTTACCACGTTCAGGTAATGATTCAGCGAAACATCCGTCCATTCTGATTTCAGGGTGAGTGTTTACAACGCCTAAGCAGTTAGGACCAACACATCTCATGCCATATTCTCTAACTTTAGCCAATAATTGTTTTTCAGCTTCTGCGCCTTCTTTACCAGTTTCTTTGAAACCGGCTGTGATGATACAAAGACCTTTGATACCTTTTTCGTGGCATTGGTCAATTGTTGAAAGTACGAATTTAGCATTTACAACGATGATTGCTAAATCTACTTCACCAGGAATTTCCAAAACAGAAGTATATGCTTGTAATCCTTCGATAACTCCGCCTTTTGGGTTTACCGGATAAATGTTACCGTTGAATTTGTATTCTTGTAATCTTTTCATGATGTCTGAACCAATTGTGTGTTCTTTTGTAGAAGCACCAACAACTGCAATTGATTTTGGTTTCATGATTTTGTCTAAAACGTTCATGATCTCTTCCTTTCTTTTAATTACATGAAAAATTATATTACAAACACTATATTAGGGGTAGTTTTTGTTAAAATTTTTTAAGAAAAAATTTACAGACTCTGTTTCTAATTCATTTCTAAAAACATTTGTGCTAGAATATATAATACTCAGTAGAATTAGAAAGGAATAAATCAAATGGAAAAATTAGCAGATATTGGCGTTTTTGGTGGTTCAGGTTTTTATAAGTTTTTGGACGATATTAAGGAAGTTAAAATAGAAACTCCTTATGGAATGCCATCTGATAGTTTGTTCATTGGTAAAATCGGTGCGCACAAAGTTGCGTTTATGCCTCGTCACGGCAGAAGCCACACTATTTTACCACATTTGATTAATTACAGAGCTAATGTTTGGGCAATGAAAGAAGTTGGTTGTAAACGTGTAATTTCACCTTGCGCAGCCGGTAGTTTGCAAAAACACGTAGAACCCGGAAGTTTTGTTGTTTGTGATCAATTTGTAGATTGGACAGACGGCAGAAAAACAACTTTCTTTGAAGGTCCTATCGTAACTCACCCTTCTGCAGCTGAAACTTACTGCCCTGAATTAAGAAGATTGGCAGTTGATACGGCAAAAGAATTAGGAATTAAAGTTCACGAAACAGGTACTGTTGTTGTTATCAACGGTCCAAGATTTTCTACAAAAGCTGAATCAAAATTCTTTACTTCTCAAGGTTGGGAAGTTATTAATATGACAGCGTTCCCTGAAGCATATTTAGTTAAAGAAATGGATATGTGTCCATTAAATATTTCTTTAATTACTGACTATGACGCAGGTTTGGTTGGTGATGTGCCTCCAGTTTCACACCACGAAGTTATTCAAGTATTTAATAATAATTTGGATAATTTGAAAAAATTGTTATTCACAATGATTGAAAGAATTCCTGCTGAAAATGATAATTGCGAATGTGCTAATACAAGAAAGTGTTCACAGTTATAAAATATTTATGTTGACTGGTGGACACCTCACCCTAACCCTCTCCTCAAGGAGAGGGAACTATATTAAAGAGGTTTTTATGATATCAAGAGCAATAAACACATTATTTTATTTCTACTATATTCTAATAATCTTAAGAATATTTTTAAGTTGGATACCGTCTATTGATTGGCTAAGTCAACCGTTTGCGGGAATACGCGCAGTTGTTGATCCGTTCTTAGGAATTTTTAGAGGAATTATTCCGCCAATCGGTATGCTTGATATTTCACCCATTGTAGCAATAATTCTTTTGCAAGTATTGCAAGGTGTTGTAGTTGGTTTCTTAAACGGCTTAGGCATATAGATTATGGTTGATGTAGAGCTCATCCAAAAAGCAATTTCTTTAACTCAACAAGGTAAAATCTTAGAAGCCGAAGAAATTTATAATAATATCCAAAAAGAAAATCCTGATAATCCTGATGTTTTGTCGATTATCGGGCTTTTCTATGTAAATATTGCTAACTATGATAAAGCCATTGAAATTCTTAATAAAGCAGTAAAACTAAAGAAAACATTAGGAACGATTTCTGCTTTAGGTTTTGCATACTTTGAACAAAGAGATTTCGCAAAAGCAGCTGAATATTTGGAAGATGCTTTAGAAAACGGTAAAAATGAAGACATTTATAATAAACTGATTCTTAGCCTTTTTGAAATCAAAAACTATAAAAAAGCAGTCGAATTTGCAGATAAAATGTATGAACTCTACCCTGAAGAGAACCGAGCAATTACAAACAAAGTCAAGGCTCTGACTCAACAAGGGAAAATGCTTGAAGCTGAAAAACTTTGTGTAGAAAGCCTTAAAAAAACACCTAACGTTTCTTCACTTTGGTTTCACTTGGGATTTTTAAAAGAACTTATTTACTGTGATGACAAACAGGCAATTGAATGTTATAAAGCAGCCGCCGATTTAGGGAATCCCCAGGCTTTTTATAATATTGCAGTAAGTGCACAAAAACTCGGTAAAAAAGATGAAGCTGAAAAATATTACAAAAAAATGCTTGAATATTTCCCGAATGACATTACAACAATGACTTCTCTTGGCATGTGTTACCTTTCACAGAGAAAATTTAAAGAAGGATACGATTTATTTTTTAAGCGCGCAATTGCACCTTCTTGCAAAAAATCTGAAAATTTGTGGAAAGTCGGTGACAAAATAGAGGATGAAATTGTTGTAATTTGTGAACAAGGATTTGGCGACCATATACAATTTATAAGATATTTACCATTTTTGCCGGCAAAGAAGATTAATGTTGCCACTCCAAAATGTTTAAAAACATTATTTTCCAAGAATTATCCAAACATCAATTTTATAAATATTGATGAAATTAATCCAAAAATGCAAGCACTCAGAATCACTGATTTAGCCTACATTTTAAATATGGATTTTGACAATATTCCATTTAGTGAAGGTTATCTAAAAAGCCCGAAAGCTGAAATCACAAACGATAAATTAAAAGTTGGCTTGTGTTGGGAAGCAGGTAGTGCCGGAATCAGAACTATGATAAACCGTACTATAAATATTAAATGTTTCAGTGAACTTTTAAAATTAGAAAACATCCAGGTTTATTCATTCCAAGTCGATGACACGCTAAAAGGTTGCGAACAGTTCCCGCAAATGATTAATCTCGGGAAAAGTTTTAAAGATTTTAGTGATACAGCAGAAGCTATTATGGCAATGGATGTTTTAGTAACTGTTGATACATCTGTTGCACATCTTGCAGGTGCTTTAGGAGTAAAAACTTATTTACTGCTGCCTTATGCTACTGATTGGCGTTGGTTTAACGATACCAAAACAACACCTTGGTACAAAAGTATAGAGATATTTAAGCAAACAGAAGGTATTTCTTGGGACGAACCGATAAATAATTTTATTAAGCGACTGATATAACACTATTTTCTATTATATCTTTTCGGTGTATAAGTGTATTTGTACGTATTTTTAGATATGTAATTAACAGGAATAACTACGCCTTCTTCTTCTGTAACCACATTATCTTCAACTTTTTCTTCCAAAACATTAGAAACTGCTTCTGGTTGTTTTATTTGTACAACTGGTGTATTTTGAACTTTTGGAGGTTTTGCAACATTTACAGGCTTGTTATTTTTTATCGGAAAAGCTTTGATTTTATCTGTTGTAACATTAATTTTATCGTTTTGTGGTATTTCTGTCTGAATTTTATTCTTTGTAACAGATGGAGTTTCAATTAATTTTGGCTTTTTGCTGAATTCCAATATACAAAATGCAACTAACAAAGACAACAATGCAGATAATAAAATGGTTAAAGCAATTTTCTTTTTATTCATATATTATTCCTAAATTTATTCAAACAAAGCTTTAATAAATTCTTTAGAGTTAAAATCTTTTAAGTCTTCCATTTTTTCGCCAACACCGACTAATTTTACAGGCAAGCCTAGTTCTTTTGCAATCGCTAGTACAATTGCACCTTTCGCTGAACCATCAAGTTTAGTAAGTGCAACTGCTGTTAAATTAACACACTCCTTAAATACTTTTGCTTGCTGTAAGCCATTTTGACCTGTATTGGCATCAATCACAAGAAAACTTTCTCTTAGTTCGTTTGGTGCATTTTTATCAATAACGCCTTTGATTTTAGACAATTCTTCCATTAAATTAAATTTGTTTTGCAAACGACCTGCGGTATCAACTAAAATTACATCATATTTTTCATTGCGTGCTTTTTGAATTGCTTCATAAACAACAGACGCAGGGTCAGCCTTGTCGCGTCTTACTATATCTGCGCCTGAACGTTTTGACCAAATATCAACTTGTTCTTCAGCAGCAGCTCTAAAAGTGTCACCTGCTGCAATCAAAACACGTTTACCTTGTTCTTTGAAGCGATAAGCCATTTTGCCGATTAAAGTAGTTTTGCCGGCACCATTTACGCCCGTAATAAAATAAATATTCAACTCGCTGTCTTTGTACGAAATTTCGCTAGAACCTGTTTTGTTAAGGATTTCCAAAAATTCGTTTTCCAAAAACTCTTTAACTTGTGAAGGTTTAATTTTATTTTGTCCGCGCAATTTATCGACAAGCTCAGACGCGTAACCAACGCCCAAATCCGCGCTGATTAGCAAATCTTCCATATCATCAAGGACAAAATCCGAAAATTCTTCTTCATCAGATACGGCATCAACAACATTACCGACCAATGCTTGAGCGGTTTTTGATACTGTGTTTTTTAGTTTATCAAAAAAGTTGAACATACTTTAAAGAGTTGAAAAGTTGAAAAGTTGAAAAGTAATTTTTGCTACGCAATCTTAGTATCACAAATGACGGTGGTAAATTAATTAAACTTCTCAGCCGTTCAACGGTTCAACTTTATTACCCTTTCAATCCGTTTTCTACGATAACTTTAGCCAAAATTCCGTTTACAAAAGATGAAGAATCTTCTGTTGAATATTTTTTAGCCAACTCAACTGCTTCATCAACAACAACCTTCAAAGGTGCGCCTTTTGTATAAAGTAATTCGGTAATTGCAATTCTAAGGATATCTTTGTCGATTTTAACAAGTCTTGAAATATCCCAACCATTAGAATATTTTTGAATTTCTTCATCAATTTCTTTGTGATTAATTTTGAATTGTTCAGCGATTTCAATTGTATAATTTTTAACTTCTGATTGATTTTCTAAAGTCGTAAATTCAGCTATTTCTAACGCTAAAAGTGCTTTTTCTGCAACATCAAGCATTGTATCAACTTTTGCAATCATCTCATCTGTCATAGGAATTTGAACAGGCTTATTTTTTGCGCCCATTGGTCTTGATAAGTTTGATTCATGTTCCGCTTCGTAAGTATCTAAAGCTTCTTTAATATCAATTAAAGAACCAACTGTTAAATTCAATTCTTCTGATGCTGAGTTAGAAAGAATTCTAACAGACTTAAGCATGATATCTTCAAAATCTTTTCTTGAATATCTTGTAATTTCTTTATCAAATTGTGAAAACAATATAAGTGCTAATTCTCTAGCCGCACGTCTTGCTTGCATAAAATTTCTCCTATTTCGTATGTGTTTATATAATATCATAAAAAAGCAAGCAAGTTTACGAAAATTTATTAACTTGTAATCTTAGTCAATAATCTTTCCCAGAAACTTGGTCTTTTTGTACTTTCTGCTATTTCTATATAGGGTTTTGGAAATTCGTAAGGATAAGGTTGTTTTCTAAAACAATCTTCACAACCATACTTGCTTTGAAATGTTTGGAAAGTATTACCTGACATTCCCATAGGACTTCCATTCATCATTGGATTCATTCCACCCATCATTGAATAACTGTTACCAATATTCATTACCATAATAAAATACCTTTTTTCACTACACTTATATTCATAAAGTATTTTTATTTAAGAAAATTGCTAAATTCAAATTTAGATATTTACAAAACTTAATTAAATTTTGTAAATTTTCCTTTTTTATATGCAATTTTTTTCATTTTTAGATCTTTATAATAGAGTGTGAAGGTAAAGGAAATTTAGTATGTCAGTTAGTTTAAATTGTAATCAGGGAAATGTTGTTAAACCGAATTTTAAGGGTTCTTATCAAAGAACTGAAAATGGAACTCCATATTATAAAACGAATTCAGGTGTTATTGCGGGTAGTGTGTTAAGCGGAATTGAAGGATTAGGAGCTTTAAGCAATTTTATGAGAAAAAGAACATTTGAGGGGCTAAATGCTTTTGCTACCGCGATAGCTGCTGTTGGGTGCGGAGCAATAATTGATAACATAAGAAATAAAAATGCTGCAAAAGCTGCAGATGAAATACGCCAAGTAGGACTTAGGAAAGCAATTGAAGCAGATGATCATGTTGATATTTCAAGAAGTGGCAGAGGTTATTATGAATCAAATGACGGTGCGAAGCACGGTTGGAAGTTAGGAGCTTTGGTGGGATTGGTAGTGGGAACAGTCAGTGTATTTTCGAAAGATTTTCAACAGTATGCAAACAAAGAACTTAAAAATGCGGGACTTCCGAAAAATGCTAAAGTTGCACCAGCTATATGCGGCATATTAGGAAGCGGAGCCATTTCTGCTTTAGGCGGATTTATTATGGGTAAAATTGCTGACCATAATGCAAATAGTGATGCAAGAAAACACGCTTAACATGTTTATATTATAATATGGATGTGAAGGTTTCACACCCCTCACCTTTAAATGGATTGTCACGGGCTAAACGCCTTCGCAATGACAGCATATAGCATACTAAACGCCAAGTCATTGCGAGGAACGGTGAGTGACGAAGCAATCCATAACAAATAAATGTAGGGTGGGAAAAGCGTGAGCGTTCCCACCGAAAAATAAAACTAAAAATACGAGGATAAATATGTTAAAAGATTTTTTTCTAAACGAAGTTAAACAAGGCATTACAAAAGCCATAGAAGCAAACGAGCTTGGACAAATGAGTGCAGAAAATGAATACTCTCTCATCATGGAAAAACCAAAAAATCCTGATTTTGGGGATTTTGCGGTAAATGTTTCATCATTAGCGCGTTCTGCAAAAATCGCACCGCCTATGATTGCAAACGCAATTGTAAAACATCTTTCAAATAAAGATTATTCAGTTTCTGTAGTTGGTGGTTTTATTAACTTCAAGATTGAAAATTCACTTTTGGCAAACGCTGTTGCAGAAGTTTTAGCAAAAAAAGAAAACTACGGACGTCCTGAAAATGTTCCGACTGAAAAAATCTTATTAGAATACGTTTCAGCAAACCCAACAGGCCCATTCCACATTGGTCACGGACGTTGGGCAGCTATGGGAAGTGCTTTGGCTAATTTGCTAAAATTCTACGGACACGAAGTTTATCAAGAATTTTATATCAATGACGCAGGAAGCCAAATTAACAAACTTGGCAATTCTTTAAAAATAAGAGTTAAGCAAGAATTGGGCGAAAACGTAGATTTTCCGACGGATGAAATTGAAAGAAAGAATTACTATCCGGGAGATTATTTAGTACCTGTTGCAAAAAAATTCTTAGAAGAAAAAATTGCAGATGTTAAATCTGGTGCCGATGTTGACGCATTAGACGTTAAAATTTTCTCTGATTTTGCAAAAAAAGAAATGGAAGCTTGCCAAAAGAAATTGTTGGAAGATTTTAGAGTTCATTTTGATAACTTTTATTCTGAACTTGATTTACACAAATCAGGAAAAGTTGAAGAAAGTTATAAAGAACTTATGGCAAAAGGTATGTTGTACGAAAAAGAAGGTGCAATGTGGTTTAAGTCTTCTGAATTCGGCGACGATCAAGATAGAGTTATTAAAAAAGCTGACGGCTCTAATACATATTTAACAGCTGATATCGCTTATCATATCGACAAACTAAGACGTGGATATGACAGACTAATCAATATTTGGGGCGCAGATCACCACGGTTATGTTGCTCGTGTTAAAGCATCAATAGAAGCTTTAGGTTATGACCCTAATAAATTAGAAGTATTGTTGGGACAGCTTGTAAACCTTGTTGTAAACGGCGAAGAAGTTCGTATGGGCAAACGTAAAAACATGGTTACATTAGATGATTTGATTGAAGAAGTTGGAATTGATGCGACTCGCTATTGGATGGAAATGCGTAACATTGATATGACGCTTGATTTCGATATTGAACTTGCAAAACGTTCAACCGACGAAAACCCAGTATTTTACGTTCAATACGCTTATGCAAGAGTTTGCTCAATTTTAAGAAACGCAGTAAACGAAAGACTTAACGCTGAAACAGGTGAAAAGACTCCTGCTCCTATGACTCAAGCTGAATTGGATGATTTGATTAATAATTTTGATAAAGATATTATTTTAAAAACTGCTGACAGTGCAAAATCATTGATTTTGAAGTTGGAAGAATTCAAATCCGTAATCATTCTTTCTGCACAAAACAGAACCGTTTACACGATTTGCAGATACGTTCAAGAACTTGCTGCTGAATTTCATTCATTCTATAATTCAAACAGAGTTATTTGTGATGATAAAGAGTTGATGAAATCAAGATTGGCATTGATGGTTGCAATCAAAACCACATTAAAAAATGCGCTTGATATCTTAGCAGTTTCAGCACCAGAAAAAATGTAAAATTAATAAAATACAATAGAACAAAAAATGCGCTTGATAAGCGCATTTTGTGTTGTTATAGATTTTCACCTCACCCTAGTCCTCTCTGGAATATTAATCCGCATAACAAGCCAATACCAAATTGTTTCTTAATTTATTCAAAGCTCTGGCTTCAGTTTGACGAATACATTCTTTGGTCACACCATACATTTTACCGATTTCTTCCAATGTAGTTTTAGCAAAATCACCTAAACCAAAACGCATTTTAATAACGGTTTGTTCTCTATCCTTCAAAGTTGAAACAACATTACTCAAATCATTTTTCAACTGTTCATATTCAATATTTTCTTCAACGTTAGTATTTTCATCTTCCAAAATATCTGCAACGTTTAATTCGCTACCGTTTTTGCCGTCAAAACTGCCTTCAATAGAAACTGTTGTTGAATAAGCAGATAAATATGTATCAATTTTTTCAGGTTCCAAGTTCATTTTTTCGGCAACATCTTTGTTTGTAACTTGGCAGTTGTAAGCTCTTTCCATTTCAGCTTTTACTTTTGAGAATTTTGATAAAGTTTCTTGAATGTATACAGGGATTTTCATACAGTATGATTGTTCTGAAATTGCTTTGAACATAGCTTGTTTAATCCACCAGCTTGCATAAGTAGAAAATCTATAACCCAATTCCGGATTGAATTTTTCTACTGCAACCATCAATCCTAAATTTCCTTCTTGAATCAAATCAATCATAGGTAATTTTGCAACATGGATAACTTTTCTTGCAATTGTCAAAACT
>ERZ1034878.521-NODE-521-length-17574-cov-11.373309_pt1 | contig 17574 bp, 15 predicted proteins | sample MGYA00520593_ERZ1034878 | MGnify/ENA primary metagenome ERZ1034878 (study PRJEB33766, sample SAMN09781724) | gut metagenome | biome: gut microbiome | host: Homo sapiens | place: Madagascar | study: EMG produced TPA metagenomics assembly of the PRJNA485056 data...
TCTGTATATGCCATTGATTCACTTTTGGCATTATTGATATTCTGATTTATCACAGCATTGTTTTTGGTAACTTGCTGATCTGTATATGCCATTGATTCACTTTTGGCATTATTGATATTCTGATTTATCACAGTATTATTTTTAGCTATCTCATTCCCAGTATAATCTTTCAGCTGCTTAACATTTACACCATCAGTGTCCTCAGTACCTGCAGCAACATGAGTTAATTGCCGATTAGTAGTACCCGTTCCAAAAGATACACTATATTCTCTATCGGTTGTACTTCCCCCACCTATAGCAACACTATTATTATGTTCTGCTACACTCTGTGAACCCAGTGAAATAGCATTTTCTGCAGTTGATGCAGCCCCTACACCAATAGCTAATGTATCTCCTGCTGTCGCTTGGGCGGATGAGCCAAATGCAACACTATTCTCTCCAGTTGCTTTAGACGCAGCGCCTACGCTTGTAGAGTTAGCGACGGCCTCACTACCAGCACCATTTGCAATAGCAGAGTCGCCGTTTACTTTACTAAATGAACCAATGGCTACCGAGTTATTTCCAACAACATTTGCATTTGCGCCTATAGCTGACGATGAATTACCTTGAGATGAAGAATATGAACCAATTGCAGTATTATAATCCCCTTCGGTTTTTGAAACAGCACCTATTGCCGAAGAAGAAGATCCTGAAGCATTTGCATATGCACCAATAGCTGTCGCATTACTATCATTTGCTTGGCTATTATCACCAGCATTATAAGAATTATATGCATAAGCATTCACTGAAAATGCAAATATAACAGAGGTCAACAATATTTTTTTCATAAAAATTCGATCTTTTAAATTGGTGAATAGATAGAATTTAATAGTGCTCTAAAATTAAGCGGCGGGATTCTACTTATATGATTTAAGCATTTCAAGCCCTATATCGACCTCAAAAACAGATAAAACACACAAGAAAAATCGATATAACAACAAGATTACATTTAAAGGTGAATTAAACACAATCATACATATAAAAACAATTAGCATATCTTAACATTAACTAGCCGCATCTAAAAAATATATGTCTGCTACAGCAGCCAACTCATTAACATTTCATCTTGCACAAGTCTCATAAGTGTATATTTTTTACACGTGAATTCATAAAAATCATTTCACATTGGTATCATATTCAAAAATAATCCGCTCACGATGTTGCAATTTAGTTACACTGCATATCTATATAACCATTAATTTTACACTATATTTATAAAAATAACCATTTGCATTATTAGCTCGCAATTAATCAACGAGAAAAAAGTACCTGCGGAAACTAAATGCACGAGAGTTGATGTTTATTCATCTATATACACAATATATGCAATATCTTTTATCTCGCTTTAGACTATGTGCAATAGCCAGTCATTCAATATAAAAAATATATAAACCGAATAATTATAAAGTTATTCGCCAACAAACTTATAAAACATCCCATCTGGTACATCAATAATAGTTAAGTAAGACTATTCAATATCTAGTCTTGTTTAATGACATTCGATGCATTTTCTTAACAGTAAGATCTACTTAACATGTAGCATGGTAAAGTAGATAGCTAACATTTATCATGATCATTTATCAACCTGCAGCATTGAGAACAATTTAATACCCTCACCAATAATATCCAAACTTAATCAAGCAGCCACTGTACGTCTTGTATATGGCATACCCACAACATATCTCAAAATTTATTTTTACATGGCAGAAATACCTCTCGGCATCTAGCACAATTGAAGCACATATATTTTTTATAATCCTCTATACACCTTCCTAGCTGAAAGAAATGATGTCTGTTTCAGTATTGAATTTATAACCACCTTTTTATTCAGGCCAGCTATATGCCTCGCTGCATGTGACCATGTACAACTTTCCAAGGAAATAAAAACCTGATCACCTAAAGTCAGAAGAACAAACTTACAATCATACTACCAAAGGCAGCATAGTACGCCTGTTAATCCCAATCCCCGTAGACAAGCTCTGAAACCCATTCTAGATGTTCTCTATATGCTGTGTTCAGTACATCCCAGGAAACATTTACATAAAAGCTATCCTGCAACTTGAAGGTAATAACTTCTGCCAAGCAGTTCTGGTTGCGCGCCAGCTCAGCATAACCTCTCTCTGCCCCCCACTCATTCAGTTCATCTTCCATAGACTGATGTATAAAATCATAATCAGACCTTGCCACTCCACTTTTCTTTGCACATGTCCTCTGGTACGAGAATAGTGTATAAAAAATATCGCCACACCACTTCGTAGTCACGCTCTGTATTTCGCATTTTCCTTGGCTCAAAACATCCAGCCACTGTTGACGAAGAAGTGGAGACTAGCTCAGTTCTGTAAAGCAGTATTTATCCGTGAGATATTTAACTCGTGTACGCATACTGAAAAGAACTCCGTATAAAAAGTCAGCTGGAGAAACTTTATCAATCACTGATGAACAGGGAAAGCATAAATCGCCTGGTCAGATGCTCCTGTCCGCTTCTGCACTACAATATATCTTCGTTAATCGCTCACTGTTGCCACCTTGTTTCCGGCATATTTCATGCAGCCATGTGTTCCCGTCACCGTACCGTATGCATGAACGAAACAACATTTATTGTTCCGGTGAACATCGTTCAACGGTGTTACTCCATATGGATATCTGAGCACCACTTATTAATTATAGCGATAACAAAAATCTGTTTTTTCCGTTGTTACTGTTAACACTTCAGCGTTAACGTAAAAACAGTATCGTTATTTTCTCAAATGTATTCTTCACTGACAGGTAATGGAGTATGTGATGGCGGTTAAAATCACGCCTGAAGAGTTCAGTCTGTTAATCCGGCGACTGAACACACAATGGCGCGTCCTGGCGCCTTCTGCAGAATATCGCGGCGGGCGTTTTGCTGATACGGACAACATCATTTATCAGCAAATCCGAGGATGGGATGACCTGGTCTGGCAGGAGAAATCCCACATATCACCCAATACGGTTATTTCACCGATAACAGAGACGCTCTTTTATTTTAATAAAGACACTATCCAGATTGCGGAAACAGATACCACACCAGTACTTATATTTGCCCGCGCCTGTGACATTAATGCCATGTCGCGACTGGATTATATGTATTTATCAAACGGGAATAATTCTGATTACAGTTATCAACAACTGCGCGACCATATTCGTTTTGTTCTGATTGAGTGCCCACAAAGTTTTGAAAACTGTTTCTGTGTCTCCATGGGGAGTAATAAAACCGATAATTACAGCGCGGCAATGCGTTTCAGTGATGACGGCGCCAGTGTTTTTATTAAGGATGCTTTTTTTGAAGAAGCCTTACAGGGAATGGGACAGAGCACGGAATATGAGCCTGTCTTCGTCAGCGAAAACCTGGAGCAGGTTACCCTCCCTGAAAAAATCTGTCAGTCCCCCCAAAAAGTTCGAGACATTATTATCAATCATCCGCTCTGGGATGAGTATAACAGTCGCTGTATTGGTTGCGGGCGCTGCACAACCGGGTGTCCGACCTGTACCTGCTACAGCGTTTTTGATGTGGCTTATGACGAAAACCCTCAGCGTGGTGAACGCCGCCGCCAGTGGGCCAGCTGTATGGTACCGGGTTTCAGCGATATGGCCGGCGGACACCATTTTCGCCAGTCTGCGGGAGAACGTTTACGTTACCGTGCACTTCATAAAGTCAATGATTACAAAGCCCGCAATGATACTGAGCATATGTGCGTGGGTTGCGGACGCTGCGATGACCGTTGTCCTCAGTACATTAAATTCTCACGTATTATCAATAAAATGACTGCCGCTGTCCGGCAGGCACTCTCCGGGGAGGCATAACCTGTGTCAACGTGTTCCTGTCACGATAAAGAAAAGCACAGCCTTTTGCCTGCTGCATACCGCATTATTTCCATCACCCGTCATACACCACAGGAGTGGAATTTCCGTGTGGAAATCGATTTTCCGGCTCGCTGGGGACAGTTTGTCGAAGTCTCCCTGCCATGTGTCGGGGAAGCACCCATTTCTGTTTCTGACTGCGGAGAGGGCTGGGCAGACCTGCTTATCCGCAATGTCGGCAAAGTGACCGGCGCGCTTTTTACCCTCCGCGAAGGCGACAGGGTATGGCTTCGTGGCTGCTATGGTAACGGCTACCCTGTCGATACCTTCCGCCACAAATCTCTGGTGGTCATTGCCGGCGGTACCGGCGTTGCACCAGTTAAAGGGTTAATGCGCTATTTCGTCGAAAATCCGCAGGAAATCAAGCGGCTTGACATGATTTTCGGTTACAGAAACCGGGACTGTGTGCTGTACAGGCAGGAGATGGCGAACTGGCACCGGCACCACAATCTCATTCTGACCCTGGATGAAGGCGAGGCGGATGAACGTTACCGTACCGGGCGGGTCACTGACCATCTGGCAGCACTGACATTTGAAGATATCAGCACCATGCAGGCGATTGTTGTTGGTCCTCCCGTGATGATTAAATTCACCGTACAGATGTTGCTGGAAAAAGGGCTGCAGCCGGAGCAAATCTGGGTGGATTATGAACGCCGGATGGCCTGTGCAGTGGGGAAATGCGGTCACTGCCGCATGGGGGATGTCTATGTCTGCGTCGATGGTCCGGTTTTCAACTATGCCGTGGCCCGTCAGTTTGCAGACTGAGGAAAAAATGATGAGTGTGGATATTGATATCATTAAGGCCCGGGCAAACAACGAATATCGCCTTTCGAAAGTCCGTGGCGAGGCCATGATAAGCGTACGTATACCCGGCGGCATTCTGCCCGCGCACCTGCTGACGGTGGCACGCGAGATTGCTGAAACCTGGGGTAATGGTCAGATCCATCTGACCACCCGTCAGAAACTGGCCATGCCGGGGATCCGTTATGAAGATATCGACAAAGTGAATGCCGCACTGGAACCTTTCATTCGCGAAATTGAAATGGAGCTGTGTGATGTTCAGGTTGATGATCCAAAAGCCGGATATCTGGCGATTGGCGGACGTAACATTGTCGCCTGCCAGGGTAACCGGATTTGCCAGAAAGCCAACACCGACACCACAGGTTTATCCCGGCGCCTGGAAAAGCTAATTTATCCCAGTGCCTATCACCTGAAAACCGTCATTGCCGGGTGCCCGAATGACTGTGCCAAAGCGTCCATGTCAGATTTTGGCATTATTGGTGTGGCGAAAATTCGCTTTACTGCCGAACGTTGCATTGGATGTGGCGCCTGTGTGAAAGCCTGTGCCCACCACGCCGTGGGGTGCCTGTCATTAAAGAATGGCAAAGCCACAAAGGAAGAGTCGCTCTGTATTGGATGCGGAGAATGTGTTCTGGTATGTCCCACCCTCGCCTGGCAGCGTCAGCCGCAGGAGTTCTGGCAGGTTCGCCTGGGAGGTAGAACTGGTAAAAAAACGCCACGACCAGGGAAAGTTTTCCTTAACTGGGTTACAGAGGATGTCATCAGGCAGGTCATATCAAACCTGTTCGAATTTGAAAAAGAAATGCTGGATGGTAAACCAGTTTACCTCCATATGGGCCATCTTATCGATAAAGGCGGTTATCTGCGCTTCAAAGAGCGTGTATTACACGGTGTACAGCTAAACCCTGAAGCCATGGTCGCCGAACGTATTTACTGGGCAGAAGATGAATCTGTCGCCCATCTCCATCTTAAATCAGTCAGGTGACATGAAATCATTTTCAATAAATGATGTTTCGTCGTAGGTGGGTTACCAGAATTATATTGAGTTGTCAGATCAACTTTCTTGGGTAACGTTCTCGGCCCCAGTTTACTGACCATTTCTGATTCAATATTGTTCAGAGGGCACGTGCCGCTACATATTTCCATGGAAGGAGATTACCCAATAACAGCATATTCCCCTCGATGGGGTAACGTTCACCGATACATTTCAGGACATCTTCCATTGCTGCACTTTTCCTGCTTATATATGTATCGTGGATTTTACACCAAGCATAAGCTCCATCCAATGCTTGTACCTTGAACATGTAGCTGACAGCTTATCACCTACATGAACGAGTGAACCGCCCCTGTTTTCCGGGAGAGTGTTTTGTCTGTGAACTCAGGCTGCCAGATCACCATTTCCGATGGAAGCGTAATATGCCTTTTCCGCTTCTGCCGGCGGGATATGACCCAGTCGTTCCAGCAACCGTCGGTTATTGTACCAGTCCACCCACGTCAGTGTGGCCAGTTCCACTTCGGCGCGGTTTTTCCAGCTCTTACGATGTATCACCTCCGCTTTATAAAGTCCGTTGATGCTCTCCGCCATCGCGTTGTCATATGAGTCGCCTGTGCTGCCGGTTGACGCCAGCAACTCTGCATCCTTAAGCCGCTGAGTGTATGCCAGCGACACATATTGTGACCCCTTATCTGAGTGATGGATGGTGCCCGACGGGCGACGGGCCCACAGCGCCTGCTCCAGTGCATCCAGCACGAACGTCGTTTTCATCGACGATGAGACCCGCCAGCCCACAATGACGCCGGCGAACACATCGATGATGAACGCCACGTAAGCGAAGCCCTGCCAGGTGCTCACATACGTGAAGTCAGCCACCCACAGCTGGTTGGGGCATTCTGCCACGAACTGGCGGTTCACCCGGTCACCCGCAGCGGCTTCTTTCCGGCTGACTGTGGTGCGGACCTTTTTACCCCGGCGCACACCGGCAAGCCCCATCACCTTCATCAGCCGTTCTACTGTGCACCTGGCCACGGTCACCCCCTCACGCAACAACTGGCGCCAGACCTTGCGCACACCGTACACGCTGTGGTTTTCATCGTATACGCGCTGTATCTGCGGCTTCAGCAGGTCATCACGCTGTGCCCGCTGACTGCGTTTATCCGGATGCCATTGATGCGCACGATGCCGGTAATACGTTGACGGGGCGACAGCCAGCTCGTGGCATACCGGTCCGACCCCGTGCGTACCACGCAGGGTATCCACCAGAGGCGCTATTTTTTCCACAGGCGGTCGAACTCCGCCTTCGCAAAATACGCGGAAGCCTGGCGCAGGATATCGTTGCTGCGGCGCAGTTCGCGGTTTTCACGCTCCAGTTCCTTCAGACACTGACGTTCAGTGGTGCTCAGTCCGCCGTCACCTGCACCGGCATCGCGCTCATACTGACGCAGCCAGGTGCGCAGGGTCTCAGGCGTACAGCCGATTTTAGGGGCGATGGAGCTGATGGCCGCCCACTGCGAGTCATAGTCATTCTGGCTTTCGATAACCATACGAACGGCCCGCTGACGGACCTCAGGGGAAAAGCGCATATTTTTAGTCATCCTGTTTACCTCTCTCTCAAGGAGTTTAGTCTCCAGGATTCCCGGGGCGATTCAGTCCGCGTGAAGTCAGTATCAGAGACTGCATGTTAAGCTAAAGTACTCGCGGAATTTGTCAGTGGGATGGTTATTCTCCATAAGAATTATGCTATAGATGCCGTTGTAATGGCCTGTTATAGCGAACATAAACAGTCGGATGTCCTTATTCCGACTTCGCCTGAAGCCCACAAGGTTTGGGACTTAACTATTACCGGATTTGATCATATCTTCAATTGTTTACGTGACATCGTTCTGACTCTACAACATTTGACATTATAGTTTCTTTGATAGCTACATAATCATGGGGCACATAAAAAATGTGAAGGATAAACGCCAACTAATGTTGATAATTTCGCAAAATGAACCATCACATTATCATTTAGCCACATAATATACACCCAATAAGGATAATCATGTTAAACACTATCTGCCATTATATTCTTCAGTGGGTTGAAGATAACCTAGACACAGGAAAAAACATCAACGACTTGGTTCAAACAATTGGTTACAGCCGAAAAACTGTTGAGATGTGGTTTTATAAGAAATATGGAATAACCATTGGTGGGTACTTATTCAAACGAAGAATGAGCAGGGCATCTGTATTGTTAAAATTAACTCATATGTCAATTACAGAAATTGCCACATTGCTTCACTATAGCAGCAGTCAGAATTTCGCCAGAACTTTTAAAAAATTCAGCAAAAAATCACCAACAGAATATCGCAATAGTGAATACTGGGACATCACAACAATGTATCCTTCGCTTCTTTATTATTTTGACATTAAACATACAAGAAAAATAAAAATGACGAATACTTTTTTCTGTGGAAAAGTGTATAAAATTAATGAATCATTTTTTTACGAAACTGAGGTTAAAAATAAAAACCGCCTCCATAATTTAATCACCAATTTATTTAACTCAAAACACAGTGATATTTTAGTTTGCATTGAAAAAATAGATAATGCAACACTTTATGAAAGCAGAAAAGGGCTGATAAATGTTTCTATAAAAGCTGGTGTAACATCTAAAAAAAAATACAGAGGAGTAAACGTTATGCACGAAGGAATGTATTACTGTGCCGATTTTTCTGGCAGTTGGCAGGAATACTATTTATTTACATTCCATTTTTTTATTACAGCCATTTCCGCCAATAAACTTTCACTTAAAAACAATATGTATTATATCTATTTCCATAATACGGCACAGGATGCTGATGATAATGTTAAATGTACAATTTACGCACCACAGATAATATAATCAAATGATGGAAAAAGAAAACATAGATCTCTCATTATCCTTGGTGCAACTAATAACCGCAAAATAGTCCCTAACGAAACATAGAGCATTGACATGGTGAGAGCATGCGTAATCGTTCTCATTTTTCATGAAAAATGAGAACAACTAATTGATCTTAATCTATTTTATATGAAATTGTTTCATTATTAATACTGGATTTTATGCCTTCATTTTCAACTGCTTGTAGTTTTTTATTCTATGAAATGTGTTTTTTATAGACGTATACACCACATACTGCACATCTATTGAAATTTAAAACCAGCATCATGACTATTGTTTTTTTGCGTTGTTTAATTAAATTTCGCCGCAAAAAAAATCCAATAAGAGAGATTTGATTAGTGTAAGTAAAGGTGTCAAGCCAAGGTGTAATGATGAATGACTATTTTCTGCATCGCACTCCTGTAAAAAAAGAAACGTTATTACCAGGAAGTTTATCTGATAATCATTTCTGGTTACTCATAGACATATCATCAATTCACAGTAAAAAAGTGATTAATGCATTAAGAGATTTTCTTGTTTTAGGGTATACAAGAAAAGAATCTTGTATTCACAATGGAGTGTCGCCAAGTTATTTTTCCACATCATTAAGTCGACTACAACATGTGAATTCTATGATGTTTCAACTAGCGCCGTACTACTCTTGATTTTATCGAGATAATCAAAATCGGATTTTTTTGATTTACCCATATTTGTCTTACTTGCTACAGAAAGAAAGGTGTTTCCTATGAAAAAACTGATGATTGCTTCCCATATTGCAATGGCCATGGCTGCGAGCTCCGCGATGGCTACTGTACAACAAGGTTCTCAGGGTGAAGTTCAGTTTGTTGGTACTGTTGCTGCAAAGACCTGTGACGTTATTGTTTCTGGTGATGGTGCTGTAAATAACCAAGTTCAGTTTGGTGTTGTAAATGCAGGAGAGACTAAGAAGAAAGAATTTACTATAAAATTAAAAGATCCAAACTGTATTGCTACGTCTACTAGAACCCCCTCATCTACTGCTAAGTTTATGTGGTATTCTCCGACTCTTAGTGAAAAAGGGTTTAAAAACCAGTCTGGTACTGCAACTAACGCCTATGTAGTACTGAATGCAAAAAATGGTGCAGATAACACACCTGCCAATAATAATGGTATCACCGATTTGAACAATACTGTTAATTTCAGTATTAGTCAGGCTGATAAGGGGTTTGTATATGAAGCGACGCTTCATGCAGAAGATGTTCCAGGTTCTTTTGGAACTGCAGCATCTTACACCATTGCTTATGAATAATGTTTAAACATATCCGGGAGACACTCCCGGATAATTCTTCCAATATTCAGAGTATATGCTCTCAGTTTAGCACTAGGATATATTCAGAGATGAATCAATGTCATCTTTTTAAATTATCTCTGTTGACACTGAGTATATATTCTCATTTTAGTGTTGCAACAGAATTAAACCTGGATTTTATTCAGGGAACCAGTGTGATCCCCTCCATTCTGAAGACAGATACCGCCCTGCCTGCAGGTCAGTACGTTGTTGACGTGCTCGTCAACAATGAACGAACCGGGCGTGCAAATCTTGTTATTACGGAAGCGGATGAAAAAAATAACAGTCTTTGTCTCTCACCTGAATGGCTGGATAATGCCGGGGTGATGATGAAACAGGACGCTTATGATGAAGCCTTTGACAAGGAAGAACAGTGTTATGTCCTGACCCGTAATCCCCATACTAAAGTGGCTTTTGATTACGGTGCACAGACATTAAAATTTAATATTCCTCAGGCGTATTTACTGAGTAAAACAGACCCTGCGCGCTGGGATTATGGCGTGAATGGCGGGCGTCTGAAATATTACGGTAACTTTAATAAGACCGTTCATAACGACATGAATGCGTTCGGAAACCTGGATGCCACCATCAACCTGGGGCGCTGGGTGCTTTCCAGCAACATGAACGTGTCTCATGTCCGTGATAAAACCGAATTCACCTCCAGTGACCTGACCCTGTCCACGGCCATCAGCCAAGTGCAGGGGGACCTGTTTCTGGGAAAATCACAGACCCGTACGGAGCTGTTTTCTGACTTTAATTTCTACGGAGCGGCACTTCGCTCTAACAGCAATATGCGCCCGTGGGAATCCCGGGGATATGCACTAGATATCTCCGGGGTTGCTCCCACGCCTTCCCGTATTACCGTGAAACAGAACGGATATACGGTCTATTCAAAAATGGTGCCGGCGGGGCCTTACCGTCTGGATGACCTGCGTCCGATGGGTAACGGCGACCTGGTGGTGATCGTTGAAGATGAAAGCGGAAACAAAACCGAACAGGTCTATCCGGTCACCACACTACCGACGCTGCTGCGTCCGGGTGAGTTCCAGTACAACGTGGCGATGGGTAAGAAGAACAACAGTAATGAACTGGACAAGGCGTTTCATTCTGACACCGGGCTGTTCTGGCTGGGCAGCCTGGACTATGGCTTCTCCACAACCACGCTGAACTCGGCATTCATTCTGAATGATGACTATCAGGCTGGCGGTCTGGGGGGCACGCAGATGCTGGGGGGCCTGGGGGCGTTGTCACTCAGTGCGAACGTGTCAAAGGCCAGTTATGACAACGGGGAAGAAAAAAGCGGTCAAAGTTTCAGTGTGAAATATGCCAAGAGCTTCACGGACAGGACTGACCTGCAGCTGCTGACGTACCGCTACCAGAGTAAAGGGTATGTGGAGTTTGCTGAATTTAATCCGAAAGATATCTGGCGCTATGGCAACCAGAAGTCGCGTTATGAGGCCCGTCTTTCACATCGTTTTGATGGTACTTATCTCAGTGGCTCTTACTGGCGTCAGGATTACTGGATGCGTGATGGACATGACACGGGCAGTGCGCTGTCATTCAGTACGTCAGTTTTTGATTCGGTGTCCCTGTTCCTGAACGGGTCTTACTCAAAGTATGCCTGGTCGGATAAGGCGGATTACTCCGTTTCACTGAGTGTGAGCGTGCCGTTTGACCTGAAAGGGCCCCGTCATTACAGCAGCAACAGCGTGGGCTATACCCGGACCGGTGGCACGACATTCAACACCAGTATGTCAGCAATGCCAACTGACCGGTTTAACTACAGCCTGAGTGCGAATGCCGGCTCGAAAGGTGACCGTGGTGCATCTGCATCGGCCAGTTATGCGTTTGATGCCATTCAGACCAACATGGGCGTGTCCCGTTCCTACAACAGGCACGGGAACAGCCAGACCAGTTTCTCCGGCAGTGTTTCCGGTTCTGTACTGGGTACATCAGAAACCGGTCCGCTCTTTACCAAAGAATCGTCTGACACTGTGGGTATTGTCAGCATTCCGGGTGTTGAAGGCGTTTCTGTTAACAGCTCCATGCCGACGAACAGCGACGGTAACACGGTGGTGTGGTTGTCTGAGTATTCAGAGAACAGCATCAACATCAACATGGATAACGTGCCGGATAACATGGAATTTGAGACTACGTCGTACAACGTAGTGCCGACCGAAAAAGCGATGGTTTACCGTAAATTCGGCTTCGAGAATGTGCTGCGTTATATCCTGCGTGTGAAGAATGCACAGGGCAACTACCTGACCGGTGGAGATGCGAACACGGAACAGGGGCTGAATGCAGGGTTTATTTCAAACAATGGTGTTCTGCTGATGAACATGCTGGCTGAACCGAAAACGGTCAGCGTGAATACAGGGGACGGAAAACAGTGCCGCTTCTCCATGGCAGGGCTGAAAGCAAATACCAACAAAGTTCAGGAGGTTCGCTGTGAATAAACTGGGTAAGGCAGCGCTGGCTGCCCTCCTTTCTCTCTCTTTCTGCAGCCAGTCCATGGCGGCGTTTGTGCTGAACGGAACCCGCTTCATTTATGAAGAGGGAAAGAAGAATGTTTCTTTTGAAGTGACGAACAATGCGGACAAGACCTACGGTGGTCAGGTGTGGATTGATAACACGAACCAGGGGGACGGTGTCTACATGGTTCCACAGCCGCCGTTCTTTAAGGTGTCACCCAAACAGAAACAAATTATCCGTATCATGAATACGGACAGCAATCTGCCGAAGGACCGTGAATCTTTGTTCTGGCTGAACGTCCAGGAAGTGCCACCCAAACCTGAGGTGAAGGATGGTGAAGGTAGTGTGCTGGCCATTGCCATGAACACCCGTGTGAAGCTGATTTACCGCCCGGCATCCATTAAGGACGGCCGCAAGGATGCGGAGAAGCAGGTGAAGCTGGAGCAGCGTGGTAATGAGACCTGGCTGAAAAACCCGACGCCGTATTACATGGCCATTGTTAACGTGAAGCATGACGGTAAGGACGTAACTCTCAGTGACAAGGTGATGAAGGAAGTTGCACAGCTTAAGCCGTTCAGTGATGTGAGTCTGGGTAAAAAGGTAAGCGGGAAAATCAGCGTGGATGCTGTAAATGACTGGGGCGGAGTTCAGAACTATGAAATTCACTAAAGCTGCCCTGGCGGCACTGATGATGGTGGTGGCAGGCAGCGGGCAGGCGGCTACCAGCGCCACAGCGACGCTGACAATTAATGTCACCTTCACCCAGCCGAGCTGTGACATTACGGTGCCCGCTTCATATAACCTGGGCACCCTGACGCCGGGGTCAAAGACACACGCTCCGCTGAATATCACCTGGAAGTGTGAAGGTGACACGCTGGTTAAAACAGCGCTGTTGGCTGACATTGTCAGAGGGGGAAAAACGAGCAATGATGAAAAAGTTATTTTGAAGACTGACGATAACACTGACACAGGGGCGACCCTCTCCCTGAGAGAAAAGGAGAGCGGCGACCTGATAAAACTGACCGGCCCGGCAGCAGGAAATTATTTCTGCAGTGATGCAAATGCTATTGCAGGCATGGAGCACACTTGTACTTTGACACCAGAGACGAATGTATCTCAGAACGGGCCGTTCGGCCTAGCATCGGCCACACTGCGTTTTGAGGTGGGGTATCCGTAATGGAGGCAAAAAGCGTACGGTAAATGGCTGAGAGAATATTTTGCAGAGATTTTTCTGCTCATCCTAAACTGTTTTCTCTAGGAGTATATCCACCTCCTCTCAGCTACAGAGTTATTACTGGCCCGGCTAAACCATACCGGGTAAAAAGACATTCCCGTAATCCGTTAATCACCTAATGAAAGGTAATTAATAATGTTCAGACAACTGATGTTTCTGCTGTTTTGTGGACTTGGCATCACCTGCATGCCCCTCATGGCAGCAGTACCATAGAAGTCCGTGCTGGAGGCGTTGGTAGTGGAGTTTTTCTCCTTTTACTCTCCGCCCTGTGCAGCCTTCAGCAACCATTGCCAGGTCAGTCAGTTTGTAGGCAAAACTCTACCGTCCGGAAAGAAGGTGTGAAGTGTCTAATCAGCACCATGGCGCAATGGCCCCAGAGCTGACAGGGACCTGGTCAGTGGAAACAAATACTGGGTGTGGTTGAACATGGGGGAGTTACAGCTGTTTGTAACTGTACAGATAAACCGAAACTTTAAGACAGATACTACTATCCACCAAGTGCTCACCTAAATCGGAGTGTAAGAACGTGATTATGATGCGGAAAAAACAGCACAGCTGTTCGAGCAATGTCAGAAATGAAGCAAGAAGCTGCCAAGGTGTACGATGTATAGCCCCTTAATTTTTTGTGAGAGGAAAATATAAGGTGAATAACTGTGCCATACGGCCATATGGTTATGGGCTATTGAGGTTCCGCCTTTTCGACGTGATAATTATTTTAAACGCATATAGCTAAAGGTTGATAATGGGGAAGATCGTCTGTTTCCATCACAAGCTATCCAGGCCGGAAAACAGAACGATATCGTTCTGTAATCTGCCACTAATACTCTGCTGATGAAATGTGGACCTTGGAATTAAAAAGATCTGCAGCCTCTGCGGAGCAGATGTAACCATACATCCAGACACAAGGGAGCTCAGGACTTGCTGGCAAAGTTAACACAAATGCTGACACAGGGCGCACGTATCGCTGAGGATATTATCTGCATATCCGAAAACAGCAGAACTGAATCACATCACTGTTTCGTCAGTGTGTCTTCGCAACTAAACATTTTGAGACAATATATCTGGTACACCGTGGAACACGGCGGTGTGTTTTTCACAAAGTGAGTCGGAATATATCGCTGAAACCCTAGGAACTCTCTTGGTGGTATCGTTCCGGTGGTATGTGTATTCGACATTTAGCCGACATGAGAATATTTATTATGTCCGATATATGGATGGCTTTCTTTTTCTGTTCACACTGCGCTTGTCGTTACGGCATGCTGTCAGGCGACTGTATGATTATTTTAAGAACACCAACTTCGAATGCCATCCAGATAAAACACAGACTTGTCGCACTAAACGCTGGTTTGTCTGACTTGGCGTGCGATTTGAGACTACGAACCATACTGGGATAGTGTCACTCGTAAAAGAAAACCATCGTGCACAGCGATTGTAGCTTGAGGCTCAGGCTCGCAGACGAGGAACGTCTGAAGAGAACATCCAGCAGCGGGGCAACAGTATCAGTCACGGTGAGGATTGTGGGTACAGCGACAAATTCGCTCCACCTAAAAATAAAGTTTATGGAGGTAGTAGATGAAACACCAACTTTCACTCAGCGCATTTATATTTGCTAGCCTGCCATGTTTAGGAATCTGTGCCGACTACGTTGTCGAATCCTCAACTGCTAGCATTGTTGTAATAACCTCATGGGGCGAAATCATCGCCAAACGTACAATCGAGAAGAACCAGTCGCCAAACCGAATAAACAACTCCGTCAACACCCCTATAGCGCTCAATGGTTGGGAACCACTAACGTCGGTATCTCCAGAGGTAGTAAAATCCTCATCAGAACTATCCATAGCAAACAGAGGTTCCAGCCTGTCCCTCAGCCTTGGTGGAACGGATATTGAATACATTAACAATTACGACTGGATTAACGGAAATCCGGTGTTGTCATCAGATCTAACAAATATCGGCTATGGACAATCTTCTGTCTCTTGCTTTCTGCCATCTGTCACTGGGCATACTGGCAGACGTGAGACAATCACAGTAAACCTCGAAACAAGTATGAATAAATCCGGAACTCATGAATATTACCTCGCTAAAGGGTCTTGTACTTTCAACCTAATACCAATTAGTAATATAAATGTTCGCGTGACTCCCACCGAAATAAACTACACAGGGAATGCGAATGTCGAAATGACTTCAATGAGATTCAATATTGGAGTCACAGGGAATCACACTGGTAAAGTTAACGTTACATTTAGTGGTGATCTTAACTCAGTTGAACTCTCAAAGGATCCTGATTTTTCACACCGTGTGACCAACGCATTCATGAATGTAATTGCTAACAACGAATCGATCTCGACCTTCTACACTCGTGTAATAGATACCTCGCCCGGTAGGCGAACTTATAAATTGTCGATAAACGTTTCTTATATATAAAATGGTAAACTAGGATCATCAAAATAAATCATTGTATGCGGCCCGATCGCCTATATTTCCAGACACATCTTATCACTTAATGGAGTGCCCCCGAGCCCGTAGACAAATCTACCCTATAGTGTGAGTATAGGCGGAATCTATGGGCACACCACGTTTTCCCCCTGCATTTAAGAACGAAGCTGTTCGCCTGGTAACTGAAGTGGCACACTGAATTTGGCCTCCTGAACAGAGGTGATATGCTCACCTCAGAACAACACAGGTACTCCAATGATAAAAAGAAATTTCAGCGCAGAGTTTAAACGCGAATCCGTTCAACTGGTTGTTGACCAGAACTACACGGTGGCAGATGCCGCCAAAGCTATGGATGTTGGCCTTTCCACAATGACAAGATGGTTCAAACAATTGCGTGATGAGCGTCAGGGCAAAACACCAAAAGCCTCTCCGATAACACCAGAACAAATCGAAATACGTGAGCTGAGGAAAAAGCTACAACGCATTGAAATGGAGAAGGAAATATTAAAAAAGGCTACCGCACTCTTGATGTCAGACTCCCTGAACAGTTCTCGATAATCGGGAAACTCAGAGCGCATTATCCTGTGGTCACACTCTGCCATGTGTTCGGGGTTCATCGCAGCAGCTACAGATACTGGAAAAACCGTCCTGAAAAACCAGACGGCAGACGGGCTGTATTACGCAGTCAGGCACTTGAGCTACATGGCATCATCCACGGTTCGGCCGGAGCAAGAAGCATCGCCACAATGGCAAGCCGGAGAGGCTACCAGATGGGACGTTGGCTTGCTGGCAGGCTCATGAAAGAGCTGGGGCTGTCAGCTGACAGCAGCCGACTCCCCGGTATAAACGTGGTGGTCATGAACATGTTGCTATCCCTAACTACCTCCGTGACCAAGCCAAATCAGGTGTGGTGCGGTGATGTGGCCTATATCTGGACGGATAAGCGCTGGACGTCTCCTTTCCCGGGAACAGGATCACCGCAAACTGCACCCGGGGGCAACAATTACAGCCTCTGCAACGGATTTTCAGTTCCGATATTTTCCGACGGCTCCTCCTGCCGCCCCCACGCCCTGCTGTATACCCCGGTACCACAACGCGGGCAGCACTTTTCTCCTTCATAATCTTCGTCACACATCACACAAAACCACTTTCTCACCTTCACCGTATAATCCGGAACCGTCATACCCTGCAGATGCAAACGACGGCCCTCTTTCTCTGCCGGGTCAGGCCAGGTACATCGCAGCAGGATTTTCTCAGCGACAGTCATCTGGTCATGTTCAAAAGGACTGACTTCATGAAGCACTCTGCGCAGGTGATTAAGGGCCTGTATGGTCTCTTCTTCTGGTCGTTCCTAGCTGAAGTACTGACGAATCATGTTGCCAATTATCTCCGGTGTCACAGAATCCCCCATTCCTTCCTCCTTTCTTTCATACGCTGCAGATAACGTTCATAGTGCCGGGGTTTGTTCGGACTGAAGGAGA
>ERZ1034878.524-NODE-524-length-17432-cov-28.293261_pt1 | contig 17432 bp, 24 predicted proteins | sample MGYA00520593_ERZ1034878 | MGnify/ENA primary metagenome ERZ1034878 (study PRJEB33766, sample SAMN09781724) | gut metagenome | biome: gut microbiome | host: Homo sapiens | place: Madagascar | study: EMG produced TPA metagenomics assembly of the PRJNA485056 data...
ATATATATATATATAGAAATTTATAATGAGAGAAAGGAGCTATTTTATGGCTAATAACAGTGCTAATTATAATGTTAATATGCGATTTACAGCTGATACAGGTCAGGCTAAATAGCAATTACGAGATTTACAAAGTTCATTAGATACTTTAATGAATTAGATAGCAACAAAAAATATTAAATTTTTTGATGTTAATGCCACTAAAAAAGAAATAGATGAAGCCTCGGCAGCAGTTTAGGAGTTAAAAATTGCTTTAGATTAGGCGACTAATGTTAATACTGGACGTTTAGATTTATCAAAATTTTCAAAGAGTTTGAGCTAGAGTGGCTATACTCTTTAGGATTTTGCTACGCATTTAGAGAATCTGGGTCCAACAGGCGATAAAGCATTTGTTGCATTAGCATAGTCTGTTATTAATGCTGAAGTTCCTTTAAAAAGAACTAATGCTATATTAGATAATTTTAAAAAGACATTAGCTAATACAGCCAAATGGCAAATTTCATCTAACTTAATGCATGGAGTATAGGGTTCTTTATAGAAAGCTTACTATTATGCAGAAGATTTAAATAGATCATTAAATGATATTCGTATAGTTACTGGATAGAGTAATGATTAGATGGCTTAGTTTGCTGAAAAGGCGAATAAGGCTGCTCAAGCATTAAGTACAACTACTACTAATTATACTAATGCTTCTTTAATTTATTATCAATAGGGTTTAAGTGACAAAGAAGTTGCTGACCGTACTGAAGTCACTATTAAAATGGCAAATGCAGCAGGTGAAAGTGCTTCTAAAGTATCTGATTAGTTAACTGCTGTTTGGAATAACTTCTATGATGGTAGCAAATCTCTTGAATATTATGCAGATGTAATGACTAAACTTGGTGCATATACTGCTTCTAGTACTGATGAAATTTCAGAAGGTATATAGAAATTTGCGTCCGTTGCCAATACTATTGGTCTTAGTTATGAATATGCTACATCTGCATTAGCTACATTAACTGCCAAAACACGTGAAAGTGCGAATACAGTAGGTAATAGCCTTAAAACCTTATTTGCTCGTATTTAGGGTTTGACTCTTGGAGAAACTCTTGAAGATGGTACTGATTTAAATAAATATTCTAAAGCCCTTGAAAAAGTTGGTATTAGTATTAAAAACCAATAGGGCGAGTTAAAAGACATGAATACTATCCTTGATGAAATGATGAATAAGTGGGATAGTTTAAGTCGTGCTGAATAGGTTGCTCTTGCATAGACTGTTGGTGGTGTTCGTCAATATACTCAATTAGTTAATCTTATGGAAAATAAAGATTATTTTAAAGAGCTAGTTGGAGTAGCTAAAAATTCTAAAGGTACTTTACAGGAACAAGCTAATATTTTTGCTGAGAGTTGGGAAGCTTCTAAAAAGCGAGTACAAGCTTCTCTTGAAGAAATTTATAAACAATTAGTTAATGATAAATTTTTTATCGGATTAAATGATACATTAAGTGATACATTAAATATTACAAGTAAATTAATTGATTCATTAGGCGGATTACCTGGCGTATTAAGTGTTATTTCTACCTTAATGTTAAAGAGTTTTGGTCCTGATATTGTAAATAATATGCAGCGTATGGCTTCTAATTTGTTTATTGACAGCGGAGCTGCTGAAAATTAGGCTGCGGTTATGAAGCAGTAGATGATAAATGTTTTAAAGACCTTTACAACTTATGAAGAAAAACCTGATTTAACAAAATAGGGTTCAGTTGAATTAGAAACAACTACAATGGTCAAAGCCGCAGAAGCTTCTTATGATTTATAGTTAGCAAATAGTTAGTTGAATGAAACAGATAAATTAAGATTATAGACATTATTAAAAATTTCTTAGGCTTATGGACAAATAGCTGTAGAATCTAAAAAAAGCATAGAAGCTCAATAGACTCAGAGTAATAATAATTTACGTAATGCTCGCAATACAATTTTTGAAGATAATAATAAAAAATTTGGTGGAGATAAAGGCGTAATTTATTTTGACAATAGCTTAAAAAAAGGTCAAAGTATCGTTGATAATTTTTATAATGATAAAACAATGCAAGATTTAAAGTCTTTAAAAATTAATTCAAATGGTTCTTTTAAAGATTTTATTTCTCAATTTGGTCAATTAGATTTGAATAATCAAAGATACAGTAAATTAAGTTAGTTAATTCAATAGGGTAGCAATCCTAATCTAAATAATGGTGCTAAAGGTACTCTTAGAAAAGATATATTAGCTGAAGTTAATAATTTAAGAGACGTCAATCTTGAAATTGATAATTATGTTAATTAGAAAATTAAAGCAGAAAAATTAACAAAAGCTTAGTCTAATGCCTTAAGATAGTGTCTTACAGATTATGTAAATGAAAAAGAGGCTCTTTTGTAGAACAAAGGAGCTGTTGAAAAATATGAGAGTGCTATTGAAGCTTTTAATGCAGAATTAAAAGCTAGCCAAGGATCTATATACAGTTTTTCTCAAGGATTAGTTTCTAGTTTTTAGGGTATTTCTCAATTAGCTATTGGAATCAATAGTTTAAAAGGAATGTTTAATGCTTTAAATAATAGCGAATTAGATTTTGGAGAAAAATTAACTTAGAGTATTACTTCAGCGAGTTTTGCTATTCCTTCTTTAATCAATGGAGTAAATTAGTTAGCTAGTGGATTAAAAGAAATTGGAACTAATTGGAAGGGACTAGGTACTAATATTTTATCAATAATGACTGGCTTAGGAGGATCTTTATAGGGTTCTGATTTATAGGCAGCTTTAAAGACAAAGATAGAGAATAGCTCTGGGTTTAGAGCTAAAATTATGCAAACTGGTCTTGATGCTTATACCGCCAAGCTTAAAGAATTGGGAGTAGCTGCTGGTTCTGCGGGAACTGCTGAATAGCAATTAGCAGCTAGTGGTGCGGCAACTCATGCAATGTTTACTAAATCTTTACTTGTTTTGGGTAAATATGCTTTAATAATTGGAGCAGTAGTTGCTGCCATTGCTGTATTGATTAAAGTATATAATACAGCTTAGTCTTTTACTATAGAAGAACAAATTAAACGTTCTGAATAGGCTGTTGAGAGTTTTAAAAGCTAGTTAGAAGAAACAAAGAATAAAGCTGAATAGTTAAAATCAGTATTTGATGGTTATAACTCTGTTAAATCTGCTTTAGATGAATGTACTGTTGGTACTAAAGAATGGCGTGCATAGTTAACTAAAGCTAATGAAGAAGCTCTTAATATTTTAAATACTTATCCTGAGCTAAAGAATATGGAAGGTGCTTGGGGTAAAAAAGATACTGGCGAAATTTGGATAGATGAAAGTGCTGTTGATAAATTATAGTCTGTCTACGACAAACAAGTTCTTCAATAGCAATATGCTTTAGCTAATGAACAAAGCAATTTAGAAAACTTAAATATTGAAAAAGCTAAATAGGACTTAACAAGTAATCTTTAGGGTGTTCTTAATATTTAGAGTGGTAGTACAACTGGAGGATTAACAAAAAATGGACAATATACTTCAGTAATGCCAGGTATAGCAGATTTAATTTTAAATAATTAGGAAAATTTATAGAATAAAAGTTAGGAAGAACAAATTAGTATTATCGAATAGGCATTAAAGAATAATGGATTTGAAACTCTCAATGACAGTACGACTTTAAATGATTATGCCTAGAAAATTGCAGATAAATTTAATACTGATGATGTTCAAGCTGCTATATCTAATGTCTCAAAAGTAATACAAGCAAATACTGATGCTACATTATAGGTTACAAAAGAAGCTTCAGTTCAATAGGCTCTTGGATTAGATACTATGTCTACTAAAGATGCTAAAATAACTACTGCTTTAGTAGATGCTAATATTGAAGCTATAAAAAATAGTTTTTATAATGAGAATGGAACTATTAGTTGGGATGACGGTACTGACACGAAACGAATAATAGATACTCACGATGAAAATGCTGGGGGAGCTGGCAAAGGAGATCAAGCTTTACGCAATTTATGGGATGCTTACTTAGAAGCAGCTAAAATTGATAAAAATAATAGCGAATATAAATTAGATTAGAAAAATTCTGTAATTGGTGAAGGTTAGAACAGGTCATTCCAATTAGAGAATGGAAAAACTATATTATTCTCAGAAGTTGCCACTGCAATAGCTACTATGTAGGCTATGGGAGAAGAACTTTAGACTACTTATGCTATGGCTCAAAAATTCTAGACTGGTATGAGTAATCAAGGAACTGTAGGTCAAGGTATTTTAGAATTTTTTGGCAATGATGGCGATTTAAGTAATTTCACTCAAGATTAGCTTAAATAGTTAGTATCAGATTTAGAAAAAGGGCTTACCGATGAAGGTTTATAGAACTTAATTGGATAGAGTTTATTTGGTGAAGATTTTAATGTATTAAAACCTGAATAGCAAGAAACTGTAAAATCATATATGTCTAATATGATGAAAGAGTTAGGTGTAACCAGTGGTAAAGAATTGGGCGAAGCCATAGTAGAAGAAGCCGGTCATTAGATTGCTAATATTGAAGATATAAGTAATAATAAAGCCTTTAAATATATATTAGATCTGGGAGATAAAGATGATATATCAAAAGCAATTGACGAATTTGAAGGATATAGTGTTTCATTAAAATCTCGTATTTCTTAGATTGCAGAAGACATATTCAAAGTGGCAGGCAAAAATGGAGTTGCCGCGTTTACTGAAGCGATTAATACGGTAGGGAAAGATTTAACTTTTGATTAGTTAAATAAAATAGCTGATTTTGATTGGTCTTCTGGAACTTGGGAAGAATTTATTGACACTCTAGAAGATTTAGGTATTGTCGTATCAGACGATGAAGGAGCTTGGAAAGGCTTCTATGATATGATGCAAGAAACTGCTAATAAATTGCCTATAGAAGATTTTACTACTTTTAGAGATTTATTAATTGAAATTTTTGATTTAATGGGTCAAGATGTTGGTAGTTCTATTACCAAAGAAAAGTATGATGAAATTACTAAAGGATTTAAAGCGGCTGGATTAAATCCTGAAGATTATTATGTTTAGACTGGTCCAGATGAATATATAAAAGTTAAGGATTTTGATACTGCTGCTAAGAATGCCTTAACTCAGGCTGGAGTAGATAGAGCTGAGGAATAGCATAATGTTGCAGAAACTGCTTAGGAAAATTGGAATAATTAGTTTAATTTAGGTACTAGAATTGGTATTAATGGACATGATTATGCTAATAACTTAGAAGCTATGGCTGCAGGAGATTTTACAGATATTCGAGGCCGTTATATGTAGCAAATGCTAGATATTTTTGGTAGTCCTGAAGAAATAGCAAAATTAGTTGGTACTGATGAAATCGGTAATTATGATTTAGATTTTTATAAACGTTAGGATTCAGCTACTTAGGCTGGTATTATTCAAGGAATAATAGATGCTTATATGGCTAATATTGATAGATCATATAATGCTGATTTATTAAGAACTAATGCTTATACTGATGCTAATTCAGTAAAAGAAATGAATCAAATGACAGGCTTTAATTTAGGTGATGAGGCTAGTTAGCAAGGTTTAGTAAGTTGGGCTGCTAAAAATCAAGATATTGAAGGTAATACTGAAGCTTTAAATTAGTATAATTATGAGATGGAGTAGGCTGGAGATAATGCTAATGCCGCCCAAAAAGCTATTAATAATTTATATAATGCTTTACGTAATAATGAAATAAAAGAAGCTACCAAAGAAATTAGTGAATTAAAAACAAAATATAAAGAGCTGCGTGATGAAGGCGAAGATACTGCTGAAGTAGAAGCTGAATTAAAACAAAAAGTAAAAGATTTATTTAATTTTTCTGAATCAGATTATTAGATGAACCAACCATTAATAGAAAAATTTTTATGGGGTAATGATGATGAAGCAGCTTTAGCTGGTCAAGTCTTAGATATGTTTTCTTAGGTAGATAGTGCTTTAGTCGAAAAAATCAATGAATCTGCAGGGAAATTAGATTTTTCAACATTATATACTGCGGCTTAGACTAAACTAAATGAAATAACTAATCTTTTATCTTAGAATGATGGATTTGTAGTTAATGGTAGAATTACGGCTGATGCTTCACAAGCATTAGCTGCACTTGCTCCTCTTGGCGGATCTATAGAAGAAATGTGTGGTTATATTAATGCTATGGGACAAGTCGGTATTCATTTTAATACTTCTTAGTTGCAAATTTTATTTAATGCTTTCTAGGAAATTGCAGAAATTATGAAAGACCCAACGAATGCAGACCCAGCACGAATAGCGGAACTTAAGAGAACTATTGGAGATACTATAAGTGTAGCTTCTGAAGGCTCATTGGTTACTAAAGGAGACGGCGGGAAATATTTAACTACTGAAAATGGTAATAAAGGTGGAGGCGGAGGCGGCGGGTCTGAATCCAAATCTGCCAATGATATTGGTAAAGAAATTCAAGATGAATTATTGAAAACTAAAGAAAAGAAACGTGACCGTCTCGAAGCTTTACGTGAGGGAGCCAATCCAGAAGACTCAGCTAAATACATTCAAGAGGAAATAAAATTATTAGAAGAAGAGTAGGACATTCTTGAAGATTAGATTAAATCTTGGAAAAAGTTATTAAAACTTAAAGTAGAAGAATTTAATAAAGATCATCCAGAATTTGAAATAAAACTTACTGATGATGGTGAAATTGCTAATGCTTCTGAATTATGGGGCAAAGTTTGGGCGCAATATCAAAAAAATCTTGAAGATGGTATGAGTGAAGAAGACCTAAATGAATGGTTTACTAAAATTAAAGATAGCCTTGATGGTCCTATGGGTATTCAATAGAATATTGATGAAAATGTTGCTCTTATTGCTCAGAAAGAGAAAGAAGCTGCTGAACTTGAACTTGAAGCTATTACAAAATAGATTGACTGGAAAGTCAAGTAGATTGATTTCTAGATTAAACGTCTTAACTATTATCAAGAAAAACTTCTTAAATAGGCTCATGGTAATAAACAGACTATTGAAGCGATGCTTGAAGGATTTGCTTACCAAGAGCAAGAAATGCTATAGCTTTTTGATAAAGGTGCTACATTACGTTAGGGTATTGATGAGTTAAATGCCGCAAAAGCTAGACACCCAGGTTATGAGCAAATGTTTGATGAACAAATACTTGAATATCAAAGTGATTTAATTGATGTTAATGAAGCTATTCTAGACTTACGTAATGATATTGAAGATTTGGTTTAGAATGTTCTAGACTTAGCTCTTGATGAAATTGATAAGTAGATAGAACGTCTTGATACTTATACATCAATGCTTGACCATCTCAATAATATTATTGATTTGTCTGGTCGTTCAATGCTTGATATGGGATTAAAAACTTAGATTGGTGCTACTAAAGTAGAAACAATGTTAGGTAAAATGAAATCCTTAAAAGCTCAAATGGACGGTTTAACTAAAGCTACTAAAGAAGCATAGGCCGCTCTTGCTGATCGTTAGGCTGATGGAGATACATCTTCTGTAAAATTCTGGGAAAATCAAGTTGAAGTATTGAAACAAGAAACTGAAAAAGCTTCTGATGAATTTTTAGCTTCTTGGGAAGAAACACTTGAAGCTGCTCAAGATTTATTTGAGATGCGTGTTGAAATGGCAGTTGCTGTATTAAGTAATGCCTTATCACCATTTGAAACTCTTGAAGATTTCCAAGATAAATATGAAAAGGCAAAAACTATTAATGAACAATACCTTGATGATGCTGAACGTTTATATGAGTTGAATAAATTAAATCGTTAGCTAAATTTATAGCTGGCTGATACTAATGACCTTTTAGCTAAACAAAAACTTAAAGACATTTAGCAAGAGATTCACGATCTTCAGGCCGATGGCGTCTAGATGAGCCAGTACGACCTTGAGTACTTACAGAAGAAATATGATTTACAGCTTGCTGAGATCGCTCTTATGGAACAGTAGAATTCAAAAACTTCAATGCGTTTAGTGCGTGATGCTGCGGGCAACTGGACTTATGCTTATGATGCAGATGAAGAAAAAATTGAAGATGCTACATAGAAATATGAAGATGCTGTTCATGAATTAGGATAGCTTAGCAAAGATTATATTAATGATGTAAGTGAATAGTTAATTTAGAATCAAATTGATTTTAAAGAAGCATTACAAGATCTTGATAAGAATTCTGCTGATTATTCAAATTAGTTATTATCATTACAAGAATATTATGTTGAAAGACAAAGATATTTACTTGATGAATTAAATAAAGGTGTTGTAAATAGTGGATTAACATTCCATGATACTCTTTATGGCCAAATGACTGATTTGTATGATTATAATGATGCTTATATGCAATTCGTTAATAATTCTAATACTACTATTACAGAATTACAGACTAATTATAAAGATTGGCAAAAAGTTGTTGAAACAGCAATGGGAGTAGCTGGCACTTCTTGGGATAATTTTGGTACTGATATGGGTGGCACTCTTGATAGCCTTGAAGAGCATATACAAAAACTATGTGATGAAATTGAAAAACTTGTTAATGTACTAATGGGTTATATTTCATAGTCTATTGGAATGGTTCTTGATTGGGAGTAGAAATATTCTAAACGGACTGATGAAGAATTAGCCAAAAATGAAGCATATATCGATGGTAATTTCGTTGGTGGTGGAGGTGGAGGTAGTTATGGCAATGTTGATATGCAAACTGACTTCACTGCTTTATTATAGCGTTGGGATGCTGGCGAACGTAATTTAACTAATTATAATGGAACTAAAACCTATAACAGTGCCGAAGAAATTATTAATGATTTAAATAAAAAATTAGATGCATTTGAAGCTGGAGCAGATATCTTATATCAAGGTTCTGGCGAATCTTTTAAAAATGCTGATAATCAAGATGTTATTGATAAATATGGATTACGTAGGAATGGAGGCAATTATACTACCTATAATACAAATAGTGGTAATACAAGTAGTATAGTATCTAATGCTTCTAAGTATATGGGAACTCCTTATGTTTATGGAGGTACCTCTAATTCTGGTTTAGATTGTTCTGGATTGGTTTATAAAGCTTTAACTGAAGCAGGGATTGATGTACCTCGTACCACTGCTTAGGGTTATAAAGATATGGCTGATAAGATTAGCGAATCTAAAATTAAGCCCGGTGACTTAGTATTTTTTGGGGCTAATGGTTTAGTTGATCATGTAGGAATTTATATGGGTAATGGTTAGATGATTAACGCTACTGGGACAAAAACTTAGATAAGTGATATTAATCAAAAACGAGCAGGACTAATAGGTTATGGACGCATTGGAAATAGTTTACCTAGTGCTTCTAATGTAATTGATAAGTATGGTTTAAAGAGAAATCATGGAGCCGCTTCTGGGGCTTATACGGGTGACTGGGGACCAGGCCAAGGATTAGGTATTGATAATGGTAAAATTATTAAAGTTCATCCAAAAGAATTGATACTTAATAAATCTGATACTAGAAATATACTTCGTGCAGTTGATATTGTTCGTAATATGAATGATTGGGTAGATAAATAGGTTTAGCAGATGTCTAATATAAGTTCTTCTAAATTAGATAGTTTATTTAATTCTGCTATCCCAAGATATGAAACTCAACCTATTAAATAGGAAGTTACTATCCAAGCTGATTTCCCAGGAGTGACTGACCATTATGAAATTGAAGAAGCATTATCTAATCTTAGTAATAATGCGGCTCAATATATAAGTGCAAATAAATCTAAATGAGGAGGATTAATTTCCTCCTCATTTTGAGGAGAGAAAGGAGTTAATATGGCTTATAATAGAAAAGAAGAATATTTAGCTGTAGTAAAGCAGCCTAGATAGATTACTGATGAATTATTAGAGACTATTGATTATATTGCACAAGCCCGTGACGCCGAGTTGTCTTTTGATAAAACTATAATTGCCGAAATTGTAAGCCTTAATAATGCAGATACTGGTGAATATTTTGTCGAATATCAAAAAGGTAAATTTAGAGCTTATACTCCTATTGGAATTAATTATACTTATTCCAAAGGAACTAATGTTTATGTAAAAATCCCAGGTGGAGATTTTACATAGAAAAAAACAATAGAAGGAAAAGTTTCAGCATCTTCTTACACAGAAGAAGAATATGAAGATTTATCTCAATAGGTTATTGAAGTAAACGAAATTCATAGCGATGGTAATGAATATGGTATTTTAGCATATGCACCAGAAGGCAATACTTATTATGAAAAAGTAATTTATAGTAATGAAAAATTAGAGAACAATTCTATTTTTACCAGCTTGATTAGTACCTATCCAAATATTATGATTTCCGCAAATTTTAGAACTTAGTTTTATGGTACTATGGTTGCTGGTAATTATGGCTTAAAAATAGAATTTGAAGAAAAGGATACTGGAGTTATTTTTACTCGCCGTTTAGATATTACTAATTTTTCAGGTAGTATTTATAACTATGAAGTATTTTCACCTTAGTATGCTATTTATAATTTTCAAGGAATTAATTTACTTGGAGTAAGAAAAATTACATTTTTCCAAGAACGGTTTATTGATTATGATAAAGTATACAATAGTAAAAATGAGTTAATTCAAACTTATGATGAAGATCCAAATATTTTTTGTAAAAATATAAAACTTTGTTTTGTAGATTTACAAGATACAACAAAAGATTTGTATTACGTAGGTATAAGTGCTCCTCAAGGTTTATCATTAATATATGACACAGATTCTATTGTCTTAAAAGGCGTATTTTATTATGCTAATAAAAATATATTAGATAAAAAAAATTGTGTTTGTTATTGGTATAAATAGAATCCTGCTATTTTATCTGGTGATGAAAAATATGATAAAATTGCAGGCCCAGGATGGGAATTAATTAATGATAAAACAAAAGTTAATTTTAATGAACTAACTGTTTCTGGAAAAGATGTTTATCAATAGATGAGGTATAAATTAGTAGTAGTTTATAATTCTTTAGTTACATTAGGTAAGGATGTAAGAGTTGTAAAATATTACAATGAACGTTTTACAATAATACGTAATGATGTAAGTGATACAGAAGTTAAATTAGAAATAGTTGATGGACGTGAAAAAATTGAAACGGCAGATTGGTATGTTGATCTTATGGATGATTCATATGTCGCTTTAGATAAAAACGTTAGTTCTATTGATGTATCTAAATATTTAGATTATGGTACTGTAATGTTTTATACAGTCAGCTTATTAGACGATGGTAAATATGTACCTTGCGAATATAAATTAACTAATTATCAGTCTGATATTCCAGTACGAGTAATATTTAATGGCAATGATACTTTTTAGTATGATAAAAATAATAGTATTACTGTAGATTAGTCAGAATCAGAAATGATTATTACTCCTACTATTACAGTTAATAAAGATAATGTAGGTATTAAAACGGTTACTTGGTATTCACCTGATGGAGGTTAGTTATTTGAATATGCTACTACTAAAATAACTAATTCAATGATTTCTAGATTATGGGTTAATCCCAAAGATAATTCAGTACATTTTAATATTCGGCAAAAACGTATTGCTAGTTATACTAATAATACGTTAATTTTAAAAGTTATTACATTAACTGATAAAGAGTATTATTTTAATAAAACTATTTATTTTAGTAAATAGGGTGAATATGATTTAAATGGTAGAGATTATACATTTATAATTAAATAGTGTGATGAAAATGGAAATGAAATTTCTAAACGACCCCTGAATAAAATTGGAGATAACTATAATCCTATCTATTTTAAAGCTGAATTACGGCTTGATGGAGAAATTATTACTGCTGATACTAAATATAAAGATGAAGAAGGAAATGTACTAGGTAGTTATAATTTAAATTTAAAACGTACTGATATTCATGTTTCTAGTGAAAAATTAACTGATACTATATATAAAGTAAATAATTTTACTGAAGATAAGCAAGGACAATATTTTATTAAATTTAGTCTTACAGTTGGCATTAAAGGAAAAACTGAAGGAACTAAAGTATTAAATTATTGGCAACCTATAATAGTTAGTGAAAATATTGATATTAATAATATAAAAGAAATAAGTATTCCTGATAAAATTACTTATGATAGCTCTGGAACAGCGAGTTATCATTCGGTAAATGCTATTTCATTTATTTATTATTGTAATAAAGTAAATGTATAGTTAATTGGGCCTTATAGTTATTCAATGACTACTAATTTATTTTTATATCCGTTAGAAGAAAATGGTTAGAAGACTGGATACTACAAATTAATTCCTACTTCTACTTTTGGTGGAGCTTATTTTGCTAAAGAAACTGATACTGTGAATACATCTCCTATGGGAGCTATTTACATTACTATTCCAACTGATCGGTATGGAGATAATACTAAAAGGTATTTAATTTATCCAATAGTAATGTTAATAGAACGAGATGGAAATGTTAGTGATGTAGAAGAAGATGATGGTACTGATATTCCAGTGTTAGATGAAGAAAATCCAGAATTTACTAAGCCTATAAAGCCTAGTTTTTCTCACTAGGGCGGTAAGTATGATTAGATAACTAGATCATAGGAAAATGAATAGAAAGGATATTTGGGTGGAAGAACTTATATAGGAGATGCTTGGGAAAAACGCCGTAAAATTCCTATTACTAATCCTGTAGAACCTACAAAACCTTCAATAAAAAAAGTACGATCTCTAGCAAATGAAACAGATACTAGCGGTTATGTGTCTGGATTATATCAATATGATAATGATGATATTCCTACTAATATTTTGCGAGCAGATGGATTAGTTAAATTAGGAGGAGATAAATTAACAATTGATATTAATGGTAATTTAACTTTAAATGAAAAAACTCCAAGTAATATTTTAACTATAGCAAGATTGTTAAATGAATTAACTTCTAATATAGATTTTAGATAGGAATTAACTAATAATATAGTTCCTCCGCCTAAGAAAACTATTAAAATACGCGATTGGTATATTGAAGAATGATGGATTTTTATCCATCATTCTTTTTTTTTATTTGGACCAAAATAGTATGTTTACAATATATAATTTTTAAAAATTAATAGAAATAAGAGTTAAAGGAGGTCAATAAATGGCAACATCTACAATAAATGTAAATAAAGTATATCCGCCAATTGTAAATAGTTCAATACCTGCGTATTTAGCTACTGCGGAATCTTTAAATATAAATTTTTCTTTGCCTAAATCGTTGAACTATGATGATGTAAAAAATATTTCAATAAAATTTAGCCAATAGTCAAATAATAAAAGTGTTGTAAATACAGATATTTATTATGATGGAATTATTTATATGGAAAAGCCTACTACCTCTACTAATGGAATATATACAGTTACTGTAAAAAATTCTGATATAAAATTAGGAGATACCATTGGTTGGGTTTCTAATACTTTTTATAAAATTCAAATCCGATTTGGATATAGTAAGTTAGATTATGAAAAAAATAAAATTGTGTTTTTTAAATGGAAAAAAACACAAACATTAATAAATGGATTTTCAGAATGGTCTAATGTTATAATTACTAAAGCAATAGAAGAACCTATAGTAAATATCTTAAATAATAAAGAAATAACCAATCTTGATGTTGGTTTTATATTAACTAAAAGTGAAAATGTAGAAACAACTAGATTCCCTAAATTTTAGGGTGGCTATCATTGTGCGGCTGAAGAACCTATGGATAAATACCGTTTTAGATTATATGAGGGAAGTTACAATAGTCTAAATTAGCCAACTCTTGATCCTTATTTATCTAGTGGATGGCTATAGTTTAATGGAGGCGGCCAAGATTATTATACAGGATTAGTTGAATATAGTTTTAATAGATAGTTAGATTATTTAGGCCATAAAACTTATTCTGTTGTTTTAGATGTAATAACTGCTAATGGTTATTAGAAATCTTCTGAATTTTATAATTTTACAATTACTGAAAGTTATTTAAAATAGTTAGAATCTTTAGTATTTATTATTAAGGATAATACTGGAGATACTACAATTTAGCAAAGATTATTTAATACAAATGAAGTTAGCTTTGAAACTTATAAGAGCTATTTTAATATTGAAGGTGAAAATCCTACTTACCTTAGAGGATACTTTGATAACTGTATTGAGAATGGAATAAATTATCAAACTGGTGATATTGTTTATAGAACAGGTATTGTTGGTATAAATGCCGAAGAACATATTTTATCTCGTAGTACTAGAGTAAAAGCAGTTGAGAATTTTAGTCATAATATTCGCTCTGATGAGAATGCCAGCTTAGAAATTTATATAAAAAATAATCCTTATAAAGTAACAGAACATACCATTGATACTACTATTACTGGTGAAAAAATAGAATATGATAAAGTAATTTTAAAATATCAACCTCTTGATGGAACTTTTATTTTATCTAGGGCTTGTGAAAAAGATAATTATACTCAATGGGAAGATATTGCTCAATTTGATTGGTATAATGAATCTAACTATGATAATGAATTAACATTATTATATGAAGATTTTACCATTGAAAGTGGAGTTAAATATAAATATGCTTTACAAAAGAAAAATTTAGCTGGTCTTAGAAGTGCTCCTAAATATGAAGCATCTGATATTGATACTTCGCCAGCTCATTGGTCTAATTTTTAGTATAGTTATATTTATAATAATGGTATTCAAGTTCGTTTAAATTTTGACTGTAAAATAAATAGTTATAAACATACTACTCTATTTTAGAAATAGGACAGTTTAAATTCTAAATATCCTATTATATTGCGGAATGGTCTTGCACATTATGCTGAGTTTTAGCTAGGTGCTAAAATTTCTTTACTTAGTGATGAAGATTCTTCTTTCTTAATGCGTAATGATACTAAGGGTGGTTATTATCACAGCTGGTATGGTGATATAGTTATTTCCAAAGATAAATATATAGAAAATTTTATACGAGATTTACAAACGCCTTATAATGATAAGTTAACATTAGGTCAATATATAAATATTGATGCTTCTGTATTTAATACTTCACCAACTAATAATAATATTTATATGGAACGTATTTATCGTCATTGGGTAGAAGAATTCCTTAATGATGGCGGGTATAAATTATTTAAATCAGCCACAGAGGGCAATCATATTATTACTTTAACCAATGTCTCTTGGACTCCGCAAGCTTCTTTAGGCAGAATGATTTACGATTTTAATTCTACAGCTTATGAAGTAGCAGAGTTTAATTGTGATAATATTAAATTATATAATATTAATCCTTTAACGACTTTATCTAATAATTCTAAATTAGCTATACAAGATGCTAATACTAAAAATAAAGTAATTATTGGTTAGGTAGCTAGAACATTTAATGGCCAATTAGATAAAGAAGTAAATGGAAATTCTTTAAAAATTATCTCTAATCCTAAATTTAATGAAAAATATGATAATATTTATAAAGCTATTAAATTATAGGAAGAGGTTGAAATTAGTGAAGAAAAAAAATATGCATTAATGAAAGTCCGTGCAATTTGGGTTGAGTAGTATCCTAAGTTAAGTTTAAAAAATAAGATTGAGTATTTAAAACATCAAAATGGTTTATCTATGATTGAATAGCTAGAAAATGCTGTTGAATTATTACGTTGTGAATAGTTATTAAAAGAATATGAAAAAAATCAAACTAATATAATAACTATGATAATTAATGGTAAAGAAATTTCGATGATGCCTAGTCGTATATATCATATTGATGAGATGAATTTACAATCTATGTATTTAAAATTTACTCGACCTGTTTTAATTAATTATATAGCTGAAATAGAAGAAGAAGATTATTTGCAAATGGTAACAGTAGCAACACGAGAATTTGTTCAATGGGGACAAATAGGAGGAGTATTTACTGATACTAAAGATATATTAGATAATCATTAGTTTTTTAGAAATAATGATAGTAATATAGTTAATGAAAATTATAATTATAGTCTATATTCTACTCGAAATATTATGGAAGTGTTAAAAGAAAAGATACATACTTCTATTTTAAATGATTATAGTGGGGAAAAAATAAATTCTTCTTTTGAAATTTTATATAATAAAATAAATGAATTTTTAGATAAAATAGATGATGATACAAATTCTATTGAAGATTTGTTAATTGAAGGAACTGAATTATTAGAAGAATATCGTCCGCTATCTGGATTAGTTTTAAATGGCTAGACTGATGCTTGGATGAATGGTTCAAATCAATTAGTAGTTTATAATTTTAATGGCATTGAAAGCCTTGAAATTGAAGCTGATGCTAATACAGATATTGTATTTGGTAAAAACAATGAAATTGATAGTAGTACTGGTTCTATTGCTTCAGCCAATGAGGGTAATCATATTCGAGTTGGACCAACAAATAAGATAGTATTACATCCTTTGAAAAGTACAATTAAATCATTAGAATTTGCCCGTCCTTCCTATGCTATTATTAATTATAAAGCTGTTTCTTCCTTAGAATTAAAAGGATATATTAATACAAATGAGGAGTAAATAATATGAGAGAATATTTGACTGATTCAAAATTCTTATCTATGTTAGATGAGATGCGTATAAAAAATCATTACGCCAAAATTACTGTATTATCATTTGTAGATGAAAAACCTTTGCGTGAAATTTAGGGAATAGCTACGGCTGGATCTATTACTGTTAATGGACAAGCTGCATTACGTCGCACAATAAGTTTAACAGTAAGTGGAATAGAAAATGAAAATGATATAAATAATATTGAAAATATAATTTCAATAAATAAAAAAGTAAAGATAGAAATGGGGCTTGAAAATCCATTTGAAGATTATAAAAATTATGGAGATATTATTTGGTTCCCTCTTGGCACTTATGTAATTAATCAAGCTACCACATCTACTACTGCTTCTTCAGCAAATATTTTTATTTCAGGTAAGGATAAAATGTGTATGCTTGACGGTACTTGTGGAGGCACATTACCTTCAGCAGTCACTTTTCATGAAACACAGTATGAAGATGAAAATGGAGATATTGCAATTGAGCAAGTGCCTATATTTACGATTATTAAAGAATGTGTAACACATTTTGGTAAAGAACCAGAATAGAATGTTATAATTAATGATGTAGATATGACGGCAAAACTTAGTACAAAATATATAGGCCAAAATCCAATATGGTTTTCTAAAGATTATAAAAGTTTTGTGATTAGTGAAAATGCTCCTGAAGATGAAAATTTTTTACAACATAAATTTATTTATGGATAGGATGTAGGATATCAAGAAACAGATTTTACTTACCCAGGAGAATTAGTATTTTCAGCAGGAGATACAGTAACTTCTGTCCTTGATAAAATTATTGAATCTTTAGGAAATTATGAATACTTTTATGATTTAGATGGTCATTTTGTATTTTAGTAGA
>ERZ1034878.528-NODE-528-length-17369-cov-21.062031_pt1 | contig 17369 bp, 15 predicted proteins | sample MGYA00520593_ERZ1034878 | MGnify/ENA primary metagenome ERZ1034878 (study PRJEB33766, sample SAMN09781724) | gut metagenome | biome: gut microbiome | host: Homo sapiens | place: Madagascar | study: EMG produced TPA metagenomics assembly of the PRJNA485056 data...
GTTATTAGAAACTTTATCGTAAAGCAGGGTTTTTATTATGATGCGTATTATTCAATGTTCGGCTTGTCAAATGTATTTGCAATAATTTGTATAATTGCAGTAATTAATAATGTTTATAAACGTAAACGAGTTTAATTACTTTCCTCGCAATTCTTTATAAACAATCTTTCTTATACTGTACAAATAGCCGAAGAATAGAACGGTTGAAGCACTTACCCATGCAATTGGCCCTGAATAAAACATTCCGATATAACCGAACTTTATTGCTAGATATACCGCTGCAAAGGCTCTCATTACAAGTTCTGCAACACAAGCAAGGGTTGGAAAAATGGTTTCTCCCATTCCTTGTAATGCGTTTCTGTAAATGAAAATTTGTCCTAAGAAAAAATAGAAAATCGTACTTATCAAAAGGTAACTGTGTGCGATATTGATAATATCTTTTGTGGCAGTTCCGATAAATGCTCCGATAATATCAGTTCCCCATAAACGCATTACAAATGCCATACAGATACTCAAAATTATGTTTATAGTAGATGTTTTTATTACGCCTAACCTAATTCTTTTGAATTTTTTCGCTCCATAGTTTTGAGCAACATAAGCAGCTAGTGCAACACCAAATGACATCATTGGTAGAGTTGCAATTTGTTCAATTCTTAGTGCAGCCGTTAATGCTGCAATTACATTAGCTCCAAATGAATTACAAACACTTTGAATAATCAAAATTCCCACACCTATTATGGAAAATTGGATTGCCATTGGAACTCCTACTCGCAAATGTTCCCAACTTGATTTGTAAAATTCGTTTAGACTAAATTGAAAATCTTTTTTGTATAAATGTAAAATAGGTAATTTATATTTAATGAAAATTAAGCAAAGTAAAAATGAAATTCCTTGTGAAAGGATTACGGCAATCGCCGATCCGGGAACTCCCATGTGAAAACTTTTGATAAATACAAGCGCAAGTACGATATTGATTAATGATGCAATAATTAAAAAATATAACGGAGTTTTACTATCACCTAAAGCTCTGATTATGCTTGCTAAAAGGTTATATAAAGTTGTTGCGATTAAGCCAATTATAATGATTTGAACATACCAATATGCGTTATGGTAAATATTTTGTGGAACATTCATCCAATACAAAATCGGTTTCATTAAAATACAACAAACCAATGAAAAAACAATGGTTACAATAACGCTTAAAATAGTTGAAATAATGGCAGAATTTCTTACACCATCTATGTCTTTAGCGCCATACCTTTGACCTGTTATGACTGCAAAACCGTTTGTTAATCCGACAATTACAAAAGTTATCAAAAAGAATAATGGCGCAACTGCACCAACTGCCGCAAAAGCTTCTACACCAAGAGTTCTTCCGACAATTACGAGGTCTGCAATATTATATAGTTGTTGAAAAATGTTCCCAATTAATAACGGAACTGAAAAAAGCAAAATGTGTCTAAGGGGGCTGCCTTTTGTCATATCAGTAATCATAAAATTTTTCCTAAAATAAATTTAATTACTTTGCTACTTTATTATATTATAAAACTGATATAAAATTCGCAAGTTTTTATCATCAGATTTAATATAAGAAATAAGTTCCTCTCTAATTTCTTCCAAATCCTTTTGATGCTCAAAATCAAACAAATCCTTTGGAGTAACGCCTAAAGTATCAGCAAGTTTACTTATTTTTTCGGCTCTGATAAAACTTTTTCCGCATTCGATTTTACTCAAATTTCGTTCAGCAATATCTATAGCCTCCGCAAGTTCTTCTTGAGAGAGCTTTTTCTTTATTCGTAATTCTTTAACTTTTTTGCCAAAAAGGGTTTTAATATCTTTCATAGTTCCTCTTGTAAGTATATATTTTTATTCTGACAAGATTAACGATATAAAAAATAGTTTATATAATTGACAAAGTATCTAAAAAATTGTATATTAAGATATAAAATATAGATTTATTGAATATATAGTATTTAAAAAATGGAGTGAATAAATGGGCTTGAATTTTTATTGGAATAAAAAAGTTATTAGATGTATAGGAGCCTGGAGGCAAAGAAACGAAGTCGCTAGGTTGCGCAACAAGTGTGTAATGACATGTTATTTGTTCCCTCGCCCATTTGGGGAGAGGGTTAGGGAGAGGGGCTACTTAGGTGCTTCGCATATTAACCGCCTAGCAGCCTTTACAATGGCGGAGGGTGCTACGCACGTAGCCCGTTGGAACAATTTTCGTAAAATAGCCTTTACATTGGCGGAGGTATTAATCACTCTCGGCATAATCGGAATTGTTGCGGCAATGACAATGCCAGTACTTATCCAAAAAACTAAAGAAAAAGAAACGATTTCTAAGTTGAAAAAGTTTAATAGCGTAATGAACCAAGCTTTTACTATAGCAAAAGTTCAAAATGGCGAAGTTGAAGACTGGGGATTGCAAGTTGCCGGACAAACTGCGGATCCGGATGAAAATCAACAAGCCATAAATAAGCAAATGACAGATAAGGTTTGGGATATTTTAAGCCCTAACTTAAAAATAACTTCAAGATGTAAAAGAACAGAAGGTGATTGTCAAGGCTACGATAGGTATTCATTAGATGGAACAAAATTTGGTAAATTTTTACCAATTGCAGTTTTTGCTGATGGATCCGTAATTGTTGGAACAACTGTAAACAGTCCGACCTGTGAAGGAGTTCAAGGAACAAGTGAAAATTTAAAACATGTATGTGGAGAAGTTTTTGTAGACATAAATGGTCCCAACCCCCCTAATGCGACAGGAAAAGATGTATTTATATTTTGGTTTACAAGATATGGAGTTGTTCCAAGAGGTTTGCCTGAAGAAACAGCAATAAAAATGGATACCTACTGTAATATAAAAAACAAGCATTTTTTGAACGGATATGCTTGTGCTGCATGGGTTATATATAATGAAAACATGGATTATTTGCATTGTGACGATTTATCATGGGATGGCAAGAAAAATTGTAAATAATAACCAAAATAAAAGACTTGCTATTTAAAAACTTTTATGTAAGAATAAAAAATGTCGACGAAAGTTGATAAATTTCAAAATTGAATAAAAGAATTATGGCAAGGTAGCTCAGCTGGTGAGAGCGCACGGCTCATACCCGTGAGGTCGAGAGTTCGAATCTCTCCCTTGCTATTTTTTTTATACTAATTTAAAGACTTTAAAGAGGAAGATTGCGAACTGGTTTGTTGCTCCGACTATCGCAACAAACTGAGTTAGCTTTGCATCCGCCCTCGTACGGCTCGTGTTGCTCGCCTACGATGTCGGAGAATCTCTCCCTTGCTATTTTATTTAGAGGGTTTTGACACCCTTATAAATTTCCTGTAAATTACCAATAAGTTTGAGAAAAATTTCCAGGGTATTTTGAAAAAATTAACTATGTAAATTTGCATTCTTGATAATTTTAATAAGACTTATTAATGGTGATGAACTTACTAAGCTAATGATAAAACATAACATTGGTGTTCAAATAAAAACCAAAATAGAAATCAAAAAATTGGATGAGGATTTCTTTGCGGAACACTAATTAAAGTCTACCTGTACGTAAAAATAGTCCATATACGTTTTCTCTATGGTATTTAATATTTTCTAGATTTGGTTTAAAGAAATCATCTTCTGGAACTCTAATTGTTTTACCATTAAACGATTTTAAATATTCACTATCAATTTCGCTATGTACCATAATTTTATATGAATCATCTAAGGTAAAGAAACCTTTGTCAAACGCCCAATGCAAATCTCTAGAAAAAGCAATACCATTATTTGGTAAAAATAAACCTCCATGGCTTTGTGGCTTAATATGTGCGGCTTCTAAATTCATATAATTGGCAGATCTTATAACGGTACCGGTCATTGCACATAAATTTTTATATCCGACCATTACAAAATCTCTAAAGGATGATGCAGAGAACAAAGAGCTAACAGTTGTTTCATGTTCTATTTTTTCGGTTACAGATTTATCAACAACAACTTCAACTTGTTTTTGGATGTGAGTTATTTTTTCTTCAAATTCAGGAATGATGCCTTTATATAAACCGTAACCACCACTTATATTAGAATTCATTATTACATTATTTAAACATTCATAAAGCTTAGGTGTTTCAAAAGGTTTTACTATATCTAAGTAATAAATATCTTGTTCGCCTATAGCTTCTTCATTATATTTACCTTTTCTAATAACAACAATATCTTTTGGTTTAAATAATAACTGTTCTTCTTCAATTCCTTTATTTAAATATAGGCGATATTCATTTCTAGGATGAACAGCTGTTGAACCATGAAATTTATCATTATGATATACAAAATTGCAATATACTTTTTTATTAGAATGCAAAGATATTATAGGCAATAATGCAGAATCATTAAGTTGAGCAGTTGTTAACGGTGGAAATATTTTTAAAACATCTTTATTCATTGAGGTTAACAAATACCGACCCCTATGAGGTTTTCCATCAGCACCAACACTTCCTAGTTCTTGATATCCACACTTTTTTAAATAATAATATATCATTCTTTTACCTTATATTTATTTTAATACTAACTGTTCTGCATATTTTTCTAAAAATATTGAAACGGACTGGGCAATTACTTTTGCAAAAAGCGGAGGAACTGCATTTCCTATCATTTTATATTGATCTCCTTGACTACCTAAAAATTCAAAGTCATCATCAAAGGTTTGCAATCGAGCAGCTTCTCTCACGGTTATAGATCTTGCTTGTTTATAATCTGGGTGTATATGACGTAAACCATCTTTGTATAAATGTGCAACAATAGTATTACTTGGTTTATCCCATTCTAAGACATTGTACTTATGCACGCTAGATGTTTTACCTGTTTTTTGAGTATATAAATCTTTTAAAGACTGTATTGATGAATATTTATTGTAACCATAATAAATATCCTTTGCTAATTCCTCAAATATTTCAATATCTCTTTGACTATGAAAACGAGGAGTATGGTTATAAAAATCAGTCATTGTAGGAAAATGAGAATACTTTTTCCCTGAAATCTTTACTGGCTCTGCTAATGGTTTAAATTTTGGCAAATCAGATATAGCATCTTTGACTGTTTTTACTCTACTTACTTTATATTTTTTTATTATATTTGAATAGAAGTCTTTTAATATATTTTGTACATCATATTCTTTAAAATAATTTCTGTTAATACCAATCAAAATGACACGAGTTCTATTCTGAGGTATTCCAAATTCACTAACATCAAACACGGCATTGTTTTTTATATCTTCTATTAATTCATATCCAATAGAAGCAAAACCTTCTCTAATCTTGTTTATAATCAATTCTCCATCGGGAGCCGCACTTAACATTCCCAAAACATTTTCAAAAACAAATAATTTTGGTTTATATTGATCAACAATCTCCAAATAACTTTGAAACAAGTAATTCCTATAATCATTTTTCATTCCATGTTTATCACGGATTCTTCCTGCTATAGAATATGCTTGACAAGGAGGTCCACCAATAATTATATCTACTTTATTATTTCCAACAAAGTTATTAAACCCTTTTGAAGATCCATACTCTGTATCGTTATCCCAACCATTTATAAGTTCTTTTGTTCTTTGTATATCGAATCTTAAAACAAAATCTTTGGCATTTTTATATCTCCAACGTTCACAAAGTCTTTTAGATAATGTTTCACATGCTGATTTATCCCATTCAACGCAGGCTAAAGCATTATATAAACCGGTTTGTTCAAAACCGTCCGTTAAGCCTCCGCATCCAGCGAATAAATCTAAATAATTTATTTTTTTATTCATTTTCATTCTTTTCCATTATACATTTTTTTATTTGTTTAGCAAGATTGTAACTTAACATTGGAGGAACAGCGTTTCCAACTTGTCTGTTTTGTTGAGTTTTAGTCCCATAAAATATAAAATCATCAGGAAATGATTGTAATCTAGCATTTTCTCTAACAGTTGGTACCCTATTGTATTTATAATGAAAATGATTTCTATGTCCTGTATCAATAGTTCTTGATGGCTTTTTACTATTATACCGAGTCCAAGCCTCATTAAATTTTCTACTTGTTCCAATTCCTGGAGGTAAATCTTTATAATTTCCCCCATCAGGAACTAACGATATTATATTTTTCACTTGTTCTGTATGTTTCGTTGCAACATGATTATATAATGTATTTGAATTTTTACGCATTTCTTTTTGATATTTTGTAAAAGGTTGGTTTTTATATTCAGTCTTTTCTTCACCCAAGTCAGTTTCTAACCCTGGTAAATCAGAAAGAGCATCTTCACAAGAAACATAATTGTCTGGAGTTCTTACTTTCTCAGGGAACTTAAATTCTCCAATATCATTGCGAATACCAACAAATACCAATCTTTTTCTCATTTGTGGAACACCATAATCTGCGGCACATAAAACCTGAACATTAACGTTATAGCCTAATACTGTAAAACACTCTATAATTTTATCTTTTACTTCGCCACCATATAACGTAGCCATGCCAGTTACATTCTCTATTAAAAAAGCTTTTGGTTTAAAATGTTTAACCGTTTCAACCATTGCAAGATATAATTTATTACGTTTGTCATAAAAATTTCTTGAACCAGTTAATGAAAACCCTTGACAAGGAGGTCCACCAATAATTATATCTACCTTGGTATCAGGAATAAGATTTTCTATTTGTTCACAAACCGTATCATCTGCTAAATTTATATTGGCAACCTTTGAACCACTGTGATTATTCTTGAATGTTTTTAATGCAGCTTCATCATTATCAACACCAAGAATTACGTTAAATCCTGCTTGAATAAAACCACAAGATAAGCCTCCACATCCACAAAACAAATCTAAAACGTTATATTTCATACTGTCCTCTATCCTGATAACATTATACTAAAAAAATAAATTTAGTATTTATTTGTGTCGAAATATATTACACATATTTATACAAATGTTTGTATTTATTCCTTTCAATAGTAATGTATGTCATAAAAAAGAAGACTTGTTTTCATAAAAGATTTTTCAATAAGACGCCTTCCTTTTTTAGAAGTGAAATCCGCATTAGACAAATTTGAAAACGAAGTAAAAGATTCTGAAGAATTTAAAACTAAGATTTTAGAAGAATATTATTGTGTTGTTATAGAAAATCAGAGTGAAAAATAATTCAAATTACTTTTTTTATTGACAATTGTTAAAATATTTACCGAAATTCTCAAGTTTTCGGATAATTTTATGCTGAAAATCTTTAAAAATATGCCTCAAAGCCACTAAAAATATTTCAAAATTACATTTTATTGACTTTAATTTGGTTCTTGAAATGGCGATGTTTTAAAATTTAAGGGGGGAACTTAGTTCCCCCTTTGGTTCCACCTTGACTAAATTATACTTTATTGCATTTTGGGATAAATCGTGGAATTATAGGCTATATTTAACTTACAGGCTTATAATGCGTTTAACCTCAGAATTTTAAAGTACATTTTGGGACACAGAAAGTATAATTTGGAGTACTTTTTGTCAATTCTATAAATTAGCCTCTATTTCAAACACAAAGCCAATATCTACCCCATTTCCTTCTTTCTCATTATTATATTAATATACAACGTTTTTTAAATTTCAAAGCCTTTTACATCATCTCTGAAGCATTGACATGATGGGCTGAGGGTGCCGTCGCAACATCTTGAACGCCCGTTTTGGCAACCGCAAACACCACCGTGACTAGAGCAACATCCACGCCCTGCGACACATTGATCAGAAGATAAATTATTATAGGCATTATACGCAAAAACGCATCCAGTAATTGTTAAAAATCCAATCAAACTAAATAAAATCTTTTTCATATTAACCTCACATTCTACTACTTCCTATTCTTGAGATTATAATAAACAAAACAAAAGTTTTCAATTACCGAACTAGGTAATAAGTTTTTTTAGTTTTTTTGTTGATTTAAAAATTATTTTATAACTTCAATTGTTTCGTAATCGACCAAATATGGCATGTGTTCTTCTGTAATCAATTCTCCCGGAAGCAAAACAGCAATTCCTGGAGGACATTCAGCGATTACTTCGGCAGAAATTCTGCCAATAGCGTGAGATTTTTCAACAACCTCTTTATGAGAATAATAAGCTTCTCTTAAAGTCATTTTGATTATTGGAGTTAGCATTGGCATATGTTTTTTCTTTTCAAGATAACAAATATCTGTATAATTTGTGTTATCAATTTTTTGCAAACATTTTACAAGATATTGCATGTCACTTCTTGTATTTCCAATATTTGAAAGAATTAATAATCCTGCATCTGATGCGCTTTCAACCTCAATATTAAAGTCTATTTCAAGAATAGATTCTAACCTCTTACCAGATAATCTGTCATCTCGTATAAATACTTTTGTTATATCTGTTTTATAGCCAAAATCAGGTTGTAAGTGATGAATGTGTTCAAGTTTATCTATTTCTTTACGAAGATATTTGGCATTTTGAACCGCTCTTTCAAGTTGTTTTCTTCCTCTAGGGCTATCCAAATTTGCCCTAGCGGCATCAAGACTCGCCAAAAGCATTAGAGAAGGACTAGTTGTATGTAATAATTTCAAAGCTTTTTCTACTGCATCAACATCAAGTTTTGAGTTTTCTGCAATATGTAACATTGAACTTTGGCTCATACTTCCACCAGTTTTGTGCAAAGAGTGAACCACCGCATCAGCTCCTAATTTTAAAGCAGTTGTTGGAAGATGGTTATTGAAATTCCATAAACAAGCGTGTGCCTCATCTACAATAAGAGGTACATTGTGTTTTTTACAAATTTCTGCGATTGATTTTATATCAGACACAACTCCTTCATATGTTGGGTTTGTAATCCAAACCATTCCCGCATCAGGGTTGTTATTTAGCATATCTTCAACAGATTCTGGAGTAACGTTACCCCAAATTCCCCATTCATCAAATCTTTTCGGGATTAGCCAAATAGGTTCAGCACCGGAAATTATCATTCCTGTTAAAATTGAGCGGTGACAATTTCTGTTAACGATAATTTTTTCACCTTTTTTAGTCAAACCCATTGCAAGTGCAAGGTTTCCGGCAGTAGAACCATTAAGTAAAAAGAAAGTTTTTTTAGCTCCAAATGCTTGGGCTGCAAGGTCTTGAGCTTCTTTGATAGGGCCGGTTGCCGGGTGTAAAGTCCCTAACCCGTCAAATTCGTCTGTAGTATCAATAGATAAAGCTTTTGCGCCAATAAGTTTTTTAAATTCCGGCAAAGAACCATTTCCCTTAGTATGACCAGGAATGTGAAACTGATAAGTTGGATTTTCGTAAGCATTTTTCAATGCGTCTACAATTGGGGCTTTAATCTTTATTTTTTTATCTTGTTGATTAATCATGTTATTATTTTTAGAGCATTTTTTATTTCTTGTTACATTTGTCATAATTATTAATATACACTAAAAAAATTTTTTTTTGCATATATTTTATGCTACATTAATATTTGTGAACAGGATTTTTGGCGTTATATTAATATTTTTGTTTTTACTATCCGCAAATCCGGCAGAGGCTGGTTTTTGGGGTAAAAAAAATGTTAATACTGATTATGTAAGGGATTTTGATGAAACTAAAATTGTAGAGCCTATTCCTGAGCAATTCAAATCTAAAGATATTCCTGATGTTCCTCAAGATGATCCGTTATTGGAAGGAAAAGCTTCTGCGATAGATGAAAATAATCAACAAGATGAAGATGTTGATATTGAAGAAATTGATGACGAGTTGCCTGAAAACATGGATCAGATGGATCAAGTCGATGAAAGTGATTTTAAAAAGAAAGATAATTTCCTAAAACAGATTTTTGAGATTGATAACAATATAGAAGCAGAATTTTCACTATTTGACAATTTTAACTTAGATAAAAATAATGACGGAAAAATTGATGAAAATACTCTTTTAGGAAGAATTATAAAACGAGATATTGTCAGAACTGATGTCCCTTCATATCTTTTGAGGCCGGAATTAACTTTCAAACCTCAAAAAGGAATTATTTCGAAGGTTCAATATTATGGTGCTTTTCAGGGAGATTTGACATCATCTTTTACGAACAGTGATTATGATACAAGTTATGATGTCGGATTTTTTCAAGTAGGTGCTATTGGAAAATTCAGGGGTTCAAAAAATGATTTTAAAATTTTGTTCAACCCAAAACCTGCAAATGGCAGAACATATATGCAAAACTTCATTGCAGATGCCTATATTATTAATAGTAGTATTCCGCACCACAAGATTGTTGTTGGTTATTCAAGAAACCAAATTGGTAAAGAAGGCGGAGCAAGCTCATATATTTTGCCGTTTGTAATGCGTTCACAAATAGCTAGAAATTTTGGCTCTACACGTGCTTTAGGGGTAAGACTTATTGGGAACTATTCTTTAATGGATTACAACTTGGCATTTAATTCTTCTGACAGGTATTTTCATACTCCGTTTGCAGGACCTGAATTTACTGGATGGGTGGATTTCAAACCATTTGGAAAAACTGATGGAAGATATGGTAATTTAATGGTTGGCGGAGGTTTAAACGCCGGTCATAATCAAACAACATATACTGTTGGTTCTTTTTATGTAGGGTATAAATACAAAAGATTATGGACAAATTTTGAGTATGGAATTGCAGATGGATACAATGGAACACGAGTTAGTACAGATAAGGCACAAGGTTTCAATTATACAATAGGTTACAAAATTCATCCGAGAATACAGTTAATAGCAAGGTATGATCAATTTGATCCAGATAGAGATGTTGCGCATAACACAAGACGTGAATATTCCGCCGGAATAAATTATTTTATTAAAGGGCAAGCGGTGCGTTTGATTTTGAATTATGTATTTTGCAATAATCAAAACTTGGAAGATAGTCACAGAATTATCATTGGAACGCAATTGTTGTTATAATTTTTAAATTTAATATAAATGTTCCCCCTACTCTCCAATATATTTTTTCATTGTTTTGGAAATAATTATTTTGGAGGAAAATATATGGCGATAAAGTTATTGGTTTTTGATTTTAGGGAAAGTGAAAGAGATTTTTTTCGTTCTCATGAATTGGAAAATTTTGAAATCACTTTTTTCCCAGAGAGTTTAAATAAAGAAACTCTGAAAAATTTAAGTTCTGATCTTTTGGAACAAACTGCTGTTATTAGCGTGTTCGTAGATTCTGAGGTTACGGAAGATGTCATTAATTCTTTCAAAAATTTGAGAATAATTTCTACACGCTCAACCGGTGTTGAACATATAAACAAAAAAGCTGCAGATGCTAAAAATATTGCGGTTGTTAATGTTGAGGGTTATGGTGCAAGACCTGTTGCGCAGTACACAATAGGACTGATTTTAGCTCTTGTAAGACAAATTATTCCTGCATCAGAATATTTGAAATCTGAAAATAGAATTTGTCAAAGTTTTGTTGGGCGTGATATTTCAAAATTCACAATAGGAATTGTCGGAACTGGTAGTATTGGATTTGCAGTAGCAAAACACGCTTTAGCTTTTGGTATGAAGGTTTTAGCTTACGATATTGCTGAAAGAAAAGACTTGACCGAAAAATATGAAATTCAATATGTTGATTTTAATACTTTATTGAGGAACGCTGATATTGTTTCAATTCACATTCCTTATACAGGTGAAAATAAAGATATGTTTGGGTTTGAACAATTTAGTATAATGAAAAATACGGCATATTTGATTAATACTTCTCGTGGAGAAATAGTAAACATAAAAGATTTATATAACGCAGTTACAAAGGGTGCAATTAAAGGGGCTGCATTAGATGTTGTGACTTGTGAATATTTTAATTTTAAATGTTCAAATCTATCTCACACTTTATACAACAATTTAAATTGTGTTGAAGAAGCAAAGATTTTGCGAGAATTTGTAAAACATCCTGATGTTATTATAACTCCGCACATTGCCTACGAAACTCAAGATGCAATTGATTATATTTTGGAGGTTACATTTATCGCAATTTCAGATATCATAAAAGGTGGAAATTCGTATCGGGTTAATTGATAGTTTTTGGTTGACAATTTGTCCTCAAATTTATATAATAGCGTTATGGCTAAGATAATTAAAGTACAAAAAGGAACGAAAGACATTTTACCTCAAGAAGTCGAACAGTGGCACAGGCTTGAGAAAAATGCTTTAGATATATTTACCCGTTACGGATATAAAGAAATTAGAACACCAATTTTTGAAGCAACAGAATTGTTTGCTCGTGGTGTTGGTGACACAACAGATATTGTAAACAAAGAAATGTACACTTTTGAGAAAAGCGATCGTTCTTTAACATTAAGACCTGAAAATACTGCAGGGGTTGTACGTTCGTTTATTGAAAACGGTATGGCAAGACTTTCTGCACCAGTAAAACTTTGGTACAAAGGACCTATGTTTAGGTATGAACGCCCACAAGCAGGCAGACAAAGACAATTTCATCAAGTTGGCGTTGAAATGTTCGGGATTAAAGAACCAACGGCTGATGCTGAAGCTATTTTGCTTGCTGTAAATTACTTAAAATCATTAGGTTTGAATGATTTGGAAGTAGAAATTAATTCTCTTGGTTGCCCAAAATGTCGTGAAGAATACAAGAGAAAAATTAAAGAAGTTTTGAAGCCGGAATTTGATAATTTGTGCGAAGATTGTCAAAATCGTTACGAAAAAAATCCTTTGAGATTGCTAGACTGTAAAGTAGATACTTGTAAAGAAATTTTTGCAAAACCGGAAATTCAAAAAATAATTCAATCCGATTTTATTTGTGAGGAATGTGCAGAGCATTACACAACTTTAAAGTCGTATTTAGATAAATTAAATGTTCCATATGTTGAAAACAAGCTTCTTGTAAGAGGTTTGGACTATTATAACAGAACTGTTTTTGAAATTAAGTCAAACAATTTAGGTTCACAAAATGCAGTTTGCGGTGGCGGTCGTTATGACAGTTTAGTTCGTAACTTAGGTGGAGAAGATACTCCTGCTGTCGGTTGGGCAATGGGAATGGAAAGATTAAATTCTTTATTACCGAATGTTGAACCTGAAAAGCTTGATGGTTATATTGTTTCAAATTCTTCTGCGGATGCTTTTGAATTAGCTCAAGAGTTGCGCTCAGAGGGTTTGAATGTTGAGTTTGATTTGGCGAACAAAAAATTCACAAAACAACTTGAAAAAGCATCTAAAGTTGCAAAGTTTGCATTGATTTTGGGTGAAGACGAAATCAAGGCTGAAAAGGTTGCTGTGAAAAATCTTGCGACATCAGAACAAGTTGCAATTGCAAGAAAAGAAATTGCCAGATTGATAAAACAGTAAATAGGAGAACAGTTATGGGTGTAAACTCAGTTGATGAAGTAATTCTAAAACTTTGCAAAGCTTTTAATCGTATTTTTAATGATTTTAAAGGCATGTATTTATTTGGCACTTTTTTAGATGGAAAAATGCACGAAGGTGAAGATATTGAGCTTGTTGCAATTTTCGATATTGAGGACAAATCCAAAAGAGAACAAATTTGGCCAATAATTGGTAAAATTGAAACAGAACTTGATGTTTGCATAGATTTATACCCATATACACCGGAAGCTTTTAAACAAGATGAAGAAATCTATGAAGAAGTTATGGCAGAAGGTGTGTTTTACAATAGTAAAGGACAAAGAGGATAAAAAAATGAGTCAAATTACAATTCGTTCAGACAGAAAAGATGATTACACATTCTACTACAAAGGTGATGAAGTAACTTTAGGCGCAGGTAAAATAATTAGTATTGCAACTGGTCTTGATGACGTTGTTCTTCCAACTTGTGCAATGAAAATCATCAACAACTTGATAGTAATCAAAGAAGATGTAAAACACAAACACCATGACGAAGAAGAAAAATAGGTGCTACGCACATAGTATTCTTTGATAATGTTGGTTGCTTCCTCATATATTGGTGTAATGCTCTGCTACGAACAGAGTTAGATGTTTAGATGCAAAGAGGTATGGAGGCGTAGTCTGTTACAGTAAAAAGAAATTTACTCTCCCTTGGGGGAGAGAGTGGTTGTTTGAACGAAGCGAATTACAACCACGAGAGAGGGTTAAATCGTCATACTGAGGACAACAGTCCGAAGTATCGCATGGTTGGTAAAATTATATCAACACTGCGATCTTTCGCTATTGCTCAAGATGACGTGAAAAATTTCAGTTTGTAGTTGTAGGTCGGATTTACTAATCCTACGACGCTAACAAATCAATAGATTGCGCAACAAGTGCGCAATGACATGTTTCTTAAAATATTACCAATATCATCACAGAGGACTACGTGCGTAGCAAAGCATTACACCAATGTATGAAGTAGGCACAAATATTGTCACAGAGGACTACGTGCGTAGTACCTAATCTTCGCTGTCAATGATAATCTTGTAGTAAAAATCTGCTTTTGCAAACTTGTTTACGGGCTTTTCTTTCCATAGTTTCAGGGTTAAGACTGCTGGAAGATATTTGATAGTGAACATTTTGTCTGATTGCATTGGAGAGATGTTGTTACATCCATCTTTATATCTGCAACTTCCGCCCAAATGCAAGTAATCTGTAAACATTTGTACTTCATCTTTTACACTTGAACCATTTGGGTACATCATTTCAGAGTTTTTCATTTCAACCATATAAACATATTTGTACCCAAAATCAATTGCGTTAAGTCCTGACAATTGTAACGGATAACCGTATTCTTGTCCATTCACATTAGATCTGAAATTGGTGTATCTTCCTGGAACTCTATATGTTGCAACAATAATTTTTTCTTTTGCATTGTAACGTAATGATGTTGGCAAAAATGCTGCAGCTCCACTCTTGCAAAAATCTCTATTGTAATCGTATTCCCATGGAGAATAAGCCATGCTTATTCCAACTAAGGTATTCGGATTATTGACAAGTGCGCTGACTTTTGAATTTCCTTCAGTACGTTCGTGGTAATCTCCAGTGTAGTTTAATTGGCTACATGGATTTGTCCCCCACCAAGGTTTATTGTCAGCAATTCCTCCAAAAACACTTTTATTTGGCTCATAACTATTTGTTGCAAAAAGAGATTTTTTTACGTAATTCTTTCTTAAATCGTAAATCTGTTTTTTACTCAAATAATTGTATGAAGAAGTTGGATTTACTATTAAATCCTGATACCCTTCTGTGCTACCGATTTTTGGTTTAGGTTGATTTGCAACATCAAACTTGTCGGGAGTAAAAGCTTCTTCTCTAATGTTGTAATAGTCTGTTTTCTTTAACATTTTTTGATCAGAATATGAAAATAACAACGAAGGACACATAAACCATAGTGTTGCAATAAGAATAATTATTTTAGATATAAATAAAACTTTTGGTGATAATTTTTCCAATAAATCAGGGGCTTGGTCTATAAAATCAATTGCACTCTTTTTATCTGTTTTTAAATCTAGTAACTCGTTACAAATTTCAAGGACTTCTTTAACAGTATCGGCTTTCTCGTTATTAGGATCAATTTCTAATGCTTTTTCAAAACAATATTTTGCGTTTTGGAAATCGTGTGTTTCTGTTTCATAATATATTCCTAACCAATACCAGGCATCAAAATTTAATGGATCTTGATTAATGATATCTTGAAGTTTTATCTTGCACTGTTTTGTTTGTTCAGAACTTGCATCCTTATCCAGTAAAATTGTAGAAATTTCATCTATTATGTTGTTATTGTTTGTATCCATTTATTTATTTCCCTAAACCTTTATATTTGTTTTCATTCCATTTGTCCGCAAGTAAGATGATGTCAAAGACGAATGATATTACTAAAAATCCTACAATAGGAATTAATGCAAAACTCCAAAACATTACGTCAAGAGTATTAAAGCTTTGTCTAAATGTAAACAAGAAAAACATTGAGAACGCAAAAAATGTAATAGAAAGCCATTTAAAATTTGTTTCTTGTTGTTTTGCAAGAATTTGTTTACAACCAGTGTTTGTATAATCTCTAATTTTTTCTTCTATGGATTCAACTGAGCCAGCACCTTCAAATCTGTATGAAAAACTTCTAACAGCTCTACCATAATCAATTATTTTATAGATAAAATTTGTAAGTTTTAAAGGAACATTTGTAAGAGTGAAATGTTTGTTATTTAACACACTAAAATTAAGATTAATTTCTGATACTGCTGGATATGAGCCATATTTATTATGAACCATAACTGTATTTAAAATCATTTCTAAGTTATTGATGTCGTTATATCCGCAAATAAAATTATATTGTGGTCGATTAAAATTGAATTTAACTCTATCTTGTAAAAAGTCTACAGACTTCAAATTAAGGGTAGATTCCATTGCTTTAAGAGCAAAGTGTCGTGAAACAATCGAGGCAACAAGTCCCCCGTAAGCCAATAATGGTATAATAATCATTATTAAATATGGTATAATAGGCTCATCTCTATTATCAGCTATCAAATGGTTAAGCGTTTCTGCATACCACTTGAAAAAGCTTGCAATAGAATGTTCAGAGATTGCCGTATTGAAATACGCCCAAGTGAAACCAACAGTAACTATTATCGCAAATATTGCAAGTAAAACTACAACCATTTTAGACGTTTTAGCCGAAACATTATTTATACGCATTTAACCAACCTTTTTTTGTAGATTATAACAAATTTTTTGCAAGTTGTAAAGAATAATAATTCATCTAATGTACAAATAATGGTTTTACAAGTACATAAATGTCATTAAACAATACAAATACCAACAATGCGATTAGTAAAGCGAAAAATACTGTCATTATTTTGTTTGCAATTTCTTCATCAACCGGTTTGCCTTGAATTTTTTCGATTAACAAGAACAATAAATGCCCACCATCTAATGCTGGAATTGGTAAAATATTTAAAATAGCAAGATTCATTGAAATTACTGCTGTCAACAATATTCCATAAAAAATCCCTTCACTACTGATAATATCGCCACCCATTTTTGTAATTAAAACAACACCGTGCATATTCTTTAGTGGGATTTTTCCTGTAAATAATTGTTTTAAAACAATTACCATTGATTTTGTTTCGTTATACAAATAATCATAACTTGTCTTAAATGCAGATTTAATGCCAGTTACAGGAATAAGTATTTCTTTTCTGTCTAACGAAATTCCAATTAATCCTTCACTGTCAGAATAAACTGTTTTTAATTCAACAATTTTTCCATTTCTCAAAACCTTAATATCCAATGGTTTTTGAGTATCAGACAAAGCATAAGCAACATCTTTTAAAGAAAATGTTCCGTCTGCCTCAATATATTTTTTATTCTTGATTTCATCACGCAATTTAATCTGATTTTCAGATAGTTTAATTTCATTTGGTTTATACAATTCAATCGTATTCAAAATATTAT